>Ga0206127_1000408_pt1 | contig 54029 bp, 59 predicted proteins | sample Helgoland_Spring_6_FD_148646 | JGI IMG/M metagenome (GOLD analysis project Ga0206127, IMG submission 148646) | Pelagic subsurface seawater microbial communities from Kabeltonne, Helgoland, North Sea - Helgoland_Spring_Bloom_20160419_1 | ecosystem: Environmental > Aquatic > Marine > Epipelagic ...
TTCTTGACTTCGCCTTCAACCTCAGTGCCCTCAGGGAACTGCTCTGCAAAGACTTCCCATGGGTTGCGCTGTGTCTGCTTGAGACCCAAGGAAACTCGACGCTTTGTGCCGTCGATTTCCAGAACCATGACCTCGACTTCCTGAGACGTAGACACAATCTTGCCCGGGTGTACGTTCTTTTTTGTCCAGGACATTTCAGACACGTGTACGAGACCTTCAACACCTGCCTCTAGCTCAACGAATGCGCCGTAATCAGTGATGTTGGTGACACGACCTGTGTGCGTGGACTCGAGTGGGTACTTGCCAGCAACCAAATCCCATGGATCTTCTTGCAACTGCTTCATGCCCAAGGAGATGCGGTGCGTCTCTTTGTTGATCTTGATGACCTGAACCTTGACCGTCTCGCCGATTGTCAAAATCTCGGAGGGGTGGTTCACACGGCGCCATGCCATGTCTGTCACGTGAAGAAGACCGTCTACGCCTCCAAGATCGACGAATGCGCCGTACTCGGTGATGTTCTTAACAACGCCGTCAACTGCCTGACCTTCTGTGAGGTTGCCGATGACTTCTGCACGCTGCTCTGCGCGGGACTCTTCAAGGATTGCACGACGCGATACAACGATGTTGCCACGACGACGGTCCATTTTCAAAATCTGGAACGGCTGCTTGAGACCCATCAATGGGCCCGCGTCACGCACAGGGCGCACGTCAACCTGAGAACCTGGCAAGAACGCAACCGCGCCGCCAAGATCAACCGTAAAGCCGCCCTTGACGCGACCAAAGATTGCGCCTTCAACGCGCTCTTCGTCGGCGTATGCCTTCTCAAGGCGATCCCAAGCTTCCTCACGGCGCGCCATCTCACGAGAGATAACCGCTTCGCCGCGGGAGTTCTCCGCGGAGCGCAAGAACACTTCAACTTCATCGCCAACAGCGATTTCGGGAGCTTCACCGGGATTTGCAAATTCTTTGATGTCGACGCGGCCTTCCATCTTGTAGCCTACGTCGATAATGGCTTGGCCCGCTTCGATTGCGATGATCTCACCTTTGACAACTGTCCCTTCATCGGGTGTGTCCATTTCGAAGCTTTCGGTTAAGAGTGCTTCAAACTCGTCCATTAGATTAGCCATGTGGCGTTTCATATCCTTTTAACGTGTTATACTGGCCGTGCGGTTGTCTCCGCCGGTCTTTGGGTTGCTTTGGTCGAGGCGAGTTTGCAAACGAGAAAGAGGGCCGGAGGTCCCGACCCTGCTCAACTCGTGGCGCAGGTAAAGTGATTCACCGCTCCGACGCTCGCGCGTATAGAGAGGAATCGCATGTGGGGCAAGGCTTGTGGTGTTTTGGAACGGGTGTTCTTCGCACTTTATCGCCGCCAAATCCTAACGAAATCAAAACTGATCGCCTCCATCCAAAAAATTGCCAGCCCAGTCGCGCGACCTGGCGATAGCCCGACACATGAATGTGCTATTCAGGTTGGGTTTTGGCTGTCGTGCTTAATCACTTTAAATCAAGAATATTCAGTTGACTTATGTTTCACATACCAAAAAAAGCATGACAAACACACTAAAAAAATTCGAAGCCATTCTTGAAAACGTTATCGGAAACCCATGTGACATGCGCCCTTTTGTGTGTGAAGGATCACCTCTGCACTGTAATACTTTCATTGTCAGATTTAACCCTGCAACAAGATTAGACTGCTACTGGTGGGATTACTGGAAATCGGGTCACGGCTTTCAGAAAAAATTGTGGCAACTTGAATATTCAGTGCAGCGAGAAAACGGAAAAACTAGCAAACTAGAAAGCGCATTGATGCTATTGTCGACCAGCTTTCTGGTTGTAAGATTCTTGAAACCAGCATTGTTTCACACCCTTCAAAGAAAAACAGCGAGTATCCAAACCTAATAACTAGCCCATTTGACTTTGGGCTTCGTGCATGTCGCCCAAAGGTAATAATTGACCATAGAACGGATGCTGTTCGGCATTTGACAGACCCAGCAGCGACCTATCATTTGTTTCCTTGCAAACATTTCATTTACGGTGGGAACGCTGGGACATCTGAAATTGTTTCAGAAACAATTTGCGCATTGCAACTTGGACCCGCAGGGCCACCGGCAGGCGTTTCTAACGTCACAAATAGAACCACCCTTCCGCACACAACAACCTAAGCGCATAAAACACAGACCACCAAAAACCTCCCAGGGTCTGGCCTTGCGCTAGTCACCGCGCGCTCAGCTAACCACTCTTTAGGAAATAAAAAGCATTCTCCTCCTAGGTTAACCACTGAAATCAGGATCACAGACGCGCTTAACAGCGAGCGCCTTCGATCTTGCGCAAGACGACGGGGTCAACAGCCCCCGGAGCGAGCAAGCGGACGAAACACCCCGAGACCTTCCAACGATCCGCTTCATGGCGGCCGCCATTTTTAGAATCACATCAAAGACCAAAGCGGCAGGGAACTTGCTCCAGCCGCCGAATGGCGTGCTTAGGGTTTATTCAACCCCAACACGCCCAACCCACAAATCCGCTTCATAATCAGCACCGTAGGCCGCCAATCCGATGCTCTTCACATCCTCAGGCGACACAATCGCAGGCAGAACAGAAGTCGAGCGTTCAAACGCAGAAAGCTCCAAACGCACCTCGGACCATGCAGACCCAGCCACAAAAGACGCTTTGTAGTTATGCCACGGCAAACGCGCTTGGCGAGTGCGTAGGAACACCGTGTAGCGCTCGCCATTCCCGCGCACCTTGAGCACCAAGGCCCAAACATCCGCGTTCAGCCCGTCCTCAAACTCACGCCGCACTTGAATGAAACCACCATTGTTGTCAGTGCTCACCTGCCCCGTAAGATGCAGGCCGTCCGCCCCAATCTGCGCTTGCCCGGACGATACCCCGCCCATCACATTGTCGCCAATATAGCGCCACCGCTCCCCCGCTCCTGCGTCAAAACGCTCAATCATTGTCGCAGGCTCCGCCAGTGCAGCGCTCACGCAAAGCATCATCGTGCATATCCAAACTCGCATATATAAGCCTCTTTGTTTCTCCTTAGCTGGTGCGCCCGACACCCAAGGCAAGTGCGGTGCGCACAATACCATTTGCACAGCAAGCACATACCAGAGTACCCATAACGACAATTCACTTGACTGACGGAAACGGCGCGTGCTTTCAAAGACACTCAAATTCCTCGACAATATCCGTTTCGGGAAAACCGATCTTCAAATGCAAATGAAAGCCCGCGCGTTTAACCGTCGCGTCGGCACGCCCACGCCCTCTGACTCGCCCTTGGTGATCTTTGCGATGCCTTTGGTGTCGCGCAGGCGCAGTGAAGATTGGGACCGCGTACAAGCCAATCTCGCTACTACGCTGTCCTCGTTCATGGCGCAAAGTGATCCCAACTGGACCGTCTACATCTGCGGCCAGGATCGCCCGGCGCTACCCGATGACGACCGGGTCCATTTCATAGAGACCAACATCAGCGATAAGTTCTACGACAAGGGTGATAAGCGGCGCGCATTGATCAGCCACATTGCGGATGATCTCAAACGCGACGGCTATTACATGCAGTTCGATGCGGACGATATATTGCACCCCATGTTTGTAGCGCATGTGCTGACGGACAACAACGGACGCGGCTATTTAATCGACACTGGCCACTTCATCGCACTTGCTGAACAAAGGGTCGTGGCGCTTGATAACTTCAACGCGTTTTGCGGATCTTGCGCAGCTGTCTATGTCGATTTTCGCACACATAAGAAATACAAGAAGTTCTTATCGCAACACCGTTCACACACGCAAATCGCCGCCTATTGCACGCTCTATGAACGCCCTTTGTCCGCGATTCCTTTTAAAGCCGCGCTCTATTTAACGGGGCATGGCGAAAATATGTACGGACGGCGCGGCCTCTTGTCGGACCGCACCAAAACCTTGGTTGAAGTTGCGCTAAGCGAGGACGATGCCAAAGCAACGCTCAAGGAATTTGGTGTGTCATGGGCTGATTTGGTGTAAACACGCGCCGCAAGATCGCACACAAGAGAGGTCCGCCAGATGACATTCCAAGACGCAACATTGCAGCTGCCCACATGGGTGCAACTCTGGCTCAATGTCCTCCTGCCCGGCGCATTTATCCTACCTTTCGCCTTTTTCATTTGGAAGTAAATCCGCATCTCCGCAGTGCTGACCTTGCTCGCAAGTGGCATCGCCTCATTCAGCATATTCACCATGTATTACAGTCTCGGCATGGTCCGCTTGCTTGGCCTACCTCATGTAATCTTGTGGACGCCACTGGCGATTCATCTGTTCACGCTCTCTCGCAAGGCGGAGATTCCTCAGATCACAGTCTGGACATTGCGCATAGTCTACGCCATTGCCATCACCTCAATGATCTTCGATTATTGGGATGTGATCTGTTACATCTTAGGCGACCGTGCGTCGCTCATCTAAGCTTTGCGCGCCTCAATGGCGGAAATTGCTCTTGCGACGGCCGCCTCAATGCTCAGCTCAGATGTATCAATCAAAACCGCGTCTGAGGCAGGCTTCAAAGGGGCCTCTGCACGGTTCATGTCCCGTTTGTCGCGCGCCCGAACATCTGCCAGAACCTGCCCGCGAGTGCTTGGATCGCCCTTCGCAGAAAGCTCTAGATAGCGGCGCTCCGCGCGCACCTCGGCAGAAGCTGTGACAAACAATTTCACCGCGGCGTCCGGGCAAATCACCGTACCAATGTCACGCCCGTCTAGAACAGCACCACCCGCACGCGCTGCGAACGCACGTTGAAAATCAACCAAAGCAGCACGCACTTCTGGGATCACCGCGACTTTGCTTGCGGCCTGCGCAACTTCAGGGGTGCGCAAATCAGTGTCATCCAGATCTTGTGCTATCAGTCCTTGGGCAGCCTCAATCGGCTCCACCCCAAGCAGCGTTTTGGCAGCAACCGCGCGATACAACAGACCCGTATCAAGATGCGCGAAGCCAGAATGAGCCGCAACCGCCTTGGACAACGTTCCCTTGCCTGCCGCCGCAGGTCCGTCAATGGCAATGGTAAAACCCGTCATCCGCGTTTCCTCGATGCTATAAATGCTGAGAAAAGACAAAGCGCGAAAATCGCGTATTTTGCAAGCGTGACCCAAGGCACCTCGCTCACCTCAGCAGTGAGCGTCGCAGGATCCAAATTTTCCTTGATCGCAAGCCCCATGCGGATGGCAAGCATCATGTCCTCGCCAAAATCAAGCGCCATAAAGATCAAGCGCCATAAAGAGTGCTGCAATCGCAACTCCCCAGAACCGCCAGCCAACGGCACTGCGCATCATATGTACCAGCATGACCCAAAGGCCGAAGAGCGTGATGAACAGGAAATCAATTGACGGCAGGACCGTTTTATAAAGACGATCCAGCCCCTTTTTCCGCAACACATCGCCCACTTCAACGAGCACACTATCAGGATATGACCCAAACGTGGCCTGCGGAAGAAATGCTACATACGGCGCAATTTTCAATTGCAAGATCGCGACCATCAACAAGAACAGCAACAGCGCTTCGGCACCTAAATCCCTCAGCAATGCTAGCGGGTTCTTCATGCGTTACGCCGTGTAATCTTTGCCCCAAGTTTTGCCATTAGCGGCTCAAAAATTGGGAAGGACGTGGCGATAGGGCCAGCATCATCAACGCGAACAGGTTTGATCGCGCTCATGCCGAGCACCAGAAAGGACATAGCAATGCGGTGATCCAGATGACTCGCACATTCCGCGCCGCCTTGCACATTGCCCATGCCGCGCCCCTGCACAATCCACCAATCAGAACCGTCCTCGACTTCAACACCGTTCGCACGCAAGCCAACTGCCATCGCTTCAATGCGATCGCTTTCTTTCACACGCAACTCTTTGACACCGCGCATAACGGTCGGACCACTCGCATTGGCGGCGACAACAGACAGCACGGGATATTCATCAATCATCGAAGCGGCCCGCGCCGCCGGCACTTCGATGCCTTTCATGTCAGGCGAATAGCGCGCGCGCAGATCCGCCATCGGCTCGCCACCCTCGATCCGCTCGTTCTCGTAAGATAGATCAGCGCCCATTTCGCGCAGAGTCTCAAATAGTCCAGCGCGCGTGGGGTTCAGGCCAATGTTGGGCACCAGAACGTCAGAGCCTTGTGTGATCAAAGCCGCACACACAGGAAACGCGGCAGAGCTGGGATCGCGCGGCACCGTGATCACTTGCGGCACCAACTCTGGCTGGCCAGTCAAAGTGATCACGTGACCCTCGTCCGTGTCTTCAACCTTCAATTCCGCGCCAAACCCTTGCAACATGCGTTCGGTGTGATCGCGGGTCGCTTCTTTCTCGATGACCACGGTTTGGCCCGGAGCATTAAGCCCTGCCAACAGCACCGCAGACTTAACCTGCGCTGATGGGACAGGCGTCGTGTAGTGCACGGGAACAAGCTCCTTCGCACCAACAATCGTCATGGGTAAACGCCCCCCGTCACGGCCAACAGCCCGAGCGCCAAACAGCGCCAAAGGATCGGTGACCCGCGCCATCGGACGGCTGTTCAAACTCGCGTCCCCCGTGAAAGTCGCAGTGATATCAGTTGTCGCCATCGCGCCCATAATCAAACGCACACCTGTGCCGGAGTTGCCGCAATCGATCACGCTTTCCGGCTCAGCAAAACCGCCAACACCGACACCGTGCACGGACCATTCGCCGCCACCATGATCGGTGACCTCTGCCCCGAACGCACGCATCGCGCGGCCTGTGTCGAGCACGTCTTCACCCTCAAGAAGACCCGTGATTCGCGTCTCACCCACCGCCATCGCACCCAAAATGAGTGCGCGGTGGGAGATCGATTTATCCCCAGGCACATCCGCACAGCCAATCAGCGGTCCGCACTTAGAAGAGGACATCGGAACAGGAGTGCCATGAGACGACATGCGCAAGACTTTCGTTAGAGGTCAGGTTCAGCCCGCGTGATACCCCAAGCACATTCGCCCGTCCATGAGCCGCGTCTTCATCTTGCCAAATAAACTCATAATCCGACGCAGACGCCACGCGCTACTATCAAGTCTCGCGAACAAAAGTCAGATAATGCGGCGTGCGACCTTCGCGAAGCGCTTTTTGCTCGTAACGCGTGGATACCCAATCGCTCCACGGCTCTTTCCAATCCGCGGCACTTTCAGCGGTCCATTCAAACCCTGCGCGCGGCACCTCTTCTAAGGTTTGGCGCACATAATCCTCAATATCCGTAGCGACGCGCAATTCAGCACCAATCACCATTACTTTGGCGAGGGCTTGGAGATGTTCTTGCGTCACAAAACGTCTGCGATGATGACGTTTCTTTGGCCAAGGGTCGGGGTAATTCAGGAACACTTTGGACACGCAGACATCAGGCAAAACATCAAATAAATCCCGCACATCACCTGCATGAACCCGCAGGTTGGGCGCATCAGCCTCGCGAATTTTGCCTAGCAACATCGCAACACCGTTGATATAGGGTTCCGCACCGATCAGCCCAACATCAGGATTTTGCACGGCTTGATGGATCAAATGTTCCCCACCGCCAAAGCCGATTTCCAGCCACAAAGGCTTGTCTCCAAACAACCCCTCAAGGTCAAGATTGACACGATTGGGATTTTCTTCCCATCCAACCGCACCGGGTGACAGCTTCGCCAAATCCTCTTCAAGATAAGCCTGCTGGCTATCTCGCAAGTTGTGACCTTTGAAGCGGCCGTAAAAATTGCGCCAAGGCGCGCCGGAAGGATGTTTTCTATCAGTCATGGCGCGCCTGTTAGCCCGCGCGTGCGATCTTGTCGAGCATATGCGCCAAACCTTTTGGATTCGCAAAGAAGGGCGAATGAGAGGTTTGCATCTCGTATCGATCCTCGGGGGCAAATCTGGCTGCCATGTCGCTTTGATATTCAGGCGGTATCGTTTGATCATTGGCGCATCGTATGTAGGACTTCGCTGTGCGCGCATAGTTTTCGCCAAGCTCTAAAGCAGTGGCTTGTGGCAAAATCGCTTGCGGCACAATCCGCGCCTTGGCGTAGGCAACCGCTTCGTCAGGACAATCATGATAAAACGTCTTACGTGCTTTCTCAGGGATCGGTGCCCAGCTTAGCCCATCTGCGCTTTTCTCGATGGCATCGAGCAAAGGCTGGCGCGGTGACTCTTTGCGCATGTCGATTAGGGACATTCCCGACACAGGCGCATAGGAACACAGATGGATCAATCGCACGATTTTTCGCGGGGCTTTTTCCGCTGCTGCCGCGATAGGAAAGCCCGCCATAGAATGGCCTGCAAGCACTACGGGCGTGTCAATCGCGTCGAGAATGGCATCGCGATACAAATCCAACGTCACCTCGGCAATCGGGGTTTTGTCGTCGCCATGCGACGGCAGATCAAGCGCGCGGGCGGTGTGGCCAAGCCCAATCAATTCAGGCAAAACATCGCGCCAGCACCACGCCCCATGGCACGACCCATGGATCAATAGAAATTCAGCCATGCGTGCCGTGACCGATGCTATCCATAAACCGAATAAGGTGCTGCGCGTAGAGATTGGGTTGCTCGACGCAGGGCAAATGACCAGCCTTACGGATCAATTCAAACCCCGCACCGGGGATCAGCCCCATCAACTCGCGCACCATGTCCGGCGGAGTGGAGCCATCTTCAGACCCTGCAATCCCCAAAGCAGGCAAGCGCAAACCAGAGGTTGGCGTCATCATATCCGTCCCCGAAATCGCGGCCATGCAGGCGTTGAACCCGGTCGCAGGCTGGCGCGTTAACATGTTGCGCCACAACTGTAGCTCTGGCAAGGCGTGGAAAGCTTTGGAAAACCAGCGATCCATCGTCGCATCCGCCAGCGCTTCAATGCCGCCACCATTCACCGCGTCGATACGTCCGTTCCACATGTCAGCGTTGCCGATCTTTGCACCCGTGTTGGACAAAACGATACCTCGGACCAGGTCCAGCCGTTTGACCGCAAGACCCTGTGCAATCATGCCACCCATAGACAGCCCAATAAAGACCGCGTCATTCGCGCCAACATGATCCATCAACCTTTCCGTATCAGTGATCAGCGCCCCCATGCCAAATGGCCGGTCGGGACAGGCGGACAAGCCATGACCGCGCGTGTCATACCGAATGTAGCGCAGCCCGTCTTTTGGCAGTCTCTCCAACACCGGATCCCAGAGCCGCAAATCCGTTCCAAGTGAGTTTGAAAAGACCACGGGCGCGCCATTCGGATCACCATCCTCGCGCCAATGCAAAAGCGTATCACCCGTGTCGAAAATATTCATCGATGCCCTCCAGACCGATCAGCAAACGCAAGATGCACCATGATCTGACCATGATCAGACGCTAGTTTATTGTACGGCGCATCCTCGTGACTGCCATCAGTCAAATGATCGTTAAGCACGCTAAAATACTCCATTTCGACCAAGGTTCCGCCCGCGTCCGGCACGAAATGGCGCGAGAGACAGACTTGATCAATGCTCTCGTAAACGTCACCAAAGGCCGATGTGTATACCATATCACGCAGCGACTTTTTCACAAAAAGCTTTTTAACAGAGTGGAGGCGCACGGCACTTATCGCCTCTTAAATCGTCTCATTTTCATCTTTGGAATAACGATCATTTGAGACCTTAACATTGTGGCGCAGCAGCCAAGAATAGCTCTTGAACGGCTTTTCAGCCGCAATAATCTCGCTGCTCATCGCGTGTTCACTATCTTTGAAATCAACCATGACGATCACTGGATGCGCTGCCTTGAGCTCAACAATAATTTCGCAGCGCAGCACCCATGCTTCTGCCATACGCCGGAGCGCCGCGCCCAGCGCGCGGCCAACAGCATCATAATTTGCGAGATCAGACTCTGGTGCAAACTCCGCACCCTCTGGACGGACAAACTTGCAAAGCGTGTTCTTCTATCGTGTAGCTTTGGAAGGCGTAATATTTATGTTTAGAACCAATCAGGTTTTTGACGTTGAAATTGACGACGGTTGCACGTGTCATTTGCACTTACTCCAAAGTTGCTAAAGCGCGTTCGAACACGGCCTTGTCCACATTCCCACCTGAGGCGGTTACGATTACGGTATCTGAGATTAGGTGATCGCCGTGAAACAGCGCACTGGCCAAAGCCACAGCGCCGCCCGGTTCAATCACAACCCGCAAACGCTCATAGGCAAGTGCCATCGCGCGAAGGCAATCCTCTTCGCTGACAACAATCCCCGCCCCGCAGAGACGGTGCATGATCGGAAAGGTCAAATTGCCCGGTTGCGGCGTGATAATCGCATCGCAGATCGAGCCTGTCATCGCATTGTTGCGCTGGATTACGCCCGCGCTCAACGATCGCGCCACATCGTCAAAGCCTTCCGGCTCTGCAGGACGCACTTTGAAATCTGGCGCATCAGCTTCAAGCGCCATGGCGATACCAGAGGTCAGACCGCCACCACCGCAACAGGTGATTACTTCGCCCTCTGTGATGCCTTCTTCCGCCACTTGTTCAGAAATTTCCAACCCGCAAGTGCCCTGCCCCGCAATGACGAGCGGATCATCAAAGGGCTTCACCAAGGTCAATCCTCGTTCCAACGAAAGGGTCACACCAATGACATCTCGATCCTCTGTAGCGCGATCATAAAGCACCACCTCTGCGCCCAGAGCGCGCGTGTTATCAATCTTCACACGCGGCGCATCAGCGGGCATGATAATCACGGAGCTGGTCCTATGCATTTTTGCAGCCAACGCCACACCCTGCGCGTGATTGCCACTGGAAAACGCGATGACGCCCTTGGCGCGTTGCTCTGGCACCATCGCCGACAAAGCAGACCAACCGCCCCGAAATTTGAAGCTGCCAGTGTGCTGCAAACATTCAGCTTTGATGAGCACGCGCCGACCAGCGATCTCATCCAGAAATGACGAGGACAACAGCGGCGTGCGGCGCACAACCCCTTGCCCGCGCACAAAAGCAGCCCTGATCATGTCTATATTCATCGCATTTTTGCGATCCACGCTTGCAACAGGGCCACTGCCTCTGGCTCATCAAGAAACGGCACATGCGCGCGATCCGCAATCACCGCCCCCGTCGCCTTTGGTATACGTTTGAGCATGTCCTCATAGCAGGCTTGCGTCAGCAGGTCCGAATTGGCCCCACGCAGGATCGCAAGTGGCAGATCGCTCAGCGCCTCATACCAGGGCCAAAGATCTGGCACGGCCGCATGGCTCGTCGCCTCCACAGCGTCGCGCAGTTTAGGATCATAGCTAAGATCTAAGCCATCCGGCGTTTGCACGAAGAACTTACCAACCTCTTCCATCCAACGCGTCATAGGCACGTTTGGGAACATGTCGCGCATTACATGCGCACGCGCGCTTGCCGCGTCTTCCAGCGTGTTGGCCTTTGGCTTGATGCCAAGATATCCCATGATCACGTCAAGTCCGTTGGGATCAAGCTCCGGCCCAATATCATTCAACGCCACACCAATAAGCCGCGTCTTCAGCGTCGCCGCAAGTACCATTGCGATGAGACCACCGCGTGAGGTCCCAAGGATCGCCGCCTTGTCCAGCCCAAGATGATCGAGCAACTCCATCGCATCCTGCGCCTCGCGCATAATGTTGTAGGTTGTGAAATCTGTCGCCCAATCCGACTTGCCGCGCCCGCGATAATCCAGCCGGATAACTTGGCACCCTTCAAAATGTGGCAGCACATATTCAAAGTCGCGACAGTCGCGCGTGAGGCCCGACAGGCACAGCAAAGGCAAGCCGGATCCTTCGATCTCATAGAACAAGGACAAGCCATCAGACGTATTAAAACGAGGCATCAAGAACCAGCAAGTTGTGGAATATTGGTGAGATCGCTCAAGACATGCTGCGGCTCTGCGAAAAGGCGATCCATAGGTTCGCCCACGCGGTTGACCCAGACTGTTTGGAAGCCAAACCCGCTTGCAGCGGCAGCGTCCCACCCGTTTGAGGATACGAAGAGCACCTCGTCTTTCGTGCACTCAAATCGATCCAGCACCATTTGATAAACCTGTGCGTCTGGCTTGAAAACGCCCACATCTTCGACCGACAGAACCACGTCGAGATAGGTTTCGATCCCTGCAGAGCCAACGGCTCCGTCGAGCATATCAGGTGCGCCGTTGGACAAGATCGCCGTTTGCAGACCCGCCGCCTTGAGCTGCGCCAACATCATTGGCACTTCCTTATAGGCCCGCAATTCCCAATAAAGCGCGAGCAAGCGTTCGCGCAGCTCCAGATCACCGTTCAGACCAGTCTTTTCCAAAGCCCAATCCAGCCCGTCTTGCGTGACGCTCCAGAAATCTGTGTGATTGCCCGAGACCGCGCGCAGCCAAGTATATTGCAGCTGCTTTTGGCGCCAGAACTCCGCAAGCTCAGCCGCTTTTGCAGCCAATGCCTCACGGCCTTCTTCGCCCGCTGCAATGCGCGCAGCCGCGCCCACATCGAACAGAGTGCCATAGGCATCGAATACACAAATCTTGATGGTCATATCTTGCTCCCTCGTTTCGCGACACCATGGCGCGCGCACCTCAGCGGGGCAAGGGGCGGCGACCTAGATTTTCAGCAAAACCGCGCCGCTTCGCCCTGCGGTCATGACACGTTCATGCGCAAGGGCTGCATCTTCCAGCAGCATGATCTCGTGCACCGCGGGAGTCAGCGCACCTTTTGACAACGCCGCGTGCAGTCTTTCAATCGCAGCCACGCGGGGGGCGGAATCGAGGATATAAACCAGAACGATATCAATCGTGATCGCTTTGAACAGGAACGGGCCAAACGGCAAAGTCGGGGCCATTTCCAGTTGGGAGCCATAAGCCGCAATCGTGCCATTTCCGCGAACAATCTCTGCAAGCAAGCGAGCGTTTGCTCCGAACTCTACCTCAACCGCGCGATCGACGCCTTTGCCATGCGTCAGCGACATTATTTGTGCCGCCAAATCTGGTGCGCGGTAATCAAGCACATGGTCGGCACCAGCATCTGTGACCCGCTCAAACGCGCTTGGAGACGCTGTCGCGATTACCCGCGCTCCACCCCATTTGGCAAGCTGCAACGCGTTATGACCGACCGCGCCAGCACCACCGGAAATGAGCAAGGTTTGACCGGCGATATCCCCACCACCAAAGACCGTATGTGCCGCAGTTAATCCCGGAATGCCCAAGGTCGCGCCCGCTTCTAGCGAAGCATCTTCAGGTAGTGCGACCGCCTGTTCAGACGGAACGCAGATCGCTTCTGCCGCTGTGCCAAAGGCGCGTTGCCATTGACCATTCCAAATCCATACGCGCGCGCCAAAACGCGCAGGATCAACACCCTCACCCACTGCATCAATCACGCCAGCACCATCAGAATGCGGCACAACCAGATCAAACGGAGGTTTCAAAACACCCGGGCGCGTGCCGCTGCGTGCTTTGGCATCGGACGGATTTACCCCAGAGAACGCAAGCTTGACGCGCACTTCGCCAGCCGCAGGTTTCGGCATCGCAATATCATGCAAAGCCAATACCTCGTCCGCAATACCAAACTCAGAATAGCCAATCGCGCGCATTTAACGGGCGGTCTTACGTAAACGGATCACCACATCGACTTTAGCGATCTCCATGCCCTCTGGAACGTCAGGCAAAGCCGCAATCACCAGATCTTCGGCAACAGCATCGGTCAAACGCCCATCATCTTCCCAATAGAAATGCGGATGATCGTGGATGTTGGTGTCAAAGTAGCTTTTGGAGCCATCAACCGTGACTTCCTGCACCAGCCCCACATCGCAGAATGCGCGCAATGTGTTGTAAACCGTCGCAAGCGAGACGCTCTCACCGCGCCCATGCGCCGCCGCAAACAGGCTTTCTGCTGTGACGTGGCGATTTTTACCGTCCCCCACCAACAGATCGGCCAAAGCCAAACGCTGTCGCGTCGGACGCAATCCGCCATCCGCAAGCCACTCGGCAGCGCGGTTTTCTGGCTGGCTCAAAACATCTGTCATGGGGCGTCCTACTGTTGGCTCCTTTCACTATATGCCATTTTGCGAGCCATTTTCAATCGCCTCCCGCGCAACTGTGCACTTTGGTTCCCTTGCACGTGCTCGGGCGCGGATGATAGGAATAGGAAAACATGCTTAATACTGGAGCCAACATGTCCGATTTCCCTAGCAGCTTTGACAAAGACGACCTTCTCAAATGCGCCCGCGGCGAGCTGTTTGGCGAGGGCAATGCCCAGCTTCCTGCCCCGCCCATGTTGATGATGGACCGCATCACCGATTGCTCCGGCGATGGTGGCGCGCATGGTAAGGGTCACATAGTGGCAGAGTTCGATATCACGCCTGACCTGTGGTTTTTCGATTGCCACTTCCCCGGCAATCCGATCATGCCTGGCTGTTTGGGTCTGGATGGTTTGTGGCAGCTCACAGGCTTCAATCTGGGCTGGCGCGGCTGGCAAGGACGCGGCTATGCGCTTGGTGTGGGTGAAGTGAAGCTCAAAGGCATGGTGCGTCCTGATCGTAAACTGCTGACCTATAAGATTGATTTCACTAAGGCGATTCAGACGCGTCGTTTGACCATGGGTGTGGCCGATGGGATCGTCGAGGCAGATGGTGAAGTGATTTACGAAGTGACGGGGATGAAGGTGGCTTTGAGCGAGAGTTGATGGGGAAATCTTCCGTCAAGAAGAACCATCTCTAGGCATGTCTTAAAAGGACAATTTTTTCATTATTTGCATCTTTATTTTGGTTGCCAATACTCAGTCCAGATGTGATCTATAACGTCTTTCAAAAGGTCTGTGTTGAGCATGTTCATGTCTACCAGAAGGCCACAGCATATCTGAAAAACCACGACTGGTACGAAAATGAACTCGAAGACTTCAACTAATCAAAAGCTTTCTTAGGAAAGATTAACATTCCAGGCATCAATCTGAACAAGAGCCTTTTGGAAATGTTCTGTCCAAAGATTTTTAGGACAAGGCTGGGTACTATTTTTTTGTCAAGTGACAAGCGAAGTGGCTTTGTTTTTGGTCAGGCTCACAATGACGTCAATCCAAACTCAAAATGCATGCTGGCCTGTCAGGCAGAGTCACCGAAACTTTTCGAAACTTGGGCAGCAGGGCTATTTATCGGCCAAGACTTAGAAAGCATAACGGGGAGCCTTCCACGACCGTAAACCTGCACAAAAATTTGCAAAAATCTCCGCTCGCGTCAGCTCATTTTCAGGTTTCCGTCACAGGTCTTATACCTAGTTAGTAACGCTTTAAAAAACCGCCGCTCGCTGCTTTTTTCGAACATAAGACCACGCCACAAACCGACTGACTTTCTGACCCTGCGCCATATCGATAACATCATACTCAACCTTCGCCCTGTCCAAGATCCGCCGAAGCGGCGCAAGGCTGTCCTTTTTGGATACCAATGACGTGAACCAAACACACTGATCCGCAAACGCGCGACTTTCCTCGATCATCCGCGCGATGAATTTTATCTCGCCCCCTGGGCACCAAAGCTCTGCGTGTTGCCCACCAAAATTGAGCGTGTCCGACACTCCTTTCCCAAGGTTCTTCCACTTCCTCTGGGTGCCTTTCATCGCCTGCTCTTTCGAGGCGTGAAACGGTGGATTGCATAGCGTAACATGAAACATATCGTCGGGCGTGATCACCCCTTTGAAAATGTGCTTGGACGCACCTTGATGTCGCAAATCAATGCCTAACTCATTCAGATCGTTAATTTTCTGCGCTGACACGAGCGCCCCTGCATCGATATCCACGCCCGTAAAATCCCAGCCATACGCGCTTTGAGCGATAAGCGGGTAGACCAAGCTGGCACCTGTGCCGATGTCCAATGCTTTGATCTTGCGTCCCGACGGGATTTTTTGACCATTATCGCGCGCGAGCAAATCCGCGAGATGATGGATGTAGTCAGCGCGTCCCGGAATCGGGGGACAGAGGTAATTGGCAGGAATGTCCCAAAACTCGACATTGTAATAGGCTTTGAGCAACGCGCGATTGAGCATGCGCACCGCTTCGGGGTTTTGGAAATCTATCGTCGTCAAGCCCGTTGGGTTACGGATCGTGAACACCTCAAGCTCTGGCACATGCTCTAACAAACGCGCAAAATCGTATCCGCCGATATGTTGATTACGCGGATGCAGGGTCGATTTGCGCGCCATGAGACACCTTTAAAAGCTGGGTACTGAGGGGCAGCCAAATCACTCTGATCCTGAAATGGCAATTGCAAACCCCGTTCTAGTCCTTCCTTATCCGCGCCCCACTCTTATTCGCAAACGCAGCCAAACGCGCCCGCGCATCCGGTTGCGTGTTCACAACGCCCGCAACCACCGCCTCTGCGTAGGCCGCATCCATCGCGGACATATTTTGCATGTGGCTTACCGCGGAACAGATCGCGAAGTTGGACAAAGGCAAGTTCTCTGCGGCGCGATTGGCCAGTTCCATTGCCTTGTCAAAGCTCGATCCATCAACACGGTACTGCGCCAATCCGACCTCTTCAGCCTCAGCCCCAGAGTACACACGCCCCATCAGCATCATGTCGATCATCCGAGCTTTGCCGACCAGGTCCGTCACGCGTATTGTCGCACCACCTCCTGTGAACAAACCGCGCTGACCCTCTGGCAAAGCAAAATAGGTCGTTTCATCCATCACGCGCACGTGCGCGGAACTCGCTAATTCCAAACCGCCACCAACAACAGCACCGTGCAAAGCCGCAATAATCGGGACGCCGCCATATTCCATCTTGTTGAACGCCTCATGCCAGCGCAGGCACAGGTGCATGAACTCGGCAGGGCTGCGATCCGCATCGTGGTGTTCAACTAAATCCAGACCCGCGCAAAAATGATCGCCGGCCCCTGCCAGCACAATTGCACGCACACCCGCAAGCGGTGCCAAGGAAAAGAAATCCACCATTTCTTCAATCGTCGCACTATCAAGCGCATTGCGTTTTGACGCACGGTTCAAGGTGACAACCCAAACGTCATTTTCGTGCGCTTCCAACGTGAGATTGGTGAAATCAGCGGGATTGATCTGGGGTGCCATCAGCCTGTCCTTACATGCGCAAAACTCAATAACATTTGCGTAACTGGCCAAATTGACCCCGACAAGATTGCAGATACCACTGCGACGCACCGTCACTTTCGCGCGTGCTCTCCCCCTTGCACCTGCGCCCTGCTCTGCCCTACATAGAAGCAAGGGATTGAAAAGGGAGTGCGCCATGCGCCGTGTCGTCGTCACAGGTTTGGGAATCGTATCCAGCATCGGCAACAACGCAGATGAGGTTCTAACCTCTCTGAAAGAAGGCCGCTCTGGCATCACTGCCAATGAAGACATGAAAGAGCACGGCTTTCGCAGCCAAATCGCGGGCGCGATCGATCTTGATATCAAGGATCACGTGGACAAGCGCACATTGCGGTTCATGGGGCCAGGGTCTGCCTATGCCCATATCGCAATGGGTCAGGCGATTGCTGATGCGGGACTTACTGAGAAAGAGATCATCAATCCAATGACAGGCTTGATAGCAGGCTCTGGTGGTCCATCGACCTCTGCCATGCTCGCCGCGCATCAGGTTGTGTTGAAATCCGGTGCGACGAAACGCATTGGTCCTTTTGCCGTACCCAAGACGATGTCTTCGACAGTCAGCGCGAACCTCGCGACAGCGTACCAGATCAAGGGCATGAATTTCTCGATCACCTCTGCGTGCTCAACATCTTTGCACTGCATCGGCATGGCGGCGCAGCAGGTTGCACTGGGCTTACAAGACACGATGTTTGCGGGCGGCGGTGAAGAGCTTGATTGGACTTTGTCTTGCCTCTTCGACGCGATGGGCGCGATGTCCTCGAAATATAATGACACGCCTGAGAAAGCGTCCCGCGCCTTTGATGCGAACCGCGATGGGTTTGTGATTGGTGGCGGTGGCGGCATGGTTGTGCTGGAGAGCTTAGAAAGCGCACAAGCACGCGGTGCAAAGATTTACGCAGAGGTCACAGGCTTTTCCGCGACGTCCGATGGCGCTGACATGGTTGCGCCGTCTGGTGAAGGCGGCGAACGCGCGATGCGCGGGGCTTTGAAAACACTTCAGAGCGATCGCAGCGTCAGCTACATCAACGCGCATGGCACATCCACGCCAATTGGCGATGTGGGCGAGATCGAAGCAGTGCGTCGGGTCTTTGGCGAAGGCACAACACCTCCGGTCAGCTCAACCAAATCGATGACAGGTCACTCGCAAGGCGCAACAGGCGCGCAAGAGGCAATCTACTGCCTCCTCGCCCTACAAAACGATTTCATCATCCCGTCGATCAATGTGGAAACGCTTGATCCTGCGTTAAACGCTGCTGAAATCGCAACCACCCGCGTTGACAACGCAGGACTTGATACGGTGATGACCAATTCCTTCGGATTTGGCGGCACCAACGGCTCTATGCTGCTTAGCAAATTTCACGGGTGATCTGATATGACAGGCTCTATGCACGGTAAACGAGGCCTTATCATGGGCGTTGCCAACGAACGCTCGATTGCGTGGGGCATTGCCAAAGCGATGGCAGAGGCGGGCGCCAAACTGGCGTTTACCTATCAAGGAGAAGCATTCGGCAAACGCCTAGAGCCGCTGGCGGCCTCCGTTGGTTCCGACTTCATGGTCGATGTAGACGTCACCGATGATGCCTCGCTCGACAACGCGTTTGAACAACTTGGCAAACGCTGGGACAGCATCGACTTCGTGGTCCACGCGATTGCTTATTCGGACAAGAACGAACTCACGGGCCGCATCCTCAACACATCACGTGAAAACTTCAAAAACTCGATGGATATCTCCGCATATTCCTTAATCGAAGTTGCACGCCGCGCGCACCCAATGATGGTCGACAATGGCGGCACGATCCTGACGCTCACTTATATGGGCTCAACCCGCGTTACCCCGAACTACAATGTCATGGGCGTGGCGAAAGCGGCGCTAGAATCCACTGTACGTTACCTCGCCAACGATCTCGGCCCTGAGGGTATCCGCGTTAACGCGATCAGCCCTGGCCCAATGAAAACCCTTGCAGGTGCGGCCATTGGCGGCGCACGCAAGACCTACAAGCACACGGATCAAAACGCACCTTTGCGCAGCAATGCGACACTAGACGCGGTCGGCGGTGCTGCTGTCTTCCTCGCTTCCGATGTAGGTGCTTGCACGACAGGTGAAATCGTCCGCGTTGATGGTGGCTTTCACGTCTTGGGGATGCCACAACAAGACAACCTGTAAAGCTTCATCTTTCGAAATTAACTTTGGGGGAGCCCGCGCGGCGGGCGGGGGCTAGCCCACTCTTTCGAATTTTCGTCGAGAATTCGCGCCCCTAAAACCACTGTCCCAGTTCCATCAAACCCAAATCCAGCAGTTGGCGGGAATGCCACTCAAACGGCGCAGAATTGTGCCACTTGAAAGTTTGAATATCAAACGATGAACCTGGGTTGCGTTTCAACGCCTTGGCAGTGCGAAACGACATGATCGCCGCAGACAGGTTGTGATGCCACTCACAAGCATGTGTATTGTATTCTGGCACATTAAACGTGTGGTTCGCACGGCAGTTGCAATCCCTTTTGAGATCTAAACAAAGACACACGGTCTATCTTGCGGCTGGCCTCTGTCACATGCTCTTCATAGCGCCAACGCAATCCGCCAAAAAAGTCGAGCTGTCGTTCCTCAGGCCATGTCGTACCCGGCTTCATACGTGCCAAAGCATAATAGCCGGATCGATCCATATGCGCATGCTCAAGCGAGACCGCATTGGGAAAGGTTTCCAAATCATCCGCATAAAGATCGACGACATAGGTCATTACGCTCGCACGGCGCTCTTCTGCGTTAAAGCCGATCATTTCTCCAACGCTGCGGGTCTCACAAAACGGGTAAAAGAGATACTCAGCGTTATAGCAGTAGTAGAGCCAAATATCAGGTGCAGCCGCGACAACCTGATTCACAGCCTCTTCCAACGTCCCATCACGGGTTAAATCATATGAAACCCGATGCACGATATCGACCAAATCAGTCGGCAAATCAAAAGCATCTGGCATCATAGCAATCACATGTTTGAAGCCACAATCAATGTGGTGTCGCACAGTCGTGCCAATTTCGACATCGTCTTAGATAAAGATCAACGCAACGGGCCCTTTAAAAAAGACCTCTTTTGCACCAGAGATGAACTTTTGAGCGACGAATACCGCGACACACCAAATTCCCTATCTTCTACCAATCCAGCTAGAATCGGCCATTTGTGCATGCATTGCAAGCGCCCAGCGTTTTGATGTAACACGCGCGAGACCCGCGCACCGCGCGCCCCTCATTCTAAAGGCGTTTTACCATGGCAGAGACTAAGAAACTCTTTATCAAAACCTACGGCTGCCAGATGAATGTCTACGATTCCGAACGCATGAGCGAAGCCTTGGGGGCCTCAGGCTACACAGAGACCCAAACCCCCGATGATGCGGACATGATTTTGCTCAACACATGTCACATCCGCGAGAAGGCCGCAGAAAAAATATATTCAGAACTCGGCCGGATGAAATCGCTTAAGACCGCCAAACCCGATCTCAAAATCGGTGTCGCAGGCTGTGTTGCGCAGGCAGAGGGTGCAGAAATCATGCGTCGCCAACCCGCCGTCGATCTAGTTGTTGGCCCGCAAAGCTATCACCGCCTTGCAGAGATGGAAGTCAAAACCCGTCGCGGCGAAAAGGCGTTGGATACAGATTTCCCGATTGAAGACAAATTCGAAGCCCTCAAAAATCGCCCCAAAGCTCGTCGTGCGCCAGCGGCTTTCCTGACGGTTCAGGAGGGCTGTGACAAGTTCTGCGCCTTCTGCGTCGTGCCTTATACCCGTGGTACCGAAACCAGCCGTCCGGTGCAGCGCATCGTCGATGAAGCAAAGAACCTCGTAGAGCGTGGCGTGCGCGAGATCACCTTGCTCGGGCAGAACGTGAACGCCTATCACGGGACTGGCCCTGACGGAAATGAATGGGGCCTCGCACAGCTTATTTGGGAACTCGACAAAGTCGATGGTCTTACGCGCATCCGCTTTACCACGTCGCACCCCAACGACATGCAAGATGACCTGATCGACGCACACGCGCATTGCGACAAGCTGATGCCTTATCTGCACTTGCCTGTGCAATCCGGCTCTGACCGCATTTTAAAGCGCATGAACCGCTCACACACGGCGGACAGCTATCTGCGTCTCATCGAGCGGATCCGCACTGCGCGTCCTGACATTCTTATGTCGGGTGATTTCATCGTGGGCTTTCCCGAAGAAACCGAAGAAGACTTCCAAGCGACGCTCGATCTGATCAACGAGGTGCGCTACGGCTATGCGTACTCGTTCAAATATTCGACCCGTCCGGGCACACCCGCAGCTGAGCGCTCACAAGTAGAAGACGCGGTCGCCGCTGAACGCTTGCAACGATTGCAAGCTTTGATCACGCAGCAGCAGGTCGAAATCCAGAACAGTATGGTAGGCCGCGATGTGACTATCTTGGTCGAAAAGCAAGGTCGTGACCCGGGCCAAATGGTTGGCAAGTCAGAGTATCTGCATGCAGTGCATATCAACGACTGCGACGCCGCCCCCGGCGACTTGGTCCAAGCACGCATCACTGAAGCGGTCCGAAATTCACTCGCTGGAGCGATGATCTAACCCAACTTTGGGCACGCCAACCCTTTAATCTGGTTCGGCTTTTCTCACGCCTGAGCCCCATAGTTCCCTAAAAAACACGACAACATTCGAATCGCTGACCTGCATTCAGATCAAAGAAACCAGCGAACCCCTGTGCAACTCCCGCTTTCAGGTACACGTCAGCCGAATTTACCCTTCCGAAGGGTAAATTAGCGCTCTAAGACGCCCCTCTGTCGGCACATTAAGCTTCACACGAGGCCAGTATTTGGTAGGCTGTCAAGCTATAGTGGGATGCAGAGCAAGTACACCGCGTATATGGCGACACTCTGGGGGGATTAAGGACGATGGTTGTGGTTAAAATGCTTTCCAAAGCACTTCGTATTGTTGCAAAAAGTGCTGCTACTCTAAGCGTGGGGGCCATCGCATTCACAACGGCGGCGTCTGCTCAGCAGTATGGTACACAACAATATGGCAACGCTCAGGGCGTTGCGATTGCTATTCAGGGTGCTGCGACGGGCAATACACGCACAGTTCTGGGCGAACGCTACATTCCAAACATTTGGATTGATACCGATGGGTGCGAGCACTGGGTGATGGTGTTGAAGGCTACATGACGCCGCACACCAATCGCCAAGGTATCCCGGTCTGCTGCTTTGGTAACGTCTGTGGCGTGATGAACTCTGATCAGTTCTTCTCAACCAACCACCACCACATTAGCTGTTCTGGCCAGCAGCATTTGTTGAATTTCTTCCGTAGCTCAAAAGCGTCGGCCTACATCATTGCAGGTCATACGGACAGCGACGCCTCAGACGGCTACAATCTGCATCTCTCTTACAATCGCACCGCGATAATAGAGCACGTAACGCTGGTGCTCGTGTTGCAGATGTGCGCGGCTACGGTGAGCGCTTGCCAATCGCGAGCAACAAATCTCGCGTCGGCATGTCCAAGAACCGTTGTGTTGAAATCATCTGCGTGCGCTGAGGAGATGACAATGAAACTCGTAAAAATCACCCTCGAGATTGCTGCTGTCACTGCTCTCGCCGCCTGCGAAGGCCGAACAGGTGCTGACAAAGGCATTGACCGTGGAACCGACACTGGAGATCTAAGCCAGTTAATTGCTGGTATCTGGGTTGATCCAAACGGATGCGACCACTGGATCATCGACTCTGGTGTTGAGGGCTACCTCTCTGCACGTCTCGACAAATACGGCAAGCCGGTTTGCTCTGGCGCGGCCTCTGCAAACGTTGCAACTGGTAACTTCAAAGGCGGTGCGACAAGCATTATCGGGGACGTGCTCTGATCCAGAACGGCATCTTTGAAACACAAACAAACCGCGGATATTTCACCTGCGGCTTTTTTACGTCCTACCCCGCACTATATATATCCCAGCCAAACCTAAGGAGCGCTGCGTGACCGCACCCGAACTATCTCCGGATCTACCAACATCTGCCGAAGCAATGGTGGAATTTCCCGATAATCGCCTGCTGATTGATCTGTGTGGTGAATACGATAAGAACCTCGCCCAGATTGAAACGGGCACTGATGTTGAAATCATCCGCCGTGGCAATCGCTTGGTTGTCATGGGCGAGGCCGACGCACGCGCGGCAGCTATCGAGGTGCTCGGCACGCTTTATGCACGTTTGGAGGATGGCAAGTCTGTAGAGGCCGCTGACATCACAGCTGAGCTGCGCATGGGCCTGGCCCCACGGCGCAAAACCGATGACGTCGAATTTCAAGCGGAACTGTTTCAAAGCGATCACATCGAAATTAAAACCCGCAAGAAAACCATTCAAGCGCGTACCGATGCGCAGAAGACCTACATCACATCGCTGTTTGACAATGAACTTGCCTTTGGCATCGGCCCCGCAGGCACAGGCAAAACCTATCTGGCGGTGGCTGTTGGCGTGGCAATGTTCATTGGCGGCCATGTGGACAAAATTATCCTGTCGCGTCCTGCCGTAGAAGCCGGTGAAAAGCTGGGCTACTTGCCGGGGGACATGAAAGACAAGGTCGATCCATACATGCAGCCGCTCTACGATGCACTCAATGACTTCTTGCCCGCGAAACAACTAACCAAGCTGCTAGAAGACAAACGCATTGAAATCGCTCCGCTTGCTTTCATGCGTGGCCGAACGCTCTCCAACGCTTTCGTAGTTCTTGATGAAGCACAAAACGCGACAACAATGCAGATGAAAATGTTCCTCACGCGTCTTGGCGAAGGCTCTCGCATGGTGATCACGGGCGATCGCACCCAAATCGACCTACCGCGCGGCGTGCCCTCTGGTCTCTCGGACGCGGAACGTTTGCTCAACAAGATCCCGTCCATCAGCTTCAACTATTTCACTTCCAAAGACGTGGTGCGCCACCCGCTCGTCGCCGCAATCATCGAAGCCTACGAGGCGGATCATGAAGCCATGCTCGCACGCAAGAAAACCTGAATGTTTTCATCTTTCCAAATAAACTTCGGGGATCTGGGGGCTAGCCCTCAGCTTGACCTGCGTCCGGGGGCTGGCACTCAACCTGTTCATTCAAAATGTTGACAGACACCATCATGAAAGACAGCCGTTGGCAAACCGTGGATCTCGCAACGCTCGCTGAAACAGCTGCGCGTCAAACGCTCACCCAACTCGACCTCGATCCCACGTTGTTCGAAATCGCCATTCTCGCCTGCGATGATACACGCATCGCCGAGTTAAATACCGAGTTCAGGGACAAACCGACGCCCACCAACGTACTATCTTGGCCTTCTGATGAACGCGCTAGCGATATCAACGGTGCACGCCCAGGAAAACCTGTCCTCCCAATGGATGCAGAGCTCGGTGATATCGCCATCAGCTATGACACCTGCGCGCGCGAAGCTCAGGTCGCGAACAAGGCCCTCACTGACCACGCCACCCACTTAATCATCCACGGCGTGCTTCATTTGCTCGGGTATGACCATATACGTGACCTTGATGCCACTTTGATGGAACAAACAGAGGTGTTGATACTTGGCACGCTGGGTATAGGTACCCCATATTAACAACATTCGGCGCATAGAGCGCCGCTAGCACAAAAGGATTACAGCGCGCCATGGGCGACAAAGATGGCTCCTCTATCGCAGCGCAAAGCGCGCATCAAAGTGACGACGAGCACACACAAGACACGGCTCCAAACGAGACAGGCTTCTTTTCACGCGTGATCTCTGCGCTTAGCCCATCGCAAGACGGAGGCGCACCAGAGCTTGCAGCAACCCCAAACACCCCGCGCGCGCAACCGCATGGCATGATCAATTTGCGCCGTATGCGGATCGAAGACGTCGCTATTCCGAAAGGCGACATCACCTGCGTTCTGCTTAGCGCGACCAAAGAAGAATTGCTTGAGGTTTTCAAAGACAGCGGCTTGACCCGTTTGCCGGTTTACAATGGCACGCTCGACACCCCGCTAGGATTTGCGCATTTGAAAGATTTCGCGCTGCTGCACGGCTTTAACAGCGAAGATACAACCTTCGACATGCAAGCTATGTTGCGGCCCCTGCTTTATGTTCCGCCCTCTATGCCAATCGGAATTTTGCTGACCAAAATGCAGACAGAGCGTCGGCATATGGCACTGGTGATTGATGAATATGGCGGCGTTGATGGTTTGGTGACGATTGAGGATCTCATCGAACAGGTAATCGGCGAAATCGAAGATGAACACGACACCGAAGAGGCTGAGCTGTGGACCTTAGAAAAGTCAGGTCAATATCTGGCGCAAGCCAAAGCGCCCTTGGATGAATTCGAAGATGCTATCGGCATTCACCTCACTGAGGATGATGAGATCGATGCAGAAGAGATAGAAACCCTTGGCGGTTTGGTCTTCATGCTCGCAGGTCATGTGCCCGCACGCGGCGAAGTCGTGCTTCATCCTGCGGGATATGAATTCGAAGTGATCGATGCTGACCCGCGCCGTATTAAGCGTCTGCGCGTGCGCCTTGCACCGCCTCCAGCCGAATAAATTATGAGTTCGCATCGCACGCATTTTGCGCTTTGTGTTCTTGCGGGCCTCAGCTTTACGATTGCGCAAGCACCGCTTGGTATCTGGCCCGGCATTTTGTTAGGTTTTGCCCTCTCAGTCTGGTTGCTACGCGCCAGCGACTCCCCCAGCCGCGCGCTTTGGACAGGGTGGATCATCGGCGCAAGCTATTTCGCAACCTCGCTGATCTGGATCGTCGAACCTTTCCTTGTAGATTTCGCTGCAACCGCATGGATGGCCCCGTTTGCCTTGTTTCTCATGGCCAGCGGACTTGCCTTGTTTTGGGCTGTACCTTTTTGGGGGGCCGCCAAGCTCGGCAAACCTGTCACCATATTGGCCCTTTGGCCCCTTGCAGAATACGCGCGCAGCGTATTATTTTCGGGGTTTCCATGGGGATTGAGTGCCTACGCTTGGGTCGACACACCCATTGCGCAGATTGCAGCGTGGGTTGGCCCTCACGGGCTTGGTGCACTAACTTTGGCACTTGCGGCTTTACCCATTTTTATCGGGCTACGCCTTGGCGGCGCGTTGGGACTTGCGGGCTTTCTTAGTTTAGCAGGCTTGGGGTTGATGCGTCTTGGCGACACGCCGCCACAGGCCGATGATGCGCCAATCATCCGGCTCACCCAACCCAATGCGCCACAACATCAAAAATGGGACCCTGACTATGCACCCATTTTCTTTCGCCGCCTTACACTCGCCACCGCAGCCGCGCCACGCCCCGATTTAGTCGTTTGGCCGGAGACGTCACTGCCAACTTGGCTCAATGATGCCTACCAAGCCTTGGAGCTGATTACAGACGCCGCCGCAAGCGTACCCGTTCTAATCGGCGCTCAAAGATACGAGGGCCTGCGCGCCTACAACAGTCTCGCTTTGCTCGATGAAGCGGGCCAGATTGGCCAGATCTATGATAAACATCACCTTGTGCCTTTCGGAGAATATCTTCCCTTAGAAACGGTGCTTAGCAAGTTTGGCATGGGTGTTTTGACGGAAACCTATAGCGGCTTCACCCCCGGTGCAGGCCCTGCGCTGATGGATCTCGGACCCATCGGTAAGGCCTTGGCCCTGATTTGCTACGAGGCTGTTTTCCCACACCAAATGACCAGTGCTGACGGGCAACCGCGGTTCTTATTGCATGTCACCAATGATGCGTGGTTCGGCACGTGGTCGGGGCCTTACCAACATCTCGCGCAAGCGCAATTTCGCGCGATTGAGCAAGGTCTACCACTGCTGCGCAGTGCAAATACAGGAATCACCGCCTCAATCGATGCCAATGGGCAGATCTTGAGCAGTTTGGCGCTTGGCCAAAGCGGATATTTGGACGCGGAGCTGCCACCGCGTTTTGCCCCAACACTTTATGCACGTTTCGCAGACATACCTGCGCTCTTGATCCTACTCGCTCTCTTTTGTGTCACAATATTGCCTTACCGATCGCCGAAACGTTGACCCACGGATCAAGCAAAGCTAAGCCACGCTAAATACCGTCACAACGGCTTCCTGGCGTGGCGGATAAATCTACTGGAGCTTTATCCATGACACGTCAAAACTACACCTTCACCTCGGAGTCCGTCTCTGAAGGTCATCCTGATAAAATTTGCGATCGCATTTCCGACGCCGTTCTCGACGCGTTTCTTACAGAGGAGCCCGAAGCACGCGTTGCTGCAGAAACTTTCGCCACGACCAACCGCGTCGTCATTGGTGGTGAAGTGGGGTTAGCCGATCAATCCAAGCTCAAAGAATACATGGGCAAGATCGAAGATATCACGCGCGCTTGCATCAAAGATGTGGGCTACGAGCAAGCCAAGTTTCACCATGCAACGGTCGAAATTACCAATCTTTTGCATGAGCAATCTGCACACATCGCGCAAGGTGTTGACTCAAGCGCGAATAAAGATGAAGGCGCTGGCGATCAAGGTATCATGTTCGGCTACGCAACGAGCGAAACAGACGCGCTTATGCCCGCGCCAATTCAGTATTCCCACGCGATCCTGCGTCGTCTTGCAGAGGTGCGCAAGAACGGCACCGAACCAACTCTTGGGCCTGACGCGAAGAGCCAGCTGTCTGTAAACTACAAAGACGGCAAGCCCGTTGGGGTATCCTCTATCGTTTTGTCCACTCAGCACCTTGATGAGGATATGACATCCGATGATGTACGCACAGTTGTTGAACCCTACATTCTTGAGGTTCTGCCCAATGGTTGGATCACGGATGCAACAGAGTGGCACGTAAACCCAACAGGGAAATTTGTAATCGGTGGCCCTGACGGCGACGCTGGCCTCACTGGCCGCAAGATTATTGTCGACACCTACGGCGGCGCGGCTCCTCATGGTGGCGGCGCGTTCTCCGGCAAAGACCCGACCAAGGTTGACCGCTCCGCCGCTTATGCCGCGCGCTACCTCGCGAAGAACGTTGTTGCGGCTGGCATGGCTAAACGCTGCACAATCCAGCTATCCTATGCGATTGGTGTGTCCAAGCCATTGTCGATCTATTGTGACACATTCGGCACAGGCCAAGTTCACGAGACCGCAATAGAAAAAGCGATTGAGCAGTGCATGGACCTGACCCCACGCGGTATTCGTGAGCATCTGCAAATGAACCGTCCAATCTATGAGCGCACGGCAGCCTATGGTCACTTCGGTCGTGAGCCTGATGCTGATGGTGGTTTCTCTTGGGAGAAAACTGATCTGAGCGAAGCGCTTAAAGCGGCAGTCTAAATCCCTTTTCAAAACGCAAAAAAAATGCCCTGCCGCACCAAGCAGTAGGTCATTTTTGTATTTTAAAACAACCTAACACACAGCGCGATCCCAATGATAGTTCAATGCCATCGCCACTACTGCGCGTGTCAGTAACTCTGGCACTTCGTTGGCGAGATCAAGCGACACAGCCCTATTGCCTGAGTAGTGAAATTCACTCGGGAAGGCCTCGCGCATCCGTTCAACCAAATCTGTATTGCAGTTGAAGAAAAGCGTGCATTGGTTTGGAAATTTCTGCTTCCACGCCATTCGTGTTGTGCTGCCCGCTTTGCTCTGGGTTGTGAGATACGAAGGCTCGCCCCATTTCAACGTCTCATGCAAAGCACCAACTTCAAGGCGCGCGGCCTCTTCAAAAATGATCTCGCCCAGGACGTCGAACTTGGCTTGTGCCGCAACAGGATAGGTTGCAAAAACTGCTTTCACATCTTGCGGCATATCGGGAAGAGCCAGCGTTTCCATTAGACCACCGCAATCGGCAAACGAATTTCAGAGAGCAATTCAGCAGGTGCAATTTGCGATGGATCGTTCAAATAGGCCTCAAGGATCGGTGCATCTCCTAGCTCATATCAGTTTTCGGGCAACCACACGCCAAACAACCAATCATAAGCCGCTCGCATATCTGAATATGGGCCCTTGTGGCTGAGCACAGCGTAGGTTCCACCTTCGATCTCAAGTTGCTTCAGCGAACCGATTGGCTCTTCAGCCTACCCGAAAAGCCCGACAGCGGCAGAGCGCAATTCATTTTCTGACAACTCATCTGGATCATCGAAGAACACACCATAGGCACCAATCAACTCGCCCATTTTGCCCGCCTCACCCAGCGTGGCCATCAGCGTGCCAAAGGCTTGATCAATGCCCATATAGCTGCCTGTGCGGTGTGCACCTAGCGCGTGACTTAAAGACAGGTCACGCGATTGCATCGGGAATGCGCCTGCGTTCGCCAAGCGTGCAGCGTTGAGCAATTCCATATGCGAACCGGTCTTGCGATAGTTCCCTGGTGGGGTGCCATAGCTTTCAGAAAACGCGCGCGAAACTGCGATATCCATCGGCCTCTTCGCCGCGAGCCGCAGTTTCCCCGAGGCCCAAAGCCTGCTCCGACAGATCACATGGCCCTTCTGCAAAATCTGTAGCGCGCAACCTCACGCAATGCGCGACACATTGCGATGGCGTTCTGCGCCCGCGCCCTTTAGCCTGACATCGTCGAGCATCAAAGCGAGCACCTGAATGTCATCACGTCTACCCATCTTTTTCATTGTTGCGACTGTTGCAATCGATGCGATGGGCATCGGGTTGATCATGCCCGTGATGCCCGATCTTTTGCGCGAAGTGGACGGAGGCAATCTGAGCGAGGCGGCTATTTGGGGCGGTATCCTCGCCACGACATTCGCGGTGATGCAGTTCCTGTTCGGCCCTGTCATCGGCTCGCTCAGCGATCAATACGGGCGCAAACCGATCCTCGTGGTGTCGCTGGTAATCATGGCCCTAGTATATGCCATGTCCGCACTCGCAACCAGCATTTGGGTGCTCTTCATCGGGCGCATCCTTGGCGGAATATCCTCTGCCACCCACGCTACGGCCGCAGCCTATATGGCGGATGTGTCCAAACCGGATGAGAAAGCTGCGAACTTTGGCCTCATTGGCGCGGGGTTCGGGATCGGCTTTGTGCTCGGCCCCGTTGTTGGCGGTCTATTGGCCGAATTCGGCACACGCGCGCCGTTCTGGGCCGCGGGAGCGCTGGCACTATCGAATGCTGCACTGGGATGGTTTGTATTGCGCGAAAGCGTGACAGACACGACCCGACGCACCTTCAGCTGGACACGCGCAAATCCGTTTGGGGCTTTCAAATCCCTCACCAGCTTTCCAGGCCTCGGCCCTTTATTGCTGGTCTATTTCTTCTATCAAATCGGCACGGTCGTTTACCCCTCCGTCTGGGCTTTCTACGGCGTAGAGCGTTTTGATTGGTCGCCAAGCATGATCGGCGTGTCACTCGCGATTTTTGGCCTGTGCTTTGCTTTCGTGCAAGGCGTGCTTGTGCAGCCCTCAATCCGCCGTTTCGGGCATCGCAAAACTGTAGTCATCGGCCTCGCACTAGAGGCAACGACCCTCTTCATCGTCGCTGCGATTACATCGGGCAAGTTGCTCTTACTGCTGATCCCCCTGACCGCCCTTGGCGCAGTTGGAATGCCCGCTTTGCAAGGAATTATGTCGCGCCGCGTCAGCGACGATGCTCAGGGCGAGTTCCAAGGCGTACTCACCTCCGTCAATTCCCTTGCGGCGATCATGGCCCCCCTCATGATGACCCGTAGTTTCGCCTATTTCACAGCTCCGGAGACACCGATCTATCTGCCTGGTGCGCCCTTCATTATTGCAGGGACCTTGATGATAATCGCAGTGCTGGTCTTTCAACTGCGCAAACGTGCGCCTGCCACCTCATAAAATCCACTAAATGTCGGATACGGGCTTGTCTGTTGGCTGTGCTTGGTCAAACCTGAGTGCAAGTTTAGGAGAACACAATGCCCACAATAAAAGCCGCCGTATGCCATGAATTTGGCACCCCTTTGTCCGTTGAGGACGTGCAGTTACGCGCCCCTGAAATGGGTGAGATTGAAGTCACGCTCGAAGCCTGCGCGATCTGCCATTCCGACATTTCCTATGCAGGCGGCGCTTGGGGCGGCTCCTTGCCTGCGGTCTATGGACATGAGGCGGCGGGTAAGATCACCAACATTGGCGGTGGCGTGCGCGGATTGGCTGAGGGCGATAGCGTGGTTGTCACCCTTATCCGCGCCTGTGGCAATTGCGTGTGTTGCGCGGTCGGTGCGCCGACCTTGTGCGAGACACCTTATGACGGCGATCTCGGCCCTTTGAAGACCACAGATGGCGGCAAGTTGCATCAGGCGATGGCCTGCGGCGCGTTTGCGGAAAAGGTCGTTGTCGATCAGCGCCAAGTCGTCAAAATCGCTGAAGATATTCCCAAGGATTCGGCAGCCCTACTGGCCTGCGGCGTAATCACAGGTGTGGGTGCAGTGGTCAACGCAGCCAAGCTGACAGCGGGTCAGGATGTTGTGGTGATTGGCGCGGGCGGTGTTGGTTTGAACGCCATTCAAGGTGCCCGGATCGCAGGTGCGCGCCGCATCGTCGCTGTCGATATGAGCGAAGAAAAGCTTGCGATCGCAAAGGAGTTCGGTGCGACCGACGGTGTGCTGGCTACCGGTGACAAACCATGGCGCGACGCGAAGACGGCCATCGGGCGCGGTGCGGATGCGGTGATCGTAACTGTTGGTGTTGCGGCGGCCTACACAGACGCCGCACGCTACCTCGCCTATGGCGGCAAGGTGGTCATGGTCGGCATGCCGGCGACAGGTGCCAAATCCGAATATGAGGCAGCGAATTTCGCCGCCGTCGGTCAGTCGATGATCGGCTCCAAAATGGGCGACGCAGTAATTCAACGCGACATCCCGTGGATGGTCGATATGTATAGCCAAGGACGTTTGAAGCTGGACGAGCTGATCTCTGGCCGTTGGTCGCTTGATCAGATCAACGAAGCGATTGAGGACACAAAATCAGGCTCTGCCAAACGCAATGTGATCATGTTCAAATGAAGCTGCAAGACCTCGATATCATCGTCACCGCCCCCCCTGCCCCGGGTTGGGGGGGGCGCTACTGGATCCTCGTCAAAGTCACGACAGACACGGGGATAACCGGCTGGGGTGAATGCTATGCCTCCTCCATCGGGCCAGATGCGATGCGCCCCGTGATCGAGGACGTGTTCAAGCGGCACATGCAAGGCGAGAACCCTGAAAACATCGAGCTGATGTTCCGTCGAGCCTATTCCTCCGGCTTCACGCAACGCCCTGACCTGACGGTCATGGGCGCGTTTTCGGGACTGGAGATTGCCTGCTGGGACATCCTCGGCAAAGCGCGCGAGCGTCCTGTCTACGCGTTGCTTGGCGGGCAAATGAACGAGCGCATCCGCGCCTACACCTACCTCTACCCTCTACCGCACCACGACATGGCCGCCTTCTGGACCTCCCCCGAAATGGCCGCAGAATCCGCCGCTGATGCCGTCGCGCGTGGCTACACAGCTGTCAAATTCGACCCCGCCGGCCCCTACACGATGCGCGGCGGCCACATGCCTGCGATGAGCGACATCAGTCAATCGGTCGCCTTCTGCAAAGCCATCCGTGAGGCTGTGGGCGACAAGGCCGATCTGCTCTTTGGCACGCACGGCCAGTTCAACACCGCCGGCGCAATCCGCCTTGGCCAAGCGCTGGAACCCTACTCACCCCTTTGGTTCGAAGAACCCACCCCCCCCGATCACATCGAGGACATGGCCCGCGTCGCGCGTAATGTGCGCATCCCTTTGGCGACGGGTGAGCGGATGACGACTAAGTCGGAATTCGCGACAGTCCTGCGCGCAGGCGCTGCTGAAATCTTGCAACCCGCTTTGGGTCGGGCTGGCGGTATATGGGAGATGAAAAAGACCGCAGCTATCGCTGAAGTCTTCAACGCGCAAATGGCGCCGCATCTTTATGCTGGACCTGTGGAATGGGCCGCGAACATCCACCTCGCGGCCTCCATCCCGAACATCTTGATGGCAGAAACGATTGAAACGCCGTTTCACGACGCGCTGATCAAAAGCACACTCAAAGTCGAGGACGGTTTCATCACCCCACCGACAACGCCCGGTCTGGGCATCAGCGTCGACGAAGAGCTTGCCCGCGCGCATCCCTACACAGGCGATGGGCTACATTTGCAAATGCAGGAAGAGCCGTGTGACTACGCGAATGGCAACAACTTTGAAGGCGGCGCACCTGCCCCCAAAGACTAAGGCTGATCTTGATCTTTCCAAACAAGCTCCCGGCCCCTCAGGGCCGGAATTCTAATTTTCTAGAAAATTTGCGCTAGCCCGCAACGCGCTCCCAAGGGCGAATGAAAGAGCCGAGCACGTCGGTAATCACGCTGTCCTCATCTGAAGACGCAGACAATTTCGCGACCAATCCGCGTTTCTTGTCATCCACAACCGAGACGACACGCGCCTCAACACCTGCTTTCTCAAGCGCGCCGTTATACACACGCGTAATCGCGGATTTGCGCAGATCCGGCTTGAACACTTTGCCCACAGCCGTCTTTGGCAATTCTTCCAGAATGGTCATATGTTTGGGCTGCGCTGCACGTTCGTGCACGTTGGTTTCGCAAAACTCCATCAGCTCCGCCTCTGTAACGCTTGCACCTGCGACCAACTCAACGAACGCGCAAGGCACTTCACCCGCATGCGCATCTGGCTGACCAATCGCCCCCGCGAAAGCGACGGCTTTGTGGCCCAGCAAGGCCTCTTCAATTTCCGCAGGATCAATGTTGTGACCGCCGCGAATGATCAAATCTTTCGCACGGCCTGTGATCCACAAATAATTATCGGAATCAAAGCGACCTAAGTCGCCTGTGCGCAAATATTCACCATGAAACAAATCCCGGTTCTTGTCTTCTTCAGTATAGGTCGCACCGACAGAGACACCCGGATTGGAAATGCAAATCTCGCCCAATTCGTCCGCCGCACATTCAAGCGGCCCATCTGGTGTATCTTTGAGGATTTTCACATCGCAATAGGGGAAGGTCATCCCGATAGACCCAACCTTCTTTTCCCCCTCAGGCGGGTTGATTGAGACCAGACAGGTTGCTTCCGTCAGGCCATAGCCTTCGACGATCTGCACGCCCGTGGCTTCCTCAAATCGCTTGAATAACTCCAAAGGTAGCGGCGCGGAGCCGGAGAACGCAGTTTTCACAGAGCTTACAACCGCATCAATCGGACGCTGCATCAGCGCAGAGATCGCGGTCGGCACGGTAATGATGAAACTAATTTTCCAACGCTCAACAAGTTTCCAGAAGTTGTCGAACACGCCGTCGCCACGATAGCCTTGCGGGGTTGGGAAAACCACATGCGCACCACTTGAAATAGCCGCCATCAAAATCACGTGCACCGCGAAAACATGGAACAAAGGCAGCGGACAAATCACGTTGTCGTCTTCTGTAAACAGCAACTCGTGACCCAGCCAACCGTTATAGATCATCCCATTATAGGTATGCTGCGCGACCTTGGGCATGCCCGTCGTGCCACCTGTGTGGAAATAAGCGGCGACGCGATCGGCTTTGCTATCTGCGAAGTCCAGTGTCGTGTTCTGTTGTGCAACTTCGCGCACGAAATTCAGCACTTTGGCATGGTGTGCGACAGGGTTTTTCGGACGCACCAAAGGCACGATCCAGCTTTTGGGTGGCGTGAGGTAGCGGTTGAGATCCACCTCAAGCACGGTCTTCACGTTTGGTGCATGGCGCACCGCTTCAGCGGTCTTTTGCGCGACATCCGTTTTCGGGAACGCCTTCAAAGTTACCACGACTTTCGCGCCCGTCTCGCGCAGTATTGCTGCTATTTGATCTGCTTCCAAAAGCGGATTGATTGGGTTTACGATTCCCGCGACCATCCCGCCAAGCAAGGCCAAAGTTGTCTCATTCGCGTTCGGGAGGATGTAGGCCACGACATCCTTCTCGCCAACACCGAGTTTGCGAAACAGATTCGCCGTTTGAACGGTTTTGTCGTGCAGCTCGGACCAGCTTAACGTTTCTGCCTTATCGGTTGGGCCTGAAAACAACTGATAGCTGACAGCCGAGTGGTTCGGAAATTTCGTCGCCGTGCGGCTGAGTAATTCGTAAAGCGTCGTGGGCACGTCGCGCTCTGACCACGGCATTTCCGCTTCTAAGGCTATCTTGTCTGCAATGGATGCAAATCCCATGGTTGCTCCTCCCCTGAACCATAACACTCTCGCGCGCATTTACACGCGTTTGCGCTAAGATGAGCAAAGGGCACCCTAAAGGCAAGCATTCCCAAGGGTAGTTTTGCGCCAAACCTATGAATTACCGGCCGTCTCACGAAAAAGGGAGCGGCCAAACCGCTCCCCTTCAAACTGTTTCAGATCGTGTAAGCCTACGCTTCTACGCCTTCCTGCCGGATACGCAGAACCTGATCTGGATAGATTTTGTCAGGGTGGCTGAGCATTGGTTTATTCGCCTCGTAGATCTCTGTGTATTTTAATCCGTTGCCCATCGCGTTTTCAGCAAATGCCCAAAGCTTGTCGCCATTTTCAACGGTGTAGAACACAGGTGCTAGACCGTCGTCTTCATCCGTTTCAACTGCGTCAATGCCTGTCATGTTACCAACCGCAAGAATGATCTTCTCACGAATGGACGGGCTGACCGCACCAACGCCTGCAAAGCGTACTTTGTCGCCGTCCACTTGAAGGTCGAGTCCTTCAGCTTCTTGCATGCGTCTTTCGCAAAACTCCACAAACCCATCTGATATCCATCCTTGATAAGTCAGACGCGGCTTTGACGCGAGCCACACTTGGACGCGAGGGGAATTCAGGCGTCTTCAAACCCTGCCGTGAACTGAAGCCGCGCGAGGCGCGCGTAAAGACCGTCCTGCGCGACCAATGCGTCATGGGTTCCGGTCGCGACGACGCGCCCAGCTTCAAGCACGACGATGCGATCAGCCTTCTTCACAGTCGCAAGGCGGTGCGCGACGATCAAAGTGGTGCGCCCTTGGGACAATTCATCCACAGCCAATTGCACCGCGCGTTCGCTTTCCGCGTCAAGCGCACTGGTCGCCTCATCCAAAAGCAATACAGGCGCGTCACGCAAAATCGCGCGCGCAATTGCGATGCGTTGCTTTTGACCGCCCGACAACATCACACCGCGTTCACCCACATAGCTGTCATAACCATCCGGTAGCGCGGAAATAAAGTCATGCGCAGCAGCAGCCTTGGCCGCTTCTTCCACATCAGCATCGCTCGCGTCTGGTCGCCCGAAACGAATGTTCTCGCGGGCAGAGGCGGCGAAAATGACGGGGTCCTGCGGTACCAGTGAAATATGCTGGCGAAACCTGTCGCGATCCATCGCTGTCAGAGGTACGCCGTCGAGCCGGATTACCCCCGATTGCGGATCATAGAAGCGTTGGATCATCTGAATAATCGTGGTTTTTCCCGCCCCCGAAGGTCCGACAAATGCGATCGTTTCACCCGATGCAATATCCAAGCTCACCTCTTCAAGTGCGGGCGTGTCTGGACGGGTAGGATAGCGGAATGACACGGTTTCAAACGCGATTTCGCCCTTTACGGGTGTAGCCAATTCCACAGGCTGGTCGGGATCATTGACGGTGTCTTCAGCATCGAGCAATTCGACCAAACGCTCCGTCGCACCTGCAGCGCGTTGCAATTCGCTCCAAATTTCCGAAAGGGCGGCAACGGCCCCCGCCACCATCACAGCGTAGATCACGAATTGAACAAGCGCACCCGTGCTCATCAGATCTGCGCGCACGTCCCGCGCGCCGATCCACAAGACACCGACGACGCCAGAGAAAACCAAGAAGATCACGATTGCCGTCAAGTAGGCACGCACCGTGATGCGGCGGCGCGCAGCATCGAAACTTTTCTCGGTAAAATCTGCAAACATATGTTGGCTTTGGGCCTCGTGCGTGAAGGCTTGCACGGTTTGCACAGAGCCTAGCGTTTCCGAAGCATTGCCTGAGGAGGCCGCGATCCAGTCCTGGTTTTCGCGGCTCAGCACGCGCAAACGACGCCCCATCAGCAAGATCGGCACGATGACAGCAGGCACTAGCAAAAGCACAAGACCCGTGAGTTTGGCAGAGGTGAAGAGCATCAAGATCAAGCCACCAATGAAAATCAACACATTGCGCAAAGCGACAGAGATCGATGATCCGATCACCGAAAGTATCAGCGTTGTATCTGTGGTAATTCGGCTCAGGACTTCGCCTGTCATGATCTTTTCGTAAAACTCGGGGCTCATGGCAATGACGCGGTCGAACACGGCCTTGCGAATATCTGCAACCACCCGCTCGCCCAAGCGCGTGACCAATGCGTAGCGCAGCGCCGTGCCCAGCGCGAGCAAGGCGGTGATCGCCAATGCTGACGCGAAATACTGATCGAGCAGGCCGCCATCCGCTGATTCAAAATTGTCGATGACGCGGCGCACAGCCAAAGGCATTAGAAGCGACACAAAGGCCGTTAGAGTCAGCGCCAAAGACGCGAAAATCACCAGTGGTTTGTAGGGTGCCAGGAACGGCCAGAGGCGGCGCAGGGTAGACAGTTCTTTCGATTTCGCGCGTTCTGCTTCCGTCAGATTGGGAGCAATTTGGTTGGTAGGTGCCGTGGTGTCGGAGGCCATGAGTAATCCTTAAAACGCTGATCAGTCGCATTAAAGGCACCTAAGCACTTGGGTCAAGCGCGGCACATGGGCGCGCTATTCATTCTGGAGTGGAAGGATGGAGCGGGCGGAGGGAATCGAACCCTCATCTTCAGTTTGGAAAACTGAGGTCTTAACCATTACACAACGCCCGCGCGCTGGAGTGGACATAAGTCAGCCCTCACAAAGGGTCAAGGCGCACATGTGAGGAAAGTCACTAAACTCTGCGTTTCACTGTATTTGGTGATGCTCTGCGCAAAACGTTGGGGTATCACTCGAGTCTACCACGAGATTGATGCTTAAAACTTGCGCACTTTTGCCTCATTTTTGCCTTCTAGCATTCCTATCCCTGCTCCAAACAACTTGCGTTTCTGACAGCGCAAAAGGAGTGATATGATGTTCAAGCCTATCTTTTTTCAATGACTGCGCTCAGCTTGAGCTTTGCGCAGGTCGCAAGCGCAAATGACTATAGCATTCTCGTTGAAGAAGGTGCGTTCTACCCGGAAATCACGTATCTCGCCCCAGGCGATACTGTGACGTTTACCAATAATAACAACTACTCTATCGAAATCATCGCAAGCGATGCAACCTGGACCACAGGGTCCTTGGCGACGAGCATGGACTACGTTTTGTCAATCTCCGCGGAGACCGCGCTTGCTTTCGGTTTGGCATCTGATGCGGAAATCGCAGGGACCTTCTCCTTCGACCTCGCACCTTTGGGTGATGTCGACGGAGACGACAATGACGCTTTTGACGGCACCGACGGACCAGAATCGTCTAACTAAGCGCTTACAGCGTCAATTAAATGCAAGCCACTTGCGCGGTTAGAATTGACGCCGCGATCGACGCGATAGAATTGTAAATGATCTTCCGGCGCGGCCTGCATCAGCAGCGCTGCGCCTTTGCCTTGCTCGCCGAGCCACAGCGCCCAGTCCTGTTGCGCAAGGATGACTGGCATACGGTGGTGAATCGTGCTCATGGAAGTGTTCGCGGCACAGGTCACGACAGCGCAAGTTCGCAGCGTTTCTTCGCCATGCTGCCAATCTTGCCAAATTCCTGCAAAGGCGAGCGGAGCTTTGTCGTGTGCGTGAATAAACCAAGGGTCACGCCCACCTTCGCTGTCTTTGGTCCACTCATAAAATCCGCTCGCGGGGATAAGGCAGCGCCGTTCGCGCGCCGCTGTTCTAAACGCGGGTTTTTCTGCAATCGTTTCCGCACGCGCGTTAATCAAAAGTGGGCCGCCATTCAGTTTTTCATACCAGCGCGGGATAAACCCCCATCGCATCGAAGAGAGGCGACGCGTGCCACCCTCGCTTTGGATCGTGTGCAATTGGGTTGTCGGGCAGACGTTATAATTTGGCACCTCGGGAAGATCATTTGCAGGCTGCGCCGCAAAGAGTTGCGCCATCGCGTCATTAGGAAGAGTTACTGCAAGGCGTCCACACATGCGCTTGAGTGTAGGGCAATCGAAATGAAACGCGACACGAATTTTCTAAGAAAATTCAATTCCACCTTCTTCACATACGAATATGGTTCTCAAATTATGTGGGGAGGGATTTCATGAGTATTTGTATTGTCTATTTTTCGGTGGACGGACACACGCGCGCATTGGCAGAGGCCATCGCCAAAGGGAGCGCCGCACGCCTATTTGATGTGACCGCGCTTAACGAAGCAGATTGGCGCGCACTGGATAGTGCTGGCGCGGTCATTATGGGCGCGCCGACTTACATGGGTGGTCTGCCCACTCCTTTTGTGCAGTTCCGCGAAGAAGCCGCCACGCGCTGGGACACGGGCCAATGGCGTGACAAACTTGCGGGTGGGTTTTCCACGGCAATGCATCCGGCAGGTGATAAGCTGAATGTTTTGACCAGCATGTTTATTTTCGCAGCGCAAATGGGGATGATCTGGATCGGCAATGCCGAAACTGGCGCACCAGTTGTGGCTGAGAATGAGGGGATCAACACCGACGGCTCTTGGGTAGGCGTCACGGCCAGTGTTCCGCGCGAAGGGGATGAGATTTTGTCGGGTGGTGATTTGGAAACAGCGCGGCTTTACGGAGTTCGTATGCGCGCAGCGCTCGATAAGTGGAAGCGCTAGATGGGGGCGCTACCCCCAAGCCTGCGGCCTTCCCCCGAAGTATTTTAAAGACCAACGAAACGCAAAGGGAATAGGGCGCGGGTTTTGATCACCGCGCCCTATTCAGTTTACTTCATTGAGATGCGCCCATCCGTGTAGGGTGTGTAGGGGCCTTGCGCCGCAAGATATTCAGCCGTCACATCAGCAAGGTCAGGACCGTAGTCGTATGCATCCTCAGCGTCGCGGAACATCTTATAGCCGTCGCCGCCATTGCGCACATAATTGTTGGACACCGCGCCATACATCTTGGCGAGATCAACCGCAGCACCACCTACCATGACGTTTGAGATGCGGCTGCCAACCTCTGCACTGGCATCGAACGTGAAGCTAACACCTGCAACTTGCGGGAAACGACCTTTGACTTCCTCCACTTGGCTCACCCCGTTTTCAAGCGCAGCCACAAGGGTTGCACCGGAAATACGGAAGGTGGAGAGCGTATTTTGGAATGGCAGGACAGTCAGGACTTCACCCATTGTCACCTCGCCCGAGTCGATGGAGGCACGGATCCCACCAGAGTTCGCAATCGCGATTTCAACGCCTTGATCTTTCACCCGATCCAGCATTGCATCCGCGACAAGGTTGCCCATCGCACATTCCTGCACACGGCAAATCGCGCGATCCCCTTCAATTGCATCCGCCGCATTAGCGACTACTTTGTTGCGGATCTCTTCCAATGGGGCTGCCGCTTCGGCGATCCGTGCTTTTGTCGCCGCATCTTCATTGATTGCGCCGTCAACGATTATTGGCTCACCCACAGCTTCGGTGATCTCGCCCGAATCATTGAAGGTGACGTACAGCTCGCCCAGAAATTTGCCATAGGCATAGGCCTGCACAATCGCCGTTGCGCCGACCACAGTCGGATAGGCTCCTTCCGCGCGCTCGTTCGTATTGGAGAGCAAGGTGTTAGAGTGACCCCCGACGATCACATCAACGCCAGTCGTCCCAGCAGCAACAGCCTGATCGACCACATAGCCAGAGTGCGACAGAACGATGATCTTGTTCACACCCATGTCTGTCAGCTTATCAACCTCGCCTTGAACCGCATTCACAGGTTCTGTGAAAATGATGTTGTGACCGGGGCTTGCCAATTCGTCTGTGTCCTGAGGTGTCAGGCCGATCAGGCCCAGCTTTTGACCACCGCGTTCAATCACTGTGGACTTGGCGAGATTGCCTGCGAGCAGTTCTTCCCCGCTCACATCCGCGTTGGACATCAGGACAGGGAAATCGACCGCATCCATGAAGCCACGCAGAACTTCGGGGCCATCGTCAAATTCATGGTTGCCCACCGTCATCGCATCATAGCCAAGCTTGTTCATCATCTCAGCCGCGAGTTTACCCTTGTAATAGGTGTAAAACAGCGTGCCTTGGAACTGATCACCACCATCCACGAGGATCGAATTGTTTGTGCGTGCGCGGGCCTCTGCAACGGCAGTCACCAATCGCGCGGAGCCGCCAAAACACTTGCCTTCTGCGTTGTCTTCCGCGCCGCATCCGCTGTCATATTTGCTAATCGGCTCAAAGCGCGCATGGAAATCGTTGGTGTGTAAAATCGTCAGTGAATAATCAGCGGAGGCAATACCTGCTGTTAGTGCGAGGCTGGCCGACCCTGCCAATAAACGTGTGAGCATGTTTGAATTTACTTTTATCTTGAACCCTGAGTCGAATGGTGGACTGTCGCTGGCATTCTGTCAAAGGCCGACTTGGCGCAAAGCTTGAAACAAGCAATTTATGCGCCTAGCTCCAATAGATGTTCAGATGGATTCGCATTGTCTTTGTTGTCCTAACCTTCGCTGTAACGTGGGCCTATGCTGCCCTACCGGGACACCACCGCGCGCTGACCCCCGAATTTTTCGGCCTCTTCTTAATCGAGAACGGGATTTATACCGACGCCCCCGAAAGACACGCTGAATTTGAAGCGCTCCTTGACACCGCGCAAGCACGCGCTCAGGGGTTTTTTGTTGGAGCAAAGGCCCCTCGGATCTTCATATGTACATCGCAAGAGTGCGCAGACAGGTTCGATCTGAAGCTGCGTGGTCTTACCCTTGGGCGGCATCTCGTTTTTCTCGGTCCGAAAGGCTTGAACGAAATGATCCTTACCCATGAGTTTGCCCATATCCATCTTCACAGCCGAATGGGTGTCCAAGATGTTTTTCACCAGCGTATTCCAGCTTGGTTTAACGAAGGACTGGCCACGCATTTGTCTCGCGATCCACGTGTGCAATCTTTCGCGCCACGACAGGCGACTTGGATCAAACAAGCGCAGAGTTTTCGAGAGTGGGGTCGTTTGCATCAAACACGGGATTGGCAAGAGACCTATGGCGCAGCCAAGACATTGGTGGCGGCCTTGCACGCTGAGATTGGCGATGTAGGTTTGCGCACGATCATAGACGACGCTATTGAAACCGGTGATTTTGAAGCAGCTTTGCGCAGGCAAGTGGGCCGTGACTGGCCTTGACGCTATCGTCGGCTTGGATCATCACGGCCCCCATGAAAATATACAAAATCTTTCGCGCCGATGAGTGGGCGCAGCTTCGCCAAGACAAATCCACCAAAGGTGCTCCAATCGACATCTCGGATGGCTATGTGCATTTCTCGACAGCCAAACAGGCGCAGGAAACCGCAGACAAGCATTTCTCGGGTGTGGATGGTTTATTCCTGCTTGGCTGTGATGCGGAGACAATGGGCGCAGCGCTTAAATGGGAAGTCTCGCGGGGGGGGGCAGAGTTTCCGCATTTGTACCGCGAGTTACGCATAGAAGATGTTGAATGGGCACAGCCTTTGCCTTTGGTTGATGGCACGCATCATTTTCCAGCAGGGCTGGAATAAATGTTGCGGCTTGCGGAACAGATCGGTCTGAAAGCGCTGCGCAAGATTGATCCAGAAGTCGCACATGGCTTGGCTTTGAAAGCGTTGCAATATGGCTTGGCGACGGCCCCTGGTGCGATCACCTCGCCCCGTCTGGCCTGTAATCTTGCGGGGCTTGCGCTGCCAAATCCCATCGGGTTGGCCGCTGGCTTTGATAAAAACGCCGAAAGCTTGAAAGGTCTCAGTACATCCGGTTTCGGCTTTATCGAGGTGGGGGCCGCAACACCGCGTCCGCAGGACGGAAATGCCAAGCCGCGCCTGTTTCGTTTGACCGAGGACAAGGCCGCGATCAATCGCTTCGGGTTTAACAATCAAGGGATGGAACGCATCGGTGCGCGTCTGGCAAAACGCCCGCGTGACATGGTGCTGGGCTTGAACTTGGGCGCGAACAAAGACAGCGATGACCGTGCGGCGGACTTTGCTAAGGTGCTTGCCCATTGCGGCGCGCACGTGGACTTTGCGACCGTGAATGTCAGCTCACCCAACACCGAAAAGCTGCGTGACTTGCAAGGGGCGGCAGCGCTCAGTGCGCTTTTATCTGGCGTGATGGACGCCCGCGCTGCGCTTGCGACACCCATCCCCGTCTTCCTAAAGATCGCACCGGATTTGACCGACGGCGAGATCGCAGAGATTGCCCAAGTTGCGCTGTCGACGGGTGTGCAGGGTGTGATCACCACCAACACGACGCTTGATCGCGACGGTTTGCACAGCCAACACAAGGGCGAAATGGGAGGCCTCTCCGGCGCACCCCTGTTTGAAAAATCAACGCGGGTTCTCGCCAAACTCTCCGTGCAGACTGACGGCAAACTCCCTTTGATCGGCGTTGGTGGCGTCAGCACTTCGGAGCAAGCCTATGCCAAAATTTGCGCGGGTGCCTCTGCGGTGCAGCTATACACCGCACTTGTTTATGGTGGCTTGGGTTTGGCGGCGGACATCGTGCACGGGCTTGAAAAATTATTGCAAGCAGATGGCCATGATAATGTCGCGGATGCTGTTGGCAGCAAGCGAGCCGACTGGCTATGATCACCCTGTGGCACAATCCACGCTGCAGCAAATCACGGCAGGCTTTGGCGCTGCTAGAGAAGACGGGCGTAGAGATTGCGCTGCGTCTTTATCTCAAAGACGCCCCTGATCTTACAGAGATCGAGGCCCTACAAACAGCCTTGGGGCTCAAAGCCATCGACATGCTGCGCAGGGGCGAAAAGGCGTTCAAAGAGACAGGTTTGAGCAAGGACAGCCAAGATGCAGATCTGCGCGCCGCGATGTTGGCCCATCCGATCCTGATCGAACGCCCTATCGCGGTGAAGGGTGACGAAGCGGTTATTGGCAGACCGCCGGAAGATGTTCTGACATTGCTTTAAGCCGCTACGCGCTCCAAGGCGGGGTATTTCCAACCCAAGGTGATGCCGCGCGCGATAAAGGAAATGAGCAGCGCGAGCCATAGCCCGTGATTGCCGACCAGCGGCATCAGTACCAAAAGGGCCACGATGTAGATCACAGCAGAGAGCGCCATCATATTACGCATGTCGCCACTGCGCGTGGCCCCGATGAAAATACCATCGAGCATCCATGCAGCGCAGCCCACCAAGGGTGCGGCGATCATATAGGGTAGATAGATGCGTGCCTCCGCGCGCACATTCTGCGCTGTGGTCATCAGATCAATGATTGCAGGACCAAAGAGCACGAAAGCGGCGGCCGTGCATATGACAGTGATCATGCCCCAAAAGCTTGTCATCAGCGCGGCGCGGCGCACACCTGCAACACTGCGCGCCCCCATGGATTGGCCGACCAACGTTTCCGCCGCTATAGCAAAACCGTCCATCGAATAGGCGGTGATTTCCAGAAACTGCAACAACACGTGGTTCGCCGCCAAAGTGACATCGCCGAAACGAGCACCAAGGAACACAAAGCTTAGGAAGATGCCTTGCAACACCACAGAACGCAGGAGGATATCGCGGTTCACGCGGGCGAATTGGATCATTTGCACACGATCAAAAACTCGTGGCCAGTCCCTCCACGCAGGGGTCTTTAGCGCATCACGACAGAGCCAAAGACCGAGAAAAAGCCCGCTCCACTCTGCGATCAATGTGGCAATGGCGACGCCTTCGACGCCCCAGCCAAGGCCGAGCACGAACCACAGATCCAGCGCAATGTTCAACCCGTTCATCCAAAGCTGCACGATCAAAACAGATCGCGTGCGCTCGAGGCCAATCATCCAGCCCGTCAGGCCATAAATACCGATTGCAGCAGGCGCGCCGTAAATGCGGATGCCCATGTAGGTTTGCGCGAGGGTCTCTACCTCTGCGCTGGCGGGGGCGGTTTGTAGCGCTAACCAAATGAACGGCATTTGCAGCGCCACGATCACAAATCCTGCAGCAAGCGCGATAATCATCGCACGCGACAAAAGCGCCGAGACTTCGCCTTTGCGCCCTGCCCCTTCGGCCTGTGCCGTGAGGCCTGCGATGCCCATACGCAGAAATCCGAAGATCCAATAGATTGCGGTCAGTGCAATCGCACCAATGCCAACGGCCCCAATGGGTGCGGCCTCGCCCATTTGCCCGACAACGCCCGTGTCCACCGCGCCCAAAATGGGAACCGTCGCGTTTGAGAGCACGACAGGCAAGGCAACCGCTAGAACACGGCGATGCGTTAAGAAGAATGGATCGCTCACCTGCCTTCGCGGCGCGGCATCAAGAAATGTGCAGCCCCGTGTGCAAAAGGACGGTCATGGTTATCCTGCCACGCTTCGACCTGAACAGACGCGTAGCGGCGACCAGACCGCGTAACCCGTGCGCGCGCATAGGCATCGCGCGGCAGGCCAGAGCGCATGTAGTCCACCGTGAAATCAATCGTTTTAGGCAAACGCGGCAAGCTGCCCGCCTGCAAATCCTCGAGACTGATCGCACCACTTTCAATGTCTTCCCACAAGAGCGACCAGCTCAGTTCGATAATCGCGCTGACCTCTAGGAAGGCGGCTGTGACACCGCCGTGGATTGCAGGCAAAAAGGGATTGCCGATAAGTTTTTGATCAAACGGCAAAAGCGCAGTCAACTCATCGCCGCGCCGATCAAAACTGATCCCGAGGAATTGGATATAAGGCACACCGCCAACCAACGCGCGCAGTGCGGCGTCACGGCGTTGTTTTACATACTGCATCGGTTCTGGGGGTTTACGTGCCACTCTAGCGTCCCTCCACGGTGAAGGTGCCAGTTGCCATCGCAACCGGATTGTCACTGTCATCATCGAGCGCGACCGCACGCACAAAGGCGACAGAGCGCGTGATATGATGGCATTCGGCTTGCGCACGTATGCTTTGATTAGGTGTCGCAGGGCGCATGTAATCAATGCGCAGATCAATGGTGGCCGTTGCGGCAGGGCTTTCAGGATGGCTCATCACCGCAGCGCCACAACAGGTGTCCATCAACGCAGACACTGCGCCACCATGAATAACGCCTGTTTTCGGGTCGCCCACAAGCTGCGGATCATAGGGCATGCAAATCTCAGCCTTGCCGTCGCCGATCTGCGTCAATTCCATCCCCAAAGCCGTAGCATGGGGAATCGCCTGAATGAATTGTTTGGCAATCTGCGCTTTGCGCTCTGACATGGTTCGGCTCCTTGATTGCCTACCCCCTTTATGAGCGCCATTTATGCACAGGGGCAAGGGCAGCGGTTGCCCTTCCACACAGCCGCGTCTAATCTGCCTCCTAGGAGCGTGTTGATATGGCTGAGATAAGGTTAACCTTTAAAGAGATGTGCGCTCGCTTTGATGTGACGCCACGTACTTTACGCTATTACGAGTATATCGAGCTTTTGCAGCCAGAACGCGATGGTCGTTCTCGATTCTATAGCACCCGCGAATGTGCGCGCATGACGCTGATCATGCGGGGTCGCAAGTTTGGCATAAAATTGGAAGAAATTCGCCAGTGGCTGAAAATCTATGAAAATGAAGGCACTAAAGTGCAGATGAGCGCCTTTGTAGAGATGGCGGATCATCAATTGGTGGAACTTGAAGAGCAGGCCGAGCAACTAAGCGACGCGATTAAAGAACTACGCACTCTGCGTGAAGAGACCGTCAAAAAGCTCGCTTAAGCACCCAACTTCACACCTTTGCGGCCAATTGAGCCTGCTTTGTGGCGCGATTTGCCAAGTCTTTCCCGTATTTTTGCAGTTGCAGCATTACCTAGGCGTAAGTTACGTAAACTTATATTTGACGTAACGTACTACCTACGTAAACCTGAAGTTTCGTTGTAACGAACATCCAAGACATCAGGTGTAATCAAACTGACACTAAGATGAGTGAGACATTGTGCAACCGTCTGAATCACAAATGACGATCCGAGAAATGTGTGACGCGTTTGACGTAACGCCACGCACATTGCGATTTTACGAAGCGAAAGAGCTGCTCTTTCCAGAACGTGACGGGCAGAAACGCTTATTCACCAAGCGCGACCGCGCCCGGCTTAAGCTGATTCTGCGTGGCAAGCGTTTTGGCTTCAGCTTAGAAGAGATCCGCCAGCTGCTCGACCTCTATCATGTCGGCGATCAACAACAGACACAAATGAACCGCACGCTCGAGATAGCTCATGATCGTTTGTCCGATCTTGAAGCACAACGCGACGAACTCGAAAGCGCAATTGATGACCTGCGCGAGCAGATCAAGTGGGGCGAGAAGATCGTCGGCTCCATGAACCAAACACGTAAAGCGGCCGAATAATTCGGCCGCCTACACCCGACCAACTACTGAACCATCGACTTTGACCGAATAGGGAGTGGCCCATGCCCCGTTATACAGCGCCAACAAAAGATCTTCAGTTCATCATACATGATGTGTTGAAAGCCACAGAGACCGGCATTCCGGGCTATGACGAGCTGGAGGCCAATTTCACAGGTGCCGTTCTTGAAGAAGCGGGCAAGATTTGCACGGACTTGCTGCAACCCTTGAATGCGGTGGGCGACAAAGAGGGCTGCACGTTAGAAAACGGCGTCGTGCGCACGCCGACAGGTTTTAAAGCAGCGTTCGATCAAGTAAAAGAAGGCGGCTGGACCGGTCTAGACATGCCAGAGCAATATGGCGGCCAAAACATGCCAGCCTTGATGGGCACGGCTGTGGGCGAATTGTTCTCCGCGTCCAACCAAGCGTTCACGATGTATCAGGGCCTTACCCACGGCGCGGCCTCCGCCATTCTCGCGCATGGCACGGACGAACAAAAAGACAAATACTTGCCCAACATGGTGTCGTGCGAATGGACTGGCACTATGAACCTTACGGAGCCACATTGCGGCACCGACCTTGGTTTGATGCGCACGAAAGCCGCGCCACAAGACGATGGGTCTTACAAGATTTCCGGCCAGAAGATTTTCATCTCATCCGGTGAGCATGACATGGCCGAAAACATCATCCACTTGGTTCTCGCCAAGATCGAAGGCGGACCAGAGGGTATCAAAGGCGTGTCGCTCTTCATCGTGCCAAAGTTCAACGTGAACGATGATGGCTCTTTGGGTGCGCGCAACGGTGTTGCTGTTGGCTCTATCGAAGAAAAAATGGGCATTCACGGCAATTCCACATGCGTGATGAACTATGACGAAGCGACGGGTTACCTTTTGGGCGATGAGCACAAAGGCATGCGCGCCATGTTCACCATGATGAACGAAGCGCGTCTTGGCGTGGGCATGCAGGGTCTTGCGCAAGCGGATGCCGCGTACCAAAACGCGGTAGATTATGCGAAAGACCGTTTGCAAGGACGCGCTGTGACTGGGACCCAAAACCCGGGCGGCCCCGCCGATCCACTGATCGTGCATCCCGATATTCGCCGGTCTTTAATGGATCAGAAAAGCTTTACCGAAGGTGCGCGTGCGTTCCTGTTGTGGGGCGCGACGATGATCGACGATGCACATCGCTCTGGCAACAAAGACGCGGACGGTTTGGTATCATTGCTGACCCCTGTGATCAAAGGTTTCCTTACCGATCAAGGTTACGACATGACCGTGAAGGCCCAGCAGGTCTACGGCGGTCACGGCTACATTGAAGAGTGGGGCATGTCGCAATATACGCGCGACGCACGCATTGCGATGATCTATGAGGGTGCGAACGGGGTTCAAGCTTTGGACCTTGTTGGTCGTAAGCTAGCGCAAGACGGCGGCAAACACGTGATGGCATTCTTTGATCTGGTGAAAACGTTCTGCAAAGAGAACGCAGGCCAAGATGGCGCCTATGACGCGGAGTTCATTGAACCTTTGAAAGCGGCCTCCAAGGACCTTCAGGCGGCTGGTATGTATTTCATCCAAAACGGTATGAAGAACCCGAACCACGCTTTGGCGGGGTCCAACGATTTCATGCATATGTTTGGCCAAGTGTGTTTGGGTCTGATGTGGGCGCGTATGGGCAAAGCCTCCCGCGCGGCGTTAGCAAACGGCGCTTCGGACGCAGCGTTCCACGAGACGAAGCTCACAACGGGTCGTTATTATATGGCACGTCAATTGCCAGCCACTGCCCTTCATTTGACACGCATCCAAAGTGGTGCGGACACGGTGATGGCTCTGGACGCCGCTCAATTCTAAACAGCCCTGCGTGGGAAACCACACAGGTTCGCCAAAGGACGCACTTTGCCGAAACGGTTTCGTCTTACTCGACATTTCCCAGTCTCGATGACCGAAGATGGTTATCGCCGTCTGAAACGATTTGCGAGCGACGCGGGGCTGGATGAAGGTGAAGCGCTGTCTTTTCTGTTTGAGAACTTTGACAGCGTCACGCACGACGAAAGCCTGCCGCATCGATTGCGGATTTTTAACGCTAATTTAGACGCGCGCAAACGATAAACGGGATAATATCATGAGCACATGGATGACAAACGAGCACAAAATGCTCGCAGAGATGACCGAGAGCTTCATCACGACCGAGTGGATGCCCAAGTACGAAAAATGGCGCAAGCAAGGTCAGATGGATATCGAAACCTGGCGAGAAGCGGGCGAACTTGGCCTTTTGTGTCCCTCCATCCCTGAGGAATACGGCGGCGTCGGTGGTGATTTCGGCCACGAGGCGGTGATCTTGATGGAAGGCTCTCGCGCCAATTTAGCAAGCTGGGGGCACGGTATTCATTCGGGCATTGTCGCGCACTACATTTTGGCCTGCGGTACAGAAAATCAAAAAAAACGTCTGCTTCCGAAGATGATTTCTGGCGAACTTGTCGGCGCGCTGGCGATGACGGAACCCTCTGGCGGCTCTGACGTGCAGGCGATCAAGACACGCGCTATCAAGGAGGGCAATTCCTACAAATTGAATGGTCAAAAGACCTTCATCACCAACGGCCAACACGCGAACTTGATCCTTGTGGCAGCGAAGACCAATCCGGCTGAGGGCTCCAAGGGCACATCGCTGGTAATCCTTGAGACAGAGGGCGCGGAAGGGTTCGCACGTGGCCGGAACCTTGACAAGATCGGTGCCCATGCGGCGGATACGTCAGAACTTTTCTTTGACAATGTTGATATCCCTGCTGAGAACATTTTGGGCGGCGAAGAAAACCACGGCTTTTATCAAATGATGCAGCAACTTCCGCAGGAACGCCTGATCATCGGCTGTGGCGCAGTGGGTGCCATGGAAGGTGCGGTCGCGCGCACGATTGAATATTGCAAAGAGCGCCAGGCCTTTGGCGGACCGATCATGCAATTCCAGAACACGCGCTTCAAACTGGCCGAATGCCAGACCAAAACAACCGTTGCGCGCGCATTCTTGGATGAGTGCATTTCCGAACATCTCAAGGGCGAACTCACCGTCGAGAAAGCGGCAATGGCAAAGTACTGGCTCACAGACACGCAAGGCGAAGTGCTTGACGAATGTTTGCAACTGCACGGTGGGTACGGCTTCATGCAAGAATATGCGGTTGCGGAGATGTGGACGGATGCGCGGGTCCAGCGGATCTATGGCGGCACAAATGAAATCATGAAAGAGCTTATAAGTCGCTCATTCAAATAATCACAACGCAGGATGAAAGCTGCCCTCCGAGGGAAGTTAATTTTGAAAGATGAAGCTATGATACATCACCCGCCTCGCAGTCTCGCTAGACGGCACCTGCGCAGGGCGATGGGTTTCACCTTTCACAAGGCTCAACTCTTCAGTCTGCCCTGCGCTACATTGACTAACGCGTTAACCTTAATCACCAGTAAACACCCCGCTTCATCTTTCGAAATAAACTTCACGGGGGTCTGGGGATGTGAAACCTCCGGCCTGCCCTCACAAAAAGGACCAACCCTATGACATTGAAACTCTATTGCTTCGGCGAAAGTGGCAACGCTTACAAGGCCGCGCTTACTTTGGAATTGTCAGGCCTCCCTTGGGAGGCGGTTTATGTAGATTTCTTCGGGGGTGAAGCACGTTCCGACGCCTTCAAATCCAACGTCAATGCGATGGGTGAGGTGCCTGCATTGATCGATACGGATCACGACTACACGATCACCCAATCGGGCGCGATCCAAGACTACATTGTCCACCTTAGCCAAAAGCTGACGGGCGACAGCCCTGAAACGCGACGAGAAGTGTTGCGTTGGGTCTTGTGGGACAATCACAAGCTCAGTTCCGTCGCAGGACCCACGCGGTTTTTGATGAATTTCCTACCAGAGGACAAGCGCCCCAAAGAGGTTATCGCCTTCAATCAAGGCCGCCTGAAAGCTGCATACGCCGTTCTAAACGATCACCTTGCAGATAAAGACTGGATCGTTGGCCCATCCATCACAGTCGCCGACATCTCTTGTTGCGGTTACCTATTTTACCCAGAGCCGTTCGGTTTCACCCGCGCAGACTGGCCTCATATCGATGCTTGGCTCACACGGATTGAGCAGACGCCAGGTTGGAAACATCCCTATGATTTGATGCCCGGCAGCCCAGCTGATCGCGCTTAAGGAGAGCAATATTATGACCGAAGCTTACATCTACGACGCGCTGCGCACACCGCGTGGTAAAGGGCGCAAAGACGGATCACTCCATGAAGTGACAAGCCTACGTCTGTCTGCGCAAACGCTGAATGCAGTTAAAAAACGCAACAACCTTGAGGGTCACGCTGTTGAGGACGTGATATGGGGCAACGTCACGCAGGTGATGGAGCAAGGAGGCTGTCTTGCACGCTCTGCTGTGCTCGCCTCTGATCTGGATGAACGTATCCCAGGCCTTGCGATCAATCGCTTTTGCGCGTCTGGCATGGAAGCGGTGAACCTGGCCGCGAACCAAGTCAAAGGTGGCGCGGGTGATGCCTATATCGCAGGCGGCGTTGAAATGATGGGTCGCGTTGCGATGGGCTCTGACGGTGCCGCGATTGCCGTTGATCCAAGTATTGCGATGGATCAGTATTTCGTCCCGCAGGGTATCTCTGCGGATATTATCGCAACGGAATATGGCTTCAGCCGTGACGAGGCTGACGCATTGGCTGTCGAATCCCAACGCCGTGCAAAAGTGGCTTGGGACGAAGGCCGTTTCACCAAATCCGTGATCGGCATCAACGATCAGAACGGTATCCCGATCCTAGATCATGACGAATACATGCGTCCTCAAACGGATATGCAAAGCCTTGGTTCACTGAACCCTGCGTTCCAAGCCATGGGTGAAGTCATGCCCGGTTTCGACAAAATCGCGCTGATGAAATACCCTCATCTTGAACGGATCAACCACATTCACCATGCAGGTAATTCTTCTGGTATCGTGGATGGCGCAGCTGCCGTTTTGATTGGCAACAAAGAGTTTGGTGAGAAACATGGTCTGAAGCCTCGGGCAAAGATCCGCGCGACAGCGAAGATCGGCACAGATCCGACCATTATGCTGACTGGCCCTGTTCCAGTGACGGAAAAGATCCTTGCCGACAACGGCATGTCGATTTCAGACATTGATTTGTTCGAAGTGAACGAAGCCTTCGCATCCGTCGTCATGCGCTTCATGCAGGCGTTCAACGTGGATCACGACAAGGTCAACGTAAACGGCGGTTCCATCGCGATGGGTCACCCGCTGGGTGCGACGGGTGCCATAATCATCGGCACGCTTTTGGACGAGCTAGAGCGCACAGGCAAAAGTGTCGGCCTGGCCACGCTTTGCATCGCATCCGGCATGGGTGCTGCAACGATTATTGAGCGTGTTTAAAGATGTGTTCGTCCAATGACCCAAAGATCGATCAGATAGCGGGGGCCGATGACGAAGACTTATTTCGTCCTCGCTCGCCGGCGATTGTTCAGATGGAAAAGGACGCAGTGGAACAACGGGTGAAAGAGAGTGAAGCTCTTCACATCTACCAAGATTTCATCGACAGCATGAGCGAATGCGACATGGCGGGCTATTTGGATGCTTGGTGTGGGCTTCACGTGCTGCCCCATACTGTTCACCTCGATGATCTTGATACAATCGTTAATACGCATGACGATACTCACAGGTTCTTCGCGATGATGACCGAGCTCGCTGAAAAACACGGCGTCGATCACATCAAGCGTGTCGGCGAAAGTGCGCAACGGATCAGTGGCGACCAGATCGAGGGGTATCATACCTGCTATCTGTTGAAGGAAGGAATTCAAATTGTAGAAGCCGTCGATTCACGCATGCGCATGCAAAAGCAAAGTGGTCGCTGGTACTTGGTAGAGATCACGAACAACCTCAGTAACCAGCAGTTTCCGTATCTGACGCCGAAAGTCTCGGACGGGCTGCAAACAACACATGCGATAAAGAGCCGAATGCAGGACTGACACAGCCCTAGAGCAAGCAAAGCAACACAAGACAACTGTGCGAATTTGGAAGTTGGAATGACGATCGCTGACCTAAATGATCTCTTCCTGAGCAAATCGCCTCCAAACAGGAGATAAACTATGACCGACTTTACGATGATCAAAGATGCCGACGGCGTCGCAACAATCACGTGGGACGCCGTTGGCAAATCCATGAACGTGATGAACCAGCAGGGTTTCATTGACTTGGAGGCGCATTTTGACGACGCGCTCGCCGACGAGGCGGTGAAAGGTATCATCATTACCTCTGGCAAAGCGGACAGCTTTGCGGGTGGTATGGATTTGAATGTGCTCGCTAAGATGAAAATGGACGCAGGTAAAAATCCTGCCGCAGGTCTGTTTGAAGGCATCATGAGCATCCACACGCTACTGCGCAAGATCGAGCGCGCGGGCATGGATCCAAAAACAAACAAGGGTGGGAAGCCTGTTGCGTCGGTCCTGCCGGGGACGGCTGTTGGTATCGGACTTGAGCTGCCGCTTGCTACGCACCGCGTCTTTTGCGCTAATAATCCTAAAGCGAAGGTTGGCCTGCCAGAAATCATGGTTGGCATCTTTCCCGGCGCGGGTGGCACGACACGTTTCGTGCGCAAAATGGGTGCCATGGCCGCATCACCGTTCCTGCTAGAGGGTAAGCTGCTTACCCCTGCGAAAGCAAAATCTGCAGGCATGATCGACGAAGTCAGCGCT
>Ga0206127_1000415_pt1 | contig 53473 bp, 53 predicted proteins | sample Helgoland_Spring_6_FD_148646 | JGI IMG/M metagenome (GOLD analysis project Ga0206127, IMG submission 148646) | Pelagic subsurface seawater microbial communities from Kabeltonne, Helgoland, North Sea - Helgoland_Spring_Bloom_20160419_1 | ecosystem: Environmental > Aquatic > Marine > Epipelagic ...
AAAACAACCCATACACATTGTCTGATGACGAATCTGATAACGTTAGTGGACAAGGAACTAAAAACAACCCATACACATTGTCTGAGGACGAATATGATAACGTTTCTGAGGACGAATATGATAACGTAAGTGGACAAGGAACTAAAAAGAACCCATACACATTGTCTGAGGACGAATATGATAACGTAAGTGGACAAGGAACTAAAAACAACCCATACACATTGTCTGATGACGAATATGATAACGTTAGTGGACAAGGAACTAAAAACAACGCAATTACGGATCTCGAGCAATTGGTTGGGTTTAATCCTGTAGGGAAATTTATAGACGTCAGTGTTCACGCCGTCGGTGGTTTGATAGGACAGGCTGCCCCAAATATTCAAACAATTACAGCAATTGAATACGCTGGGGTTCAGGATGACAACAAACATAAATTTAAAATTTTCACTCAATCACGACCAAATCCTGGTAATATAATAAATCAAGATTTTACGTACACCACAGAAGAGACTGTGCGTAGGGTGAAATGGGGGACGCAATTCCGGCGTGGACAAGGAACTAAAAACAACCCATACACATTGTCTGATGACGAATATGATAACGTTAGTGGACAAGGAACTAAAAACAACCCATACACATTGTCTGATGACGAATCTGATAACGTTAGTGGACAAGGAACTAAAAACAACCCATACACATTGTCTGAGGACGAATATGATAACGTTTCTGAGGACGAATATGATAACGTTTCTGAGGACGAATATGATAACGTAAGTGGACAAGGAACTAAAAAGAACCCATACACATTGTCTGAGGACGAATATGATAACGTAAGTGGACAAGGAACTAAAAACAACCCATACACATTGTCTGAGGACGAATATGATAACGTTTCTGAGGACGAATATGATAACGTTAGTGGACAAGGAACTAGAAACAACCCATACACATTGTCTGAGGACGAATATGATAACGTTTCTGAGGACGAATCTGATAACGTTAGTGGACAAGGAACTAAAAAGAACCCATACACATTGTCTGAGGACGAATCTGATAACGTTAGTCCTGTGTCTGGACGTATAGCATATGATGATGATTATGTCGAAGATATAACTGACCAGGAACTTCAACGTCGACAGGATCAACGGGATGAACGTATAGCAAATGCACCTTATGTAAGTGGTAGTGATGGAGATGGAGCAAATCCAATTGAACATTCATATAATGACATTGCACCTAATGTTCCATTGTTGACTGATGATGATGATTATGTCGAAGATATAACTGACCAGGAACTTCAACGTCGACAGGCTCAACGGGATGAACGTATAGCAAATGAGACAGTTGATTTAGTTAGTGAAGATGGCAACGTTCTCGACCAATTTTATCGAAATATACAAGGTCAAGGATTACAAGCATTAACTTTCGAAAAACCAGCTACAAACAAGAAATTTATTATGTATATCGGTAGACTGACAAGATTCCGGGGTAAGACAGGTGTAATAAGTTATAGGAGACTAGTAAAATACAAGAAGCCGAAACGACCATTTTTTGTACAGTGGTTAACAGAAGAACATAAAACTAGAATTCAGTTCAAGGTTACATGGGATAATGCTCAACTCCGAGACAGTGAAAAAAGCCAATTTAATAAAGAAGAGTTTGATTATCTTATGGCACACCTCAAGGACGAAATGAAAGAAATTGATGAATATAGTATTGAGCGAAGCTATTCTGAGAACCAACTTATTCCAATTGACGAATTGAATTTTCAAAAAGAGATGTATAATAAAGACACGTCAACATTGGTTGTTGCAGAAGCTTCTGCAAGTAAACCGGGATTGTCTCCTGCCTCAATCCCTTCTGGGGAATTATCGGCAATGTTAGCTGAGCTATCTTCAATGGATAATACTGAATCTGAATATGCCTCTCAATCTGAATATGCCTCTGAATCTGAAGTGGAAGAGCCCTTAGAAACAGGCTGGAAATCGGATGATTTTGCCTCCTCTGATTTTGCCTCTGAATCTGGAGATAACTCCTCCGAGCTGAGTAACTGAGTTAACCACATAGTAATTGTAGAAAAGACATATAAATAGACTAAAATTACATATTAAAATGAGCCATCAAATAATGTTGTGTTTTGTAAGAAGTGATTCTGATATTTTGCAATCATCTTGGTTAAACCGTGCTGCCTCTAGTCTTGCCTCAAATGAGGATGGTTCCGCACCATTTATTCATAGTGAACTTCTTTTTTGTCCACCGGGTGCTTCCACTGGAACAGACAGCGTAGCTGGACTTGCGTGTAGTATAGTCTACGGTGGTGCTGTTCATTTGGAAACGAAACGCTTTTCTCGAAAAGAATGGTTTTTCAGGTCGATGAAATGTAGTCAAGGTCAATATAATTCAATGATGGATTTCTGTAAATCGGTCAAGGGCAACGGTTTCAATCATATGGGGTATTTTTTATATTGGTCTCCGATCTCTCCATCACCAATGTCTTACACATACTTGGGAATGTCCCCGCGTTATTTCTGTAGTGAGGTAGTTATCGCTGCTTTGAAATCCGGTGCTATTCTCGACGAAACTGTCGAAACTTCAATGCATCCAAATGATCTATACAAACTAGTAAAAAATTCAAGCATGGCCAACTGTGCTCGGGATATTAATAGACTAAAATTAAGTTTTGTATAAAAACCACCTAATAATTTCTTTTTGTTATTATTTTTTTTTTACTGTATTATATTATCTTTTGTCTCTGCATGTACACGTGCCAATGTTATAACACCAAAAATCGCTGTACCGATACCTAATATAAAAAACGCCCACTTAGACATCGAAAGTGAATCATTATTATCATAAACAACTATACCGCAAATAATTGTAAAAAGACACCAGGTTGATTGATATACAATAATACAATAGTAGGCTGCAAATTTTTTCAAACCCTTATTTAACCAAACTATATGAACCACAATAGATGCAATACACAGACAAACAGCAGCTACTAGACAGTCTCCTCTAACTGTTAATTTGCCTTTCTCTATCATTTCTGTTACGGCGAATGCTATATATTTGCCCATACAGACGTTTTGTGCCCCTAACCCGCCCGCTATGAGAGGAAACCCCACTTGTTCAAGCCACAACGGTAATGACTGTGAATAATCAAGAAAAATGGAACTGAATATGAAGAACATCCAATTAAAAACAATAAAAATGCCAGATTTCCACCGATCTAACAACTGTGGAGGTGTTTGTTCAGAAAAATTCTCGGAAGATGAAACGAGTGCGATACTACATCCAATAAACACAAAGAATATTGGCAGTAATTCGCTCCTTTTAGGACTTTCGAATAAAACTATGCGTGTTACCATCAGATTTATAACAATCGATAAAGTGGCAAATATACCCACTACAGAGGTCGGTAAAAACGCCAAAGCAACAAAATCAAGGACACTGGCGCTGGCGCTGAGTATTAGAGCTATCAGAAACATCGGCCGTGAACAGACATTGGTGGTTAATGCAATTGGACGTTTTTGAAGACATGTTCTTGGGTCATAATACAAAGTCTGACTTTGTGCTAATTTTTGGAAATTCATCGATAATGAAGAGGAAACTGCAGCAAGTATCAATAATGTAAACCCAGCAATAGCAGTTAGAATCATAAAATATCTATTCTAATTGGTATTAAATACAAACTATAAAAAAGTAATTAAATCCCATCGAATTTGTTTGTATATAAGTTTTGGATTGTACTCGGGGCATCATAAAAAATCCAGTATACCACGATCAGAAATGATTATATCTAAGGTATTTCCCAAATGAAATGTCTGGAACGTCTGGAACAATCGGTACAAAACAAATCAATCTCTTATTTGATGACAATAATAATGTGAAAATAGTTGATACAATATATGCTAATCTTTATTTTATTGCAGTAGAACGTGTTAGTTCTAAATTAAAAACCTGTGAAATAATCATCGTCAATAGCCAAAATCAACCAGTAATAGTGACGATCTCTCAAACAGCATTACACCCAATCCTCAACACAGTACAATGCCCTATTATCAATATTGGTCAAGATCCCGAAAATTGGCAAAAACTGTCAACCATAGCCAAAAAAAATAATTGGCAAAAAGAAGATTGGATCCATGTTTTTTCAGAAGCAGATACAGAAGAGGACGAAGAAAAGGATGAAGAATGGTTACCTACTGGTTTAGAAGAATCCTCTGATAGTGATAGTGAATAAATAATTAATAATTGGTTATTATAGTTTCTACTATTTGTTCTAATTTTTGTTGACATCTCATATTACCACCTAGTGCTCCTACTAAAGTGTCGTTTTTGACAATTGCTTTAGTATGTCGACTAGGACTATAAAGATAATAGTCAGACTGACTATTAGAATATAATTTTAATATTGGTTTTCTATCACTGGGACTTTGAACAATATTTAAAAAAAAAGGCTGATTATTATAGACAAATACAGAGGAGGAATAAGCCGGGTAATACAACGAGGCTCTTACTATAAGGTTTTCTGCAATCATTTTAGCTAAACTAGAAGCCATCTTTTTCAAGTTACTCTTCTATTTATAATTAGAAAATTAAAAAAATATATGTGTTGAACTTATCAATTTTTAGGATATTTAAAATTACCATAACTGAGCAAGTTTAACATAATGTTTCGAATATGTGCTTGAGTAGGATTGTTAAAATTACAAGCTACTGCCAATTGCAATGCAAACTCACCAAGAGAATTAAAATCTTCTGCACTAAAGAATGACTTTTTATCAATCGGTTTCTTTCTAAAAAAATTGTTCCAGCTATGTATAGCAAGAGGATCCAACACATTTTCAATTTTCTTTTTTGCAGTATCAACAACTGCCCAACGCAAAGTAACTACACCGATAGTGGCACAATAGGCAATAAACTCAGGTGGGCCTCTCGAATCTAATAATTTTTCTAGTTCCATATAGTCCAGCTCTCTTGGTGTGTATAGTTCTTCTTCTTCTTCTTCTTCTTCAGAATCAGAATCATAACTGGCATCACTGTAGTATTCCATTTTGTGGGAGACGTGGGGTTTGAAGTTTTTTGCTGTGCTTTTATACTCATACAATTGAATATAAAAAAAATAAGGTTAGAATATATATCAAGAAAATTTTTTTTTTCTAAAAACTTTGACATTCTGGAACCAAATCGAATAGGCTCCATTTCCTCATATGTAGAGAATATATTTACGGAAACACCAAAACAAAAATTCGATGTTTCCGTAAATATATTCTCTACATATGAGGAAATCCGGGTGTTTTGTCAAGCTTCCAAAAAAAGTATTCAAGTTTTTTGGTTTTTTTTTTTGAACTGCCGGTGAAATAATTTTTTTTTTTTTCTAAAAACTTTGACGTTCTGGAACCAAATCGAATAGGCTCTATTTCCTCATATGTAGAGAATATATTTACCGAAACACCAAACCAAAAATTCGATGTTTCGGTAAATATATTCTCTACATATGAGGAAATCTGGGTGTTTTGTCAAGCTCCAGCAGTATTCAAGTTTTTTTGATTTTTTTTTTTGAACTGCCAGTGCAAGAAATTTTTTTTTTTTCTAAAAACTTTGACTAAAGTTATTACATTTCTTATATTAACACGTATTCGCATTGCCTCCGCCCGAGGCGCATCCACAGCAATTTGTTTCTGCATCAATGTCTACATTAGCTGCATCAATGTCTAAAGTTGTAATTCGTGTGACGTCTCCCCACGAATTACCCGCAGCAATGGCATCTATGCCAATGCTTAATTCTAACAAAGTTGGATTTGAATTTGTTGTGTCGGTTCCAGAGGTCAAATCATACATTAATCCTGGCTGATTGTTGCGGTCATAAGAAGGTACTAAGGAACCCGTCGCAAAAACCCAGTCGTTTTCATTCGCGGCGTTTGTTTGAGTAAAGGCACATAACCCAGAGGGTATCCAAGTTCTTCCACCAGCTGATGCACAGCGATCAGGATATATTTCATTTGTGCAGAAATAACGATGTCTGTTAATACTATTGCTGTCGACACAATTACCAGTGGCCGAATTTCCACCAGTGAACGTCGTACAGGTACACGTGCCTTGTTTCCGTACCAATCTACCAAAATAAACATATAATCCATTGTATAATGCAGTTGTACTTACTAAATAATTTTCCACGGGGTCAAATGACGATTGTAGTTCATAGAGACCGTCATATACTATGGGTGAAGTAGGTGTACTGCCAATTACTCTAATTCTTTCTTCGTCCGAACATAAACTATCACGGTAATCCACACAAGTCCTGCTTTGACTATCAGACCACGCATTTCCACTGGCCAACAAATCTGTACATAGTTCACAGCAAACACTGGTTGCCATTGTACAATCATCTAAATCAGTACAAAGGGTATTGGAAGAACCACAGTAACACTCGGCACCGTTTTCACCTTCACTACACACTTTTTTGCATGTTGAATCCGCGCCATTTTTGCATTGACTCACTGCGTGCGTAACACTTGCATAACTAACGCCAGAAGTTTCACACAATATTCGTAAAGCCCGTTTCTCGTCAGAATCGTTGGATTCAGCATAGCCCGAGACCATTTTGTTGCCATGCACTGTAAATGTATCAACAGCGTTCGCATTTTTCAAGTGACCGACTAAATTTCGGTGGGAAGCTTGAAACATTTGTATTGAACCGTCGTCGTTTTCATGAAGAATTTCTGATGTCACAACTTGTAGAAATATTAAAATAAAATATAGCATTGTAATTTAATAATTTATACTATTTATATATGTTCTTTTGTCGAATATACCTATGTTTTTTAAATTATTATTTTTTGTAACAATACCATTTACACTCTCATTCGATTTGACACAAGAAAAAAATGGAGATGTACATATGTTCAAATTGGGAAATGCTAATGCGGCTGACAAATTTATAGTAAATGGCAATGAACTTGTTACCGGGTACTTAGAAAGTACCGATAGTGATGATAAGAGGGCTCTACGAATACTCGCAATGAGTCTTGGTTATGATTATGAAGCTTTGGTGAACGGTGTATCCGCTTGTAAAGACAATGACGCCAGTACGTGCCTAAAATTATGTTCTTCTGGTGTGAATGCGGCATCGTGCTACTGTGGAGAGAGTGCTACTGTGTGTAGCACAGGGCAAACCTGTACCATATCGAGTAGTTCTTGCAGTTAATATAAAAAGAGTATTCATTTTGACTATATTGTCTAAATTATGTGTATTTGTCGAAGGCGGAAGTGATGGTCGGTATATAAAGCGATTCTATATTTTGGAATGAGTCAAGGCAAATCATCACGATTGGATCAAAATTTTTTATTTGATAATGTCAGTCAATTTTTTGGTTCTCAATTGTTTACGGGAGATAAATCGTTACAAGAACTACATACCCGACCATGGTGGGAATGGTTGTACATTGCGGGTTTTAATGGCTATAATATAGATCAATATATTTCAGATTCCAATGATTCGTCGGAACATTTAAAATTTAAGATTGGAATTACCATGAACAAACAACAGCGTTTCGATCAGCTATCTTTATCGAGCCAAAGCACTGGCAAGAAACAATATTCCGCATGTATTATTTATGCATGGTCAATACCAAAAGCAGAAATGTTTGAAACAAGAATCAAACAGTTTTTAAAGGCATTCATCATGCCAGATGCTATAGAGAATGTCAAAGGAAAAACTGAAATTACTTGGGGAATCAAACTCATTCCCCTCATCAAAATCATGCAACTATGTATTTCCGAGGTATGTTTAAGGGAACAATATATACGCGAGGCTTCAAATTTTTATCGGCTATTACACAGTAGGATGGAGCAACCCCCTGATATTTTGATTGAAAATGGTCAAAGAATGTATGGGCAAGAGCAAGGTATTCGCCCGTCGCCATTTAATATTGGGAAAGAATTTCAACTCATTCAAAAATGGAGTCGAAAACCCATAGTGACTTATCCAAAGGGATTTAACTCGCAAGGAGGACGATCCAAATTTATACAATATATATTGGGTACTACCCCTGACTATCGAAAGCCAAACTTAAAATTTCCAGAAATGAGTGATTTAAATAATATGGTCTATACTACTGACATTGCTGAGGCAAATATGCCGTGGGCCAAGTCTATATTCCACACTGGGGATGTTGTATATGCACCGTGGAGACATAAAAGCGAGAAATCGAAAAAAAAATATTGGCCTTGTCAAATCCAAGGATATGGTATTGGGAGATATCGTGGATATTACCTGGTGTATTGGTTGGCTTATCGAAGCGCTTTGTTGCAGAAAAAAAAGAAAGATATTCAACTCATAATTCCGATTAAGGAAAACGGCTCCTATAAACCACATTTGTCTCAAATAACAGGCGGGCCTACATATCAATTTCTTAAAGAAGTAACAACATTGTACGCATTGTTCGATCGTACATGGATTAAAAACCTTGACATTGACACCGATGATTTCCCAACTGCCTCAGAACGATCTGTAAATATAAATTCAGATGTGTCCGAGGATTCAGATGATGATGTGTCCGAGGATTCAGATGATGATGTGTCCGAGGATTCAGATGATGATGTGTCCGAGGATTCAGATGATGATGTGTCCGAGGATGTGGGAAATGTGACACGTGGAAAGCGGAAAACACGTGGACGCAAGCGGAAAACACGCGGACGCAAACGGAAAAGTAAATTTGTACAACAACAACAGTTGCTTGCACAATGGGGCAACAGGTGGCTTCCTGTTACGATTGTGGACGTATTGCCCGACAACAATTACAATGTACATTGGACAAATTCCGATGAAATAACTTCGGTTCGCGAAGATGAATTAAAACCTCGGCGATGAGTGCGGGCTCGTATTTAGGTTTTTTTCGCAATTTTTGAAGGCCGACCATTCAACACGACTCATATTCAATGCAACAAAATAATATACTATAAACAGACCGTTTTTTCTGAAATATGTTTCAACAGTTTGTAACAAACAAAACTGGTGATGATAAACTGAAAGAGTTTGAAATGGCGGAAGATGATGCGGAAAAAGAACAACTGATAAAACCAGTACAAATTGTTATCAAAGAGAATAATGAAAAAATACGGTGCGACATAACGGATTGGATTGTCATTTTTATATTTTGGAGTGCTCTTCTTTTGAACTCGTCGGCGCAACTCTTTGTAAACTCGGAAGAAATGTTGACGATTAATGACGAAACAAACAATGAATCAAAAATCAGGGGAGTTTTGGAAGCCATAGCCACTGTTTTGTATGGCGTGAATATCTTTTTTTTGATTTACCAAGGAATTCCCTGTATAAATGACAGCGTTTTACGTGGTCGGTGCTGCAGTTGCAGTTGTAGGTCGCGAGAATACGCTATATGCAGTGGTGTTTTCTTTGCGTTTTCAATCGGAAGTACGATCACTTCTTTTGTTTATTTAGGTTGACAAAGGTGCGTTATGTGTTAACTGTAAAAAAAGAAACTTTTATTTTTTGATAATTTGCACTATTTTTCTATTTTGTATCTCCTTTTTAGGTTTGTTTGTTCTTATATTGTCGTCTTCTCTTCGTCGCTTTTTGCTTGTTTGACTCTGTATATTTTTCGATTGCATATCTTTCCAGTGAGAATGTAATTGTTGCATATTAGTCCAAACTGTTGACATTTTGGAATATAAAAAATAGCTTTAAATACTTGATACCACGTGTTTATTACGTATTCTTTCAAAGTACGGAGATTCAGTTATGAAAAAACGCTTTGAAAGATGGGTTAAGAACGGATGTGAAACTAATAACTGAACAATTAACATTGTAGATATAACATCCACTGTATTTTGAAATAGAACTAATCCTATAAAAACCACGAACAAAAAGAAATAGATTAATCCCTTCATTACAAATGACTGTACCATTTTAACAAGAACTGCAATAAATAAAACTAATTGAGCTGGTAGGTTTATATTGAACCCACACTCGGGCCATCCCAACAAAAGACTGTGATTTGGTATTCCTTTACAAGGTTGAGGGGAAATATTTAACGTTTGTATAGCACCAAACAGAACCAGACAAAGCTCTACAGTTAATACTGTGGCTATATGGTGGGGGTCGCGACTATTAACCACCCAGTAAAGAACTGTAAATAGAATTGAAGAACAGATTGTCGTTGGAATAATCCAATCTAGGCCTGGATCCATCGTCCCGATTACATCTATAGTTGTATTGTGTGGTAATCTTACCAAAGACTGTTGATATTCTCTAATATTAGCGATTATCATTTTCAAGTACAATACAAATATAAACAGTATAATACAACGAACGGTTTTTAAAGTTGCCATTGTACAACTTCAAACAATAAGTTTATAGTCCGCTGGAATTAAATGAGCAACGGTGTTCATTTTTTTTTTGTTTAATTATTCAAATATATATACAAATGCTTAATTTTTATAGAAACGCGTATATACTTTGAATATAAACAAGTCATAATGTCAGAAGTTTGGCAAGAAAGTGGGGCTATAACATATGTCGCAATTACTGTGGTAGTGTTTGTATTTATAGCTATGTGTGTTGTTTGGTTTATAACCAAAAACCCCAACCCACAGTATACTAGTGTGGGTAAAACGTCGAACGAAGATATCGAACTCGTCCCTGAAGATTCCTTTACAATTGATTCCGACTCTTCAGAAGAAGACATCGAACTTTATAATGAAGATGATACAACACGATTGCAAGAACAACCAACACCATCGAAAGAAGCAACACAATTAGATGCTGTATAATATGTAAGAATAATTTATAGAAAAGAAATATTTTTTTATTTACTCACAGCATACATGAAAAATTTCATTGAAACCGTTTTTTTCTAATTTGATGTGAGAATTACACCTGCTTAAACAGGTGTTTGAATCGGTAAATTTATTCTCACAAGTACTACAGTGATCTTTACTTGACAAATCTTTACTTGACAAGTTCGGTTTACTTGCCAATAGTCTACGAGAATCACTCTCTTCAGCAGCGTACAAATCTACTGTTCCGTAAGTTTCGAATGAGTCCATGACTTTTAACGAGTTGAGTACAAGGTGGTCTGGTAAAGTGACGCTGCCATCTATACCATCTCTACCATTTTTTCCATCGGTTCCGTCTTTGCCGTCTTTGCCAGTCTCTATATTTTGGAACATAACGAGTACAACGACATTGAGGATTAAACTGAGAATCACGAATGCCCCTAATGCCCAAATCAAACGTGTGGGCCAATCATTTTGTTTATTGAAATTTCTTTGTTTTCGTCCGCTCATTTTCGTATATACGTTGACTATAAATAGTTCATATGTGTCAACGTGTGTACGACATCAAAATATTGAGGTATATAATGTAACATTTTTTAAATAACAAAAATGAAATTCTCCACTTTATTACTTCTATCTACGTTTACGGGCAGTAATGCATTTTACAATAGTCACGACATTATCACACACGACGATGGCTCTGTGCATCTGTTTGAGAAAACACAACATCGTAGATTAACTACCAAAAATTTGAAAGTCAATTCAGACGCTACAAATACAAAATTCACAGTTCACGGTTCAGAATATATTACTATGAATTTACATGTAGATGGCTACACTACTCTGGGCGGATTGGAATTCGAAGACGCTGGTGATACTTTTGGAAATAAATTTCTGACTGCGTTGGCTGGCCCAGGTATCACAGTTGCTAGTGGTAAGTTGACCGCTGACACTGATACAAATACCCAGTTATCTGACGCTCAGGTTCGAGCCAAATTCAGTGCTGGTACGGGCATGCAAATTTCAGGTACTGGAGTGATTTCGACTACGGTCGTAGATACTACGATCCCTAACACTGATACCCAGTTATCTGACGCTCAGGTTCGAAGCAAATTCAGTGCTGGTACGGGCATCACAATTTCAGGTGCTGGAGAGATTGCGACTACGGTCACTGATACAAATACCCAGTTATCTGACGCTGAGGTTCGAGCCAAATTTAGTGCTGGTACGGGCATCACACTTTCAGGTACTGGAGAGATTGCGACTACGGTCACTGATACAAATACTCAGTTAACTGCCGCTGAGGTTCGAGCCAAATTCAGTGCTGGTACGGGCATGCAAATTTCAGGTGCTGGAGTGATTTCGACTACAGTCGTTGACACTAACACTGATACAAATACTCAGTTATCTGACGCTCAGGTTCGAAGCAAATTCAGTGCTGGTACGGGCATGCAAATTTCAGGTGCTGGAGTGATTTCGACTACGGTCGTAGATACTACGATCGCAGACACAAATACTCAGTTATCTGACGCTCAGGTTCGAAGCAAATTCAGTGCTGGTACGGGCATCACAATTTCAGGTACTGGAGAGATTGCTAGTGGATTAACAGCAGCTGCTAATTCAGGACTCACTATTAGTGGTGCAGCCATTTCGGCAAACGTAGCAACTGGTGTGATTAAAGATGCATTGGATGCAATTGAAGCGGCTGATACAACCACTGCTGTTCAAAAAGAGTATCGGTTAGAAAAAATGGTATTAGTGCTTTGTAACACGCTCGGAATTAAATATGAGCACTTGGTCAGAGCCGTCGATGAGGGGACGTTTGATCCGTACGAACGCTTTAGTGCAATTCAGGTAAATGACGACGCCCTGTATGCAACCGACAGTATGTATAAATTTGTTGATGTAACCGCTGTAAGTACTGCTTTGTGTAGTACTTACACCAATTACGATTCTGCATGTCCCTCTGGATATTCAAACAAGCACGCACTCGCAAGGTGTGCGAGTGGCACGTGCGCACCCTCTGATTACACAGCCTCCGGGTTGTGCTGTCTCCCAAATTAAATAAGTAAAATAACAATATAAGTAAAATAGAGAATTACAAAAATAATGAAATAATTTTTTATAAAAATTGGTTTTAATCTTATTTGATCTTGTATACGTTGTTGATGATATATCGTGTACGACTAGATATATAGTTTAGTACACATGATATAGCTATGACATTGATGGAGGTGAGATATATATTGATACTGTGGTAGATTAGAGAGAGGATATATAGATGTAGTTATGTGGAGGTATAGATGTAGGAGCAGATGAGAGATATAATTAGGTGAACTTGTAAAATTTTCATTTCAGGTACTTAAGAATTTTCTGAGATGACAAAAAAAAAATACTTTTCGCCCCATATTAAATACATGTGGGGGGCAAATTTAAAAAAAAAACTTTTTGCAAAATAATGGAACAAATTTCATCATCATTGTCATCTAATATTGCACCGGTGATTGAAGAAGTGCTCCTTGAAGTTGATCAATACGAAACACAAATCAGTGACATCGAAAAATTAATCCGTTCAGAGGAAACAGCATTATTAAATAGTAGACAAGAGCAAAAAAAATTGCAAAAACAAATATTAACGAAGCAAAACGAAATGTTAACGTTGCAAAAAAGATTCAAAGACAATGAAGCATGTCAATAATTCAATATTTTTATATTATTCATATGTCTATATTACATATCGACATCTGCGCGAATTCTTACAAATGTCGGAAAACGAGGTTTTCCAGAGCCTGTCACTTCGAAATATCGGTAGGTGATGGTCGTACCTAGTCTTGGCGGATTTTTACGATTTTCCGTGTTCATACCAGAACCGCATTTGAAAGTTTGTCCCGATGGCATTTTACAGAGTAAAGCGCCGCACAAACCTTCGTTTTTCCCTTTGCCTTTGCTGTGTGCAATTACTGTTGCTTCGGCGTCGTGGAACTGCTTGACTTTGAGCAAAGAAGCTGATCGTTTGTAATGATATTTATCATCGGCTTTTCGTAACATTAGACCTTCACCATTTAATTCAAGAACAGAATCAAATGCTTCTTTGACTTGTTCAATGGATTCGATTTTAGTTTGTTCCAAAACGACAATGTGTTTTTTCCCAGCCAACATAACTTTCAATTTTTCAATTCTTTCTGAAAAATTTCCAGCTAAAAGTGGCGCATCAAAGACGGAATATACCAAACCGTCGGCCAAATATCTTTCGTATGTAGCATTGTGATTTTTCACCAAAGAAATGGATTCTTTGAATTTACCACGGCCACAGCTTAATTCGCCGTCCAAAACCAAATCTGGCCATTCCGCCATAAACTCTTCGGGGACATGAAACTTATTCTTAGAACGAGAATACAGCGCGTTTCCTGAGTAGACCGCTCTCAAACCGTCCAATTTCTCACTCATCATCCAACCAATCACTTTATCTTTCTGTTTGCTGTTTTCAATGCCGTTCGAATTGTCAAACGATTTTGCAAGCATACAATCGTCAATTGGAAATTTTTCGGGATTTGAAGAAACGCCAGTTCCATCTTGTACTGTGTCTGCAACAAAGGTCATTTGTTCAAGAATCGATTGTTCACTCACAATAATACAAGTCTGTCTTTCTATCGCCTTTTGAACCATGGTCGAAGATCCCGGATTCGATGGATTACTACATATTAAATGGGTAACATCACAAGTCATCGAATTCTTAATTTTAGTTGCACCATTCAATAATAATTGCTTGGTAAGCTCTCGTTTATTTTGAAAATATATAGTTTTCCCGGTAATACAAAAGATCATATTTGTAAACGGTAAACGTGTTTTTTTAGAGCTCTTCTCATTTACCGATGTCGAGGCCGATCTTTTAACCGCTCTTTTTACTTGAACAGGCATTTTATTCTAATTCTAACATTATCCAAATAAAAACAACATATGTGTCACACATTCATGTTTTATGCATCACCCTGTTTCACACCGCAATGCTTCTAATTAACTTTTTTCAGAATTGCTTGATTCTTTTTCTGTTGACTGATCTGTTGACTGATCTGTTGACTGATCTGTTGACTGGTACTTAGACTGGTCTGTTGACTTTTCTTGACCTACAAAAAATAAGAATGAGAAAACAGTGAGCACAAATACGCCAGTTGCAATAGTAATTATTTTGGAGCTTTGCATTTATAACAAAAAGATAACATTAAATATGTCAATTTTGTTAAATCTGTAGCGTGTCCAAAGCAAACCGAACGGTGTCAATAGACCGATACAAAAAGAGATTACATTAACAAACAACCAATATCCAACAGTAAGTGCAAACGGGCATTGACCCCCAATATGTAGAGATATTGACTTCGCGCCGCTAGTTGAAAAAATATAGATATATTCTAACCTTATTTTATAATTTTTTTTTGAACCGTATTGAAAGGTGTCCTCGTAATTTAGAAAACCTATACACAAGATATTATGTCTGGAATCAACAATCTACCCCATACTTCTGTTGTTTTGAGTACATCAAAACCAACAAAACGTAAAAGAGAAAAGAAACAGGTAAAAACCAACAAACGCCCCAAAAAAATCATTCCAAACCATTTCCGTGTAGAGACTTTTATAAATATGACACAGGAAGAGCAATCTAAATTAATAGGGTTCAATACAATGGACATCGTGAATAATTTACACTCTTATCATTTTCAAGAAAAAGGGTTTGATTTAAATAAGATTGCATTACGTATAACTGATGCATTATATGAGAGAAAAAAATTCGTTCAATTTGTCGAATGTGATCGTGAAACTGCTTTGTTACATGAATACAATGGCTATTCTTCTTGTTGTGGTTGTAATAACTATTTCTATTTGAATCGTGTTACTGAATGTTCTTTGAGTAATGAAAAATTTAGCAAATCAGAAATGGCAATGATTCAAGATAATCTTTTCTGTTGTTATACATATGGTCAACCTTGTAATCATGAAAATGAAATGTGTGAATGTCAAATGGCAGCTGCAACTGGTGATCATGAGATTGTTCTTGGTATTGATGAAACGACTATTGAAGATGAACAAAATATTGGACTGATACCTCCAATGTTTCAAATCTATACTAAAACGTTAATTAATCTCCAAACGCAAGAGTATGTGGTTTTAGATGGCGAAATTCCAGAGAACATATATTGTATAAGTAAATTGGCTCAAGAAATTGAAAATTATCCAAGTTCAGCATCTGAAAAGTTATTAATTAATAACTTCTGGTCTTGCGGAATGAGAAATGATTTAGATTTGAAAAAAATAAAAATTAGGGTTAGTAAGATGTAGTAAAAATGTAAAAATAATTTTTTTATCCATAAAGATATATATATGTTAAGAATATTCTCACTACCTACTATGAACTACAAATACCAACAAAGAAATGTATAGATGTAATCTAGAAGATCAAAAACATCTCTCTTATTTGAAAAATGTAACAAAGTATACCTCTGATTATGTACAGAATTGCTATACAGCTGTGGTCGATCAACTCAACACAACGGATTGTACCTTCGATGGAGAGTTGACAATGCCTCTAGAAACAGTAAAATGCCTAGTAAATAATTTACCAGTACATCGTCAGGAAAAGATTAAAGCACAGCGTAACCAATTCGCTGACGTACGACATTTGTGTCATGAGTTGGCGTACGTAATTACTGATGTGGTCAGCAACAGAACAAAAAAAAGAAAGGAACAACAGGCCAAACGTAATGCCAAAAACAATGCCAAATACAAGGCCAATGGCAACAGAAAGAGATGGAACGCCAAATACAATGCCAAAGCCAAGGCCAACGGCAACGCAAAGAGATGGGCCGCCAAATTCAGCGCCAAAGCCAAGGCCAATGGCAACCAAAAGAGATGGAACGCCAAAACCAATGCCAAATACAACGCCAAAACAAGCGCAGCTAGAGTTGCAGCCAACGTGGCTGCTCTTGAAGCCTGTAAAGACCATCCGGAACCAACCTATAATCCCGAAACATTGGATGCTATTGTGAATAAAGCCGGAAATCTCATTCAGGACTTTTATGGTGGAAATGGAATTGGGTTTCTCCATGTCTTTGTCGGGAACTATGCAAAAGATGGTAAAGAGTGGACTGGAGATGCTATGAGATTGGAATCGATGTTATCATCATCAAGATGTTATGGAGGAAGACCGTCTGTAGTGACAGAAGACGGCCAATCCATCTCCTACAAAAAACTGTTGAAACTGGTTGGGTCTGATAACCTTCAAGTGCTTCCCATTTACACCGGGTTCAACCCTCTAAACTGTGACACTATTGAGAAGATGCTGCAGACCAAATTTATGGGACTTACTGAGGAACAACGTCTATTTCGAAGAGCAGGGGCGGGTAGTTGTAAGGGCAGACGGTTGGTAACAACGCCATTCCCATATTACTGTGGTCTGTTACTTTGTAAATTGAGTATGTCCGAAGTAGGTCTTCGCCCTGGCACGGAGTCTGATAGAAATAGGAAACGCAAAAGATAAATAATTTTGTTTATCCTAAAATTCCTATAATTTTTTTCTGTTGTTTTTTCTGTTGTTCCATCGCTATAACATAAAACATGCTTGAAATAGCGGAGATCTGTAACCCGGTAAAATTCATCCAACTAAAATCATATGTCGTTACAAATCCAACCCCAATTCCACATATAGCATCTTTAAAGCTACCTGCAACAGCCAGAGTTAGAGCTGAATTTTTTTCAATGGTCATTGTCGCATAGTAATTGATCAAGAACCCTAAACACAGTGATAGACAAAATGCAAGTCGGAATCCGCCATTCCCCCAATATTGGAATTTACTCGGATTTTGACAAGTTATACCAAAGAGTATAGTTGCGACTACCGCAGACCAGAATAATATGGATGTCTTACAGTAGACTACCAGTGCTTTTTGAGTTACTATCTGTGAACTTGTGGTAAGTATATTGGCTATCATTACCAAAATATAACCAGCTAAATTAAAGGTCATATCATTGCCAGCAGCAATAAATGAACCTAAAATCATTAAGACAACGCTATAAATAACCGGTTTTGTCGGTTTCACATCTAAAAAACGATATTGAGCAATCAATGTGAAAAGTATAGAAAACCGTCGCAACGAGGAGAACATAGCAATATTGAGTTCTGATGCTGCACTAACCCCGAAAAATACATTGGCCACATTTAACAGACAACTTGAAAGAATTTCCATTGATGGTTTTTGAATTTTCTTTCGGAATTTAGGATAGATTAACATTAGAAAAACTGTACAAACAGATTGACAAAGAAGAAAAAATGCAATATTCTTAAATCCATATATATTCACTACTGTGTTATTACTGAATACAATAATAACTGACAATGCCATGTATGTCATAATTGATTGCCAATGCATGACACAGTATTGAATTTTTGACAAAGTATTTGTAATTTATAGTCAATTTAAAAATTTGATTAGGTTCAAACTGACACACCTTTCTGGCGCTCGGCGTCAAGTCTTTATTTCCTCATATGTAGAGAATATATTTACGGAAACACCAAACGAGAAATTCGATGTTTCCGTAAATATATTCTCTACATATGAGGAAATTGGGGTGTTTCGACAAACTCCAAAAAAAGTATTCAATTTTTTTTTGGAAGATTTTTTTTTCCAATTGGAACTGTCAATTAGTCAGCATTCTCTTTCTCTTTCTCTTTCTCTTTCTCTACTACTTCTTCTTCTTCCTCCATTTCTCTCATATTACCCATTTCAAAGAGTTTGTCCAATAACGGCTTTAGTTGTGGGATTGTATAAGTTTCTTTCAAAAATATACCAATAACTATACCTAACAGTAAAAAAAGGAACATATTTGTAATTACTTAATTCCTCTTTAAATACTATTATTTATATTTTTGCTTGTTACTCTGTCTCTCTTTTCTCTGTCTCTATACGAGTCATTTCGATATCCTTGGGCATTTTTCCAGTAAAGACTTCTGTTTTCTTTGGTGTTTCTTCATCTGGAGTAATAGTGACCGGACTGTTTCTAGACACTATCCAAGTAGAGACAGTGTTTTGTAGATTCGGGAGAACACAATTCTGAGCCAGATAAATACCTACTAAACTTCCAATAATAAATTCCAACATATTTTCTGTTATGGTGAAGAGGTTATATATGAAGAAAACGAGATATATTTGATGGCCCGCAGGGTCGAAAAACTAAAAAGATCATATTTTAGTATATAACTTCAATCTATAGATCAAGCATATGCGTAAAACCACCAATTCACCGACATTGTCGCTATTACAAATAAGTGATCAACTAGAGACATCTCGATCAAATCTTTCTTCTCCAATCTCCAACGCAAGTCAAAGTCCACATGGTACGCAGAGTTATAACCTATCAACGGAGTCTATTCGCCGATCACAACTGAAACGAGTGTCAACTAGGTCTGAACCAGTTCGACGCCGGTCAAAGCCGATTAACGATGAGCTCGAGTTAAAAGGGTGCTGTGTGCCGGTTAACCTTGTTTTCTCTAATCTTTGTGACAAACTGTCTGATCACCTACTCTTAGGTGAACAAACCAGGAAAATCGGTATATCAAATAAACAAACACAGCCCCTAGAAGAACAAGTCAGCGATACTGAAAAGACCGAAATAGTACTCCTTGATCCTAAATTTGGCTTGTTTAGTTTGTTTCTCTGGCACGTAAATGGTCAGCAGAATAAAACAAAACATAGTCTAAATCGTTTCTTTTGTTCCCATGTCTTTTCTTTGACGTTTGCACTACCTTTACTACTATTTGTCACGCAGTGGGTCTTATATATAGCACTAATTTCGCACGAAGTAAACACATTTGATGGTAATTTTTGTCCAAATAAGGGAACAATGGAAACCAAACTAATGATGTTTGGAATCGGTATGATTTATTTTATTCGGAGTTTCTTTATTTGGGATTCGCTGACAGTACAATCCAGTGTTCAAAAAATGAACCGAATGGACAATATCTCTGCTATAATGGATACATTTCAGGAATTCCTTTTTAACATACTGGTTTATGGTGCCAATCTAATCTTAATTTATCTGGAAGATGATTTACAGAATATGATTTTAAACAGTTTGGCGATGGAATTTTTAATGAGTTTGGATAATAATTTTGAAGAAATGTATTTTGCAAATGTACCAACTGCGGCTGTTAATATTTACGATACAATGTACGTTTCCAGAAAAGAAAACCGAAGATTAGTTTCGAGAAAACGAGATCAATCCTTTTTCTATAATAGTGCATCCTGTGTTTTAGTTTTGTTGTACAAGCTGCTTATTTTAGTCATCTTCCTTTTCCCAGTGTTTTGTTTAACAGTTACGATAGCTGGGACATATTGTAAATAATACATTGTATATAAAACATAATGTCTATTAACATCTTATTATATGTTAATCATATATTATTATATGTTAATCATATATTATTTTAGTGTAGTTTAGTAATAGAAAAATAGATGTGTGAACCTAACTAGATGTGTGAACCAATCTATCAATTGGAGGGAATAACACTGTGGACATGTCCCACTGTAATTCGATGTCATAGCGTCTTTAATTTAACTGATATATATAGAAATAACTCCAATAATACTCCAATTACAGAAGCAATCTCTCCCAACCACACTCAAGTACAAAATGAATCGAGTCTATATCGTCGCGAAGCGCCAACGTCGAACTCTACCACGAATTCTACCACGAATTCTACCACGAACTCTACCACGAACTCTACCACGAACTCTACCACGAACTCTACCACGAACTCTACCACGAATCAATCCGATCCAACCGATCCCATTCTCCCGAAGCCATCCACACCGTCGCCAATTTATCTCCGACATAATATTTATAATAATTCAAATACTAGTCTTGGTAATACAACGTGTCCTTGTGATCTCTCTCAACTAGCGTGGCTTCATTCCTTATGGGTTGTACCAGTCTTGTTTGTAATATTGTTAGTTCTCATTCGTAAATATCGACGTCCTCAACAAATTAGAAATATCTATATCCCCCGTGTCACTACCGGGTTGACTCGTTCGCGCTCTTGGCCTCAAATGAGAGAAGCGGAACCAGTACACATTGTCCCAGCATCAGATCCGGGCAATATCTCGGAAAGAGATGTTTTTCTTACTGGTATTTTATAGCCCGAAGGGTAAAATAAAAAATAATTTCTTTTTCTAATTACAAAAAATGTATAGCTACCGTAAGTACTAATAGTATAATGATATCCACGATTGATCTATAGATCCCATATTCTACAAATGTCCATTTGCGCCGTAAATATAACCCGGCCATTAATAATAGTAGTGTTAAATAAATAATGATAATGATAGGGGCAGTGGGAGTTTTTGTTTGACCAAAAACTCCCAAACTTGTAATTAACACAAACTGTATTACAGCGCCGGTCACTAAGGGGGTAAAGGTTACCCTTTGTAGAACATGTTCTTTTTGGAACTGGTGTAAAGGTTCTAATAGTAATTGGTTGTTAGTATCCACAAACTTTGTCTCTGTTGAGATATCATATTGGTTTTGATTTTCAGATAATCCAGTCTGCAATTCGCTAATTATCGCAAGCATAGTACAGAACAGAATAGTCAACGGTTCGGTGACCTGTAATTCCATAGCATAAATTACAAATAAAAGAGGTGTAATGACTAATCTTAGTGTGGTTCGAATAGTATTAAAGCCTCTAACAATCATTATTTTGACATCGCACCAGAATTTACCCTTATCATTGCCCCAGCCGTTTGACAGTAGATTTGCATAGATACAACCGTGTTGTATCAAAGTAAGTAAAGAACAAAGTAGTACTAAGAAGCGTGTCTCATACCATTGTTCTACCGGCCAGACTTTCAGAAAAACAGCACCAATCAAAGTTACAATGCCTGCCATAATTGTAGCAAAGCGCGTGAATTCTCGAAATATTAATTGTGTTGACTTGAACCGTAACGGTATTCCGAATAGAAGAATTGGCTGTTCATTATCAATATTTATCTCTGTATCTTCCATATTTTTAGGACATTGTTTAAACCTATTTATAGAACGGATTCGGTAGCTTTCTTGTGGTTGACTTGAATCCTATTCTGTTCAAGAGTAGAATAAAGTGAATTGGGGGTGCAGTGTTCAGCATCCACATTGTCGATATGTCCGATCCTTTGTAAAGCGGTAGCACAAAATTCAGAACAGAAATAGGATTTTTGCTGCCTCTTGTGATGATTCGAGGTAAATGGTAACCATGAAAATAAAGCCCCTGATTGATTATAGTCCTTACCTAATTCTTCTATAGCGAATGAAATAGTTTCTGTCAAATGCTCCGGTGTTTCATAAGGAAGCTTAATAATATTAGCAGTACTATCCGTTGATTCGGGGATTTTAAACCAAGAATCGCGTGAGGTCGGTGTTAAGACACGTACTGACATCGGTGAACCCCATAATAATGAAAATGAGAGTGTGATTGTATCGCTCGATTGTATACTATCTCTGAAATGGGTTGCAAAAAAAAACTTCTCAATCTGTCCTAATATACGGTTACAGTCTTTTGTTTCATATTGACCTTTACTAGCCTTTGCATATACCCTTTTAACTACTGTCATCAGGTCATCGGGTTTGGAGGTCACCACTAATTCACAATGACAATACTCACCTGCGGTCATCCAGGTTACAACCCTATTGAAAGTCCCACTAAAATATTCTCGTGGTCTATAGAACGAAACTGCCAGCATTTTTCTGACATGTTGGAACGAGTATAAATACTATAATATTGGAAATAATATGTATGGGAAATTTCTTTGGGAAAAGTAAGGCCATACAAATAGTAGAATCAATACAATCTTTACAGAATGTTGAACAGACATTACAATGTTTAATTGATAAATATCAAAAACAAATAGATGAACAGAGATCGGAAGCGAAAAAGAAGATGAACTGTAAATCCGAATCCATTCGACATGTCAAAAGAATTCTGCTGATTCGGCATCATCAAAAGCAACTCGAAAATCGGATGCTGTCTTTAGTGCATAAGAGATATACATTGGAATCTTTAAATGTTACAAAAATGCATCTGAACGCCATCAAACTTACAACAAAGACATTTAAACAATTTTTAAAGGCAAATGATATTGATAAAGTGGAAGATATGCAGGAAACATTGTCGGAAATGATTAGTGATGCTTGTGAACTGAATGAAGTTATTAGTTCAACAGATTTGATTGATGGAATTGATGAAGATGATATTGAAAACGAGTATAATGAGATGTTAAGTGAAATACAACATCCCGTTCAACCCAAAATTGAATTTCCAACAGTTCCAACTAACGTATTCGCGACAAAAGAGAGTGATCGATTAATAGGTGATCAATTAATAGCATCACCCTTCGGGTAAATATAAAAAAAAAAAATTATAGATTTAATTGTTTATGTGATATCATTGGCCCAAAAAGGTATTGGATCAAAATACAAACTAGAAAGGAACCAATATTTACATAGACTATTGCACGACATGACGGTTCACAGCAAGTTTTCATCATAGTAACTTAGTAACTTAGTAACTTTATAGTCTAATACGGTTTTTTTTTTTTCATTTTCATTTTCATCTGAATGCGTCGTTTTTTTTTTTGAATTAAATATTGACCTTGACCAATCATAATCTTAAAATTTTTCAAAGAATATGTATCAGCATCTTGGATTGTTGGATAATATCTCCCTTCTAAGAATAAACAAACTTTAAAATTATGAATCCTAGCAACTTGACATTGATATAAATTATCTCCAATGCCAATAGTATTGATACTTCCAATTTTTAAATTTAAGTTTTCAACTCTTTTATCAAAAAGTTTTGTTTTTCTGTCTTCTTTAATAGATGGACATGTGGTTTTTCTAGATCTTTTTCTGACAGGAGTGGTTACCACGGTTTTAGTTACAACAGTGGTAACCGGCAGATCTCTGATCGAAACCGGCCCTTTAATGATTATTTCACCAATCTTGTTCTTGTTCTTGTAATTTTTATTTTTCGGATATGAACGATCCTTCTTGTTTCGGGGATGTTGTATTTTATTTGGTAATGTCATGTTCTATTTTTTATATTTGGTTATAAGTGTCTCTATTTTTTGGAGATATATGTTTAACATTTTCTCCAAAAAATTATTTTTCATTCAACTGTAGAACTGGGATGATGTTCTCCTTCTCCGGTTCTCTTGGTGGTGACCAAGAGCCAATTTGACTCGGATCATTCAACCAATCATTTTGACAGTACTCACAACAGAAATAATGGTGTTTTTGACTGTACGTTAACTTGAGCCAATTTGAATCTTCATCTGCAAATGAATTACAGTTAAAATTTGCACAGCATTTTATTGCGGGTGGGATCGGTGAACTAGGTGGAGTTTTCTCTTTTGGTTTCGCACGATAAACACAGTAATTCAGGAATGCATTCATTCTTGGATTGATCAATAGTAGTTATACTAAGTAAATACCGACATATGTTAATAATATTTTCAATACCTAAACTACAAATACCAAGAATGTATAGATTACATCGATAAGTAAGTATTACTGTGGTTACTTTGAAGCCCCTGGATAGAAATAGGAAACGCAAAAGATAAATCTGCCTTTTTTTAAATCCAGTATATGGTATATTTTTTCTATAAATAGACATGTATAGCAAATCAAAATGGAAGACTTTACAATTATTAAACAGCTCGGAGAAGACGGGAAAGATGGCATTGTCTCCTTAGTTAGATTTCCGAACGGTCTACAGTGTGCTTGTAAACAATTCAAGCCTCGGAAGTCTGTCAAAATGATCCAAAAAGAAGTTGACTTCCAGTGTCAAGCAGCTGCTGTCGGTATTGCACCACAAATTTTGCATGTAGATTTGGATAAACGGCGTTTTTTTATGGAAGCGATGGAAGCCAGGGTAGTAGACGTATTAAATTGTACTAGTGTTAGATTCGAAAAAGATCTATTAGATATCATGAACCAATTGGATTTGTTAAAAATTCTTCACAATGATGGTAATGCATTGAATTTGATGTTGGATAAGGAGGATAACCTCAAAATTATTGATTTTGGACTGAGTAAAAAGATAACACCGGCAGTAAATCGTAAATGGGCAGGGGAACCTAATGTAAAGGTTACCTATCACATGCTTAAGAAGGGCCTAAATAAATATGGGATCCAAATTAAATAATACTAGGTTTTTACTATGTTAGGTGCCGACCTTTTTTTTTCCCCTCATTATAATGACAAGTTTTCTATGTTTTATTACTATATAAAGAATATATTACGAAATAAAATGTTTCAACAATTTGTACTTCAACCATCCGAGGCCGGCAAAACAAATCAATCTGTTGAAGAAGTATTAACCTATGAACAATATCAAAAACAAATACCTCTAGAAGAACGACAAAATAATACAAAATTCGAAACCTTTTTTGATCAATTGCTTAAATTTAAATTTGATATTCTAATAAAATGGAATGGCAATTCTGTTTTAACGCAACTTTTGAAAGATCTAGAAAAAGAAAGACCAAAACTAGAAAATGAGGCCATTGGGATGGGAAAAAGAGCAGATACAAATAAAGATGGAAAAATAAAGATCGGTGAACTGCGTACTATTATTCGAGAAACTACGAAAGTTAGAGAAAAGATGTTTATTGGTAAAGCAAAAAGTAGAAATAAAGACGGTCTTCAACTATATAGTTATCAGCAGGCTATGAAACAGATGACTGCACAAAACCAAGCCACATTGTCTCAATTTCAAGAATGGTTTATCAATAATAGATTGAAGACAATAGCCAAGCAATTTATCGATAGATTAGATAGTAAAGATAAATCACAGTTATTTGCCGCATTACCAACCGAACTCCTAAATAATTTATTCACCAAATTTGATACAGATACTAATGATAGGATATCAATTAATGAATTATCAGATCTGTTGAATTACTTCGAATTAACAGGAAACACATTCTTGTTGAAAAATAAGTTTGACACAAACAAAAATGGACTGGAATTGTCGGAAATTTTACAAATGATCCAATACTTAGCTCCAAGGTTGATTGAGACACAACTGGCTCTTGAGCCGGTGGAAGAGCCGGTGGAAGAGCCGGCACAAGTTGGCTCCGATGAAGAGACAGATGCCTCCTCTGTCGGCGAATTGACCGAACAAGAGGAATCTGTCGGCGAATTGACCGAACAAGAGGAATCTGGCGGTGAGCAGGAAGAGTCTGAGGAAGAAGAACAGAAGGAAGGAGAAGAAGAACAGAAGGAAGAAGAAACGCCTATTCCTGACAATGCTTTAGCCGAACTTCGCGAAGCTTTTGACAAATATGACGTCGATGGTTCGGGTCGTATTTCGCTCGAAGAACTTCGTCGTGGATATGAGCAGGCCGGAGAAGATCCCGAAGAAGCTTTTGCAGCCCTCCAAACAAATGATTCAAACGCGGATGGCGAGATCGATTTCGATGAATTTGTACGATGGTCTTTCGATACCAACGCATTGGACGTCTGGAAACGCGCACAAGAGTCTGAAGAATACAATGTAACTCTCGGTTTGAATTATGAATTTCCGGAAGGATTAAAGAAACTAAATAATTCTGCGGATAATGATAAAAGTATGAAGTATGTTGTCCCACCGTCGGAGGAGAAAACAGCCCAGGCCAGAATCGATATGTTAATCAGGACTACATTCGGTGGTGAGACCAATAAAACGAGTGACGAGTTAAGTATGTTGTTTTCTGATGCATATATTCCATATCTTCTCCATTGTTGTCAAAATAAACAACCACTTATTCACCTATTACCTAGTGGTATTAAATTGTCCCATGGCTGTATTACAACCCGACCAGTCCGCAGCGGTTTACGAACAGAGCAAAGACGAACTCTAAATAAAACGAGGGAGGAAACAGATAAACGCAAAGACTATGAAATTCTCAGAGCAGAGGAAGATAATCGTTGGATTCAAGAAGATAATGCAACAGATATTCTCAACAATGCTGAAGAAGAAATTAATATGTTATTAAACAAAGATTTTAATAGTTTTATGACTCAATTTGGAAATAGAACGCCATATACTCGGGATGATTTATTTCAAGGAAAATTACTTGGTTCCTTCTATACTGAGAAACAACGTAAACCAAAGATAAATCCAGATAAAAATAAGACTACTCTAGCCAATCCGCGTACTATGGCGGATGTGATACAAAACATGGTTAATCTTGGCGATGCCGATGCCCATAATACTATAGAACGATTATATGGTCAAACATTGGATGATGGCCCTATTCAGAGTAGATTCTATAGGTTAAATTTGAATGTAAATGAGGATGGATATAAAAAATCAATAAATGGTAGATACGGTACATTTAACCAACTGCTCGGTATTTGTGGTCATTCTCCCATCGGTGCATTACCATTTATATATTGCAACAATATGTGCTGTGATACAACGTATGCCGCTGGTGCCCCTCTTGCAAGACCAGCACTAAGTATCGAAGCTGTTCTTCGATCCAATTCTGATTGGGAATTTGAGATTAAATTGCCCAAAGGTCAGAAAGCAACTGTGGTGGATTCTAAAGGAAACAGGGGTGAAGAAGTAATGATCTTCAAATATGTCATTCGAAGTAGTTATATACCAAAGGATCCATTACCGGAGCAACTAGGACTCTATCGTCATTTTGTTGGTCGGTATACCTCTGGTACCGAAACTAAAGAGATATGGCGCCAGGTCAGAATAGAAGCTGCTGAAATAAAAGCTGCGAAAGCTGCTTTCGCAGCTGCGAAAGATGCGAAAGATGCTCAAGCTGTGAAAGATGCTCTAGATCATGCTAGCAATGAATTTAGTCCGAAATTCTGGATCCACGAGTATGAATATACAGTACATACCGTTGATTTGGAAGAACAACAACTACTTGAAAACTTTCACCAATATGATGTCATTGATGATAACGGTCTTATGTATATGCACGATGTTTTTACAGCTGATGATTTAAAACGTTTTGCAAAATATCTTGAATTAGAAAGAGATGGTTTAGAAAGTTTGTCAGATGCTAAAATAGATTATAAGAGATATAGAGATTTCCATTCATCTGAGGTATTAAGAATCAAATTAGACGTAGAGTCTATTGAATTTATCCGTAGAGAAAAAGCTCCGGTTACTGAAAATCGCTATAATATTATTTCTGATATTGAAGGTAATCTTCCTTTTTTGACCGGCTGTATAGAATTAATTAAGAAAACGAATACACTTGTAGTATTAGGAGATATGTGGGATAGGGGCACAGCAAAAGCGGAGAGGGAAATATGGACAGAATTATTAAAACTCAAGAAAACCATACCAAATCTAATAACCATTGTGGGCAACAGAGATATCAATAAACTACGATGGTTAATGGAATTAAATAATTTTATCCCCCGATACAAATAAAAAGTAAATTCCTATGTTATTTCTTTACTTAGTTCAACTTCAGTTTCTGGAGTTTCTATATCTATTAGTTCCTCTTCACTTAGGTAAACGGAACTTTTCTGTTTACGGCTTTTGTAATATGCAAAACCAAACAAAAGCCACGATAATACCATACACACGTTTAACCAAATAACAATAGAATCAGAATGAATCTCTGCAATAAATTGAATCAACCACAAAAGATTTACAATTATAACAAGTATAAACCAAGGAAATAAGCTCATTCTGTTTGTTTATAGAACTATATTTATATCAAATATTTAAGTTTTGTAATTCGTTTTGCTCAAGCTATTCGCCCAAGTTATTAATATATGCTTGTTGTTGATTAATCATATGAAGTAATATTTCATTTTGTTGTTCTAACAACCCATTCTGTTTTTGGAGAACACTGATTTCCATCTCTTTCTGACGCTGTGATTGTTGTAAGGCTGCGATTTCTTCAATTTGCATCATTATAGTTTCTTGGTTTCTCCGATTTATTATTATCATCTCATTCTTGATTTTTGGTTGAGGTTTTATTCTTCTTAAAACTGACATTCTAATTCTATTTTAATTGGTTAAATAGTCTAATTGACTCTATATTATAACTACATTTCTGTTCATTTCTATTCTTTTAATTTAAATTGTATTTCTTCTTTGTTCTCGATGTTTCAATAATGATTCGCGAGATTCCGTTTTTCGCGGGAAAAGAAATGCATACAATTTATTAAAACACCCGTTTGATTGAAATTCATGGTAGCCTGACTGTGACTGTCTGCATGACTGTCGACTGGCATGTTCAGCATTAATATAATATGTCAATGGTACATTACAAAAGATACACCGCATTTTTTTTACCTTCTTTTACTATTATTTTATACTACAATCGATCCAAATTTTTTTCCGGATTACTGCTCATTATTTAGTTCGAAAAATCAGACTATATAAGATTTGTTTCTAAGAGTAAAATGAAAACAATATTGTTTTTAGTTCTTAATCTATTGATACAGGGAACAAAGGCTGAATGTGACGCTGGTTCTTTTATTGATGCTACTGATAATGATATTTGTAAACCCTGTGCAATAGATACCTATCAAAATTCTATCGACCAAAGTTCTTGTAAAACCTGTACCAATTGTTTTATACTGGGTCAGGGGTACCTCTGTACTGTGGGAGGTGCTAAAGCTAGTTGTGCTAGTTGCCCTACTGGTAAATATAATGATATAATAAATCACAAACAGACCTGTAAGGATTGTACCACCACTTGTGGGAGGGGCAAACAACAGGAATGTATAGCTACTTCTGGTGATAGTTGTATTGATTGCGATGCTGGTATGTTCCAAGATCAGTCTGGACATACCCAAGCAGACTGTAAGAATTGTCCTAATGGTAAGACTAACGCCCCCAACTTTAAATCATGTATCAATACATGTGTTCCGGGTAAATACAAGGATTCAAACACATGTAAGAATTGTCCCAGTGGTAGATATTCAGTATTTAATGATGTATCAGCATGTGAAGAATGTAAAGCTGGTACTTACTATATTGATGCACAAACTATATGTCCTTCCTGTCCAACGGGTCAATATCAACAACAAGCAGACCAATCAAATGCTGCCTGTAAAACCTGTGGGAAAGGTAAGGTAGCAGCAGATGGGCGTGGTATAGGTGGCTGTAAAAATTGTAATGCTGGTAAGTATCAAGATCAGAATCCAGCAACTATCTTTTCTCTTAGTGGTCAATTTACTGGTAATAAAGGTGACTGCAATGAATGTGAGAGTCCTGCCATCTTTGATGCTATAAATAAACCTTGTACTGGTTGTTCTAGTGGCAAATATACCACCCCTACAAATGCATGTATTAACTGTCAAATTGGCCGATATCAGGATCAAGTCGGTCAAAGTTTTTGCAACTTATGTGACCCTGGAGGTTCTGGTCTGGCCGATGGCTACCAAGATGAATTGGGTCAGACTTCCTGTAACACATGTACATCTGCCTGTCTTCCGGGCGATACGTTGGCCAGACCCTGTGAAGCGAACCATGATCTGGAATGTATTGGCTGTGAGACCGGTAAATATCGAGGTAGCGGCGGTGCCTGTCTATTCTGTGCAGCAGGGAAGGGTATGGATTGGTCTAATCCTACTACTTTTTGTACAGATTGTGATGCCGGTACTTATCAACCTTCTTCTGAGAAACTGAGTGCGGTCTGTATTTCTTGCTTACCCGGATTAACTGGGGAACCTGGCCGTAGTACTCAATGTGTTACCAAGAAAAAATGTAGTGATGATGCTTCTATTACCTGTGCTGATAAATTCAATAGTCGTTTCTGTGGTACAGAAGCGGAACCCTGTAATGCACTATTCTGTTGTCGACAACCATGTCCGGTCAACACTGCCGCCACGAGCGAACCACCCTACCAATGTCTCTGTAATACTCCCGGCGAGACTACACCCGAACTGTGCGAGATTGGAGAATTCTGTACCACTCGTACCTCTACAACTATCCGTACCTCTGCGTTTTGTTCTAAATCTTCCCACATCGATCTAGATTTTCCTCACAGTCCAGATTGTAAACCTCTCAAGTTATTGGCGTCAGGTGAATGGGTTGCTGATACAGAAGCAACCTCCATGTGTCAATGTTGGCGAGGGGAGGTTGCTCCCTTTGAAATAGGCTATGACCCAACCTCTGTTAAATGTACAACCAACACTTGTACAACCCAATGTGTAGATGCTACCCACTGTAACAGTAAATATGGTCACTGCGTTGATCCGGACTACTGTTCTAGTTTTAACGGTGTTGCAGAATTGGATATTCAAACTGGTTGTCGTTGTCAATTTCCTTCTACCTATCTGAGTAGTAGTACCATCTATGATGGAGCACTTCTCGCACCATACTCTTGCCAATCAGGTCAAAAGTATTGCCGGGCAAAGTTAGCTGATTCTGAAAAATGCAGTGATGTTAAAATTAAAACTTGTAAAAACAAAGTGGGATTATTTAAGAATGAATTACCGGATGAGGATGGGGGTAAATATTGTGGCTGTGGTATTAGTGGTCTTTGTACAGAAGAAGAACCCTATTGTGTAGGAGCAATTAGTCTCTGTTCTGCAGCACCCGGTACACCGTGTAATAATATTCATGGGAATCATATCAATCCGGAGCCCTGCGCTTGTTCAGCACTCGATTCTTTTGGTGCTGCCATTGGTTTACCCGACCCCTGTGGTGCGAATATGTATTGTGATTCAGGTGTCTGTTCAGAAGCAAAGTGTCCAACTACTGGGTTATGTACTAATAATCATATTGAAACTACTGAAGGAACCTTTTACTTTGAAGGTTACATACCGAATGCAAAATGCATAACTGAAGAGTGTGATGAAAACCGTGATATTCTGTCCTGTTGTGAACGGTGTCATGAATGGAATGAAGCAGCCGGAAGATGTGGTACATCCTGTCCGGAGTTTTTCGATTGTAAACTTATACCGTCAATGACAGGATTTGTCCGTCCACCTGGCAATTATCGATACGAAACAGCAGGATTAGTCTCCTGGGAAATTGAACGTTTTAATACGGGTAAATTTGACGATGTTTGTGTTGATGGATGCAGCGAAACTAATGTAGCCAATGTTGAAACTTGTTGTTTAGCGGTGGATACTTGTGCCGAACACCACCAAAACAATTTATGTGTGAATACTGATAATTTTGCAGATCCTTCCGAAGTTGGCAGTTGGGATGGGAGCAAACGATGTGAAGGACATATTTGCAGACCCGAAGAATGCTGTGATTTCATTAGTTGTACATGTGAAAATGGTACTCCTGCTTTTCCACCACAGTGTGTCAACAATACAAATGTTTGTCAAGAAGTGTGCGATGAAGGATATTTCAAGATTAATGCGACACATTGTTTTCTGGGGTCAGTGTGTGCTGCAGACGAATATATGTATCAAATACCGAATCTGGTGTTTGATACTAGATGTAAATTGTTAAATGTTTGCATCGATGACGTGGAATATATTTCGGCAAACGAAACCGATGCTACTGTTAATGGTACGGGCACGAACAAAATTTGTAGTCCGATTACCCTTTGTGACTACGATTCTCAATTTCAAGAACAAAACTATACACTTTACACTGATCGGGTTTGTACAAATGTGACCGTTTGTAATACATCGACTCACTTTGAATTGACGCCTGCAACGGAGACCACCAATCGAGTTTGCACCGAATTATCACCACCGTGTAATTATTCGGCGGGCGAATATATTGCACAAGCCAATAATTTGACGCACGATAGAATTTGTCTTAGTATTGATTTTGCCGATTGTGCGATTAGTGAATATATGTTTCAAAATTATTCAGAAACACAAAACAGAATATGCGAGCCGTTGAAAGTGTGTAATACTGTTACAAATCCTACTGGTGCCACAGCAGCTGCAGCGTCTGCAGACGCCTTCCCAGACGACCCCAGCGAGACCACAGACTTGGACAGTGATGGTACTGCAGACGATGCAGACGCCTTCCCATTAGATCCTAGCGAGAGCGTAGACTCGGACGGCGACGGTGTTGGCGACAATGCTGATACCGATGATGATGGTGATGGTGTTCTCGATACTGAGGATGCCTTCCCATTAGATCCCAGCGAGAGCGTAGACTCGGACGGCGACGGTGTTGGCGACAATGCTGACCTCTACCCAGACGATCCCAACAATTTCGATCACTTCGATGATAACCCTGTTATACCGGTGCAACCGGCTATAGAACTACCAAACTTTCAATATATTGATGTTGGATTTACTGGACAAAATGTTGTAGCGTGCGACGGCGACGCTGATTTCATAAGAGTTACATGGAACGGTTATCATAATATCATAGAAACAGAAACTGCATCGTGTAGCAGTACAGAACTCGGAGAGATAGAGGATTTTGGCGGAAATGGTCATATAGATACTTATTCAAACATGTTTGCACAGCCTGGTCAAACCAGACATTTTAAATGTAGTTTACATTGCGGAGATGGTGCGACGTTTTCGGTATCATGTCCTTCCAGTACATTGGCAAGCAGACACAACTTACAAAGCACATTGGCCACCGAATATATTTCTGTCAACGAAACAATTGATTCGGATCGGAGTTGTTCGAATTTGACAGAGTGTGATTTTACACAGCAATACATTCGGATTTTGGCGACAGATTATACCAATAGAAAATGCTCAGCTCTCCGAGAATGTTCAGGCTTTGAATTCATTTCGGTCAATGAAACCACAACAAGCAATCGGGTTTGCACACCTTTAAGCAAGTGTCCGGTGACCGAGTACGCTGCCCCGCAAAACACCACCTATTTTGACAGGGTTTGTTCGACGTGTGAAGCGGATGGTCTTACTGCAGATGGTGCAACCTGTCTCGGTTGCATGACCAAAGGAAATTGCAAATATGATCCATCTGCATTGGTGCAAGACGATGCGTCGTGTTTCAGCGAACAATGTACTACGTATACGTTAAACAATATGACATTTACAAATGATTCTGGTACATACGATATGAACGAGATAGTCTTAATCAATGACAATTGGGTGCGGTTTGACGTAATTGGTGGTGTGGAACCCGACATTAGCGTTACTGGCGATGTTGAAAAGGTTTACAACGATCTTAACGAGTTGGTATATTTGTATTTTCAAGTACCAGTTACCGTTGAAGATTTTGACGCAAAGTTGAACGATACAAATTTTCTTCTTCGACAAAATTGCGTTGTGACGATTTTGTTAGAAGATAAGTGCGTCTCCGACCCACTCGTTGATTTATGTGATAGCAATTACACCAGGCCAGGCCAACAAGCGATTTGGTGGGAGATACAATATCCACCACTCGAAGGCGGTGAAGCATGTCCAGGAAATGGTGATCCGATCGATCCTTATTACATTGATTGTGTGAATTCGGATTGTGAAAGAGATTGTAATGAAACATGCGCATCTATATGGTCAGATTGTTTGACAGTGACTGGTGAAAATGTGACCTGTGGTGAAGAAGGAAATAGAACCAAAAATTGTATTGTCCATTCTACACCACAAAATGGTGGGAAGGAATGTACACCTGACCTTACTGAGAGCTGTGTGGGTGCAATACAGACTCCCTACTGTGATTGTGATGGTCATATATTAGATTCGTGCGCTGAATGTAATGGAGGGTCTATATTGGCTGTATCTCGGCATAGTTCTGGATGTTGTCCAATCGGTACAGTGCAAGATGTCTGTGGTATCTGTAATGGTACCGGTATTTGTCCTAATCTGAAACAACAAGAAATCATGAAACGTCAAGTAAGTTATGATAAGAGTGTCTTTGAAAAATATGTTTTGATTGTCATTGTTACTCTGTCAGTTCTGGTCTTTTTTGCAGGTCTGTTATTTTTATGTTGTTCTGCGGATGGTTGGTGTAACACCCAATATGAATATGAAGTTCTCTGGCGGCGGCGAATTCAACAATGGGATAACCAGAAAACCAACCGAGACAAAATGAAAGTAACTGCTAAGGAAATCAATGAATATAAAGAGTACTTTCGCAACAAAAATGAAACTTATCAAATGAGCGACAAAGTTGGTGAGGAAACAACACTATTACAAAAAGACAGATTATTTTACTAAAAAAATTATTTTTGTAATACAGGGCAAATACACACATCAAATTTAGTAAAGATGTTCAGATTGAAAGTTGTATTGCCACCAAAACTTGAAAGTTGGTCACATGTCATACACTTTAACCAAGGTAAATCGTGAAGACTATCACAGGTTAACATGAGAGAGACTGCTTTCATCTGATCGTATTTAATTTGTGCTGGATCAGTTTCCATTTAGTAGTTCAAGTATTTGTAATATATACTCTAAATAAAAAATATATATGTATCATATTTTAATAATTCAAAGAAAATCAGTTTCTCCGTTTGGTTTTTTTTTATTTTTTCTACATAATACCACGCAGATCAGACTTACAGAAATACCAAGAACAACCCCAATACCGAGCGATAAGAGATTATTGTGAGTAAGTGACAGTGCGTCCGCCCCCGTTGCCAACGTATTATTAACCATATTGTACTCTACCCTCAATTATCTATCCAAAACTCTAATATTCGTAACATATCTCAGGCTTGCCTCATGCTACCAGTTTCATTTTTTTTTGTTCAAAACTTTGATGTTCTATTTTGGAACCAAATCGAAGAGGCTCCATTTCCTCATATGTAGAGAATATATTTACGCAAACATCGAATTTTTGGTTTGGTGTTTGCGTAAATATATTCTCTACATATGAGGAAATCTGGGTGTTTTGATAAACTCTAAACAATAAGTATTCAAGTTTTTTTTCCAACTTTTTTTTTTTAAAGTTTTTTTTTTTTAAAGTTTCACACATAGCAATGAGTCTGATAGAAGAAACGGGCGCTCCACGTCGAAGTATTAAATAATGTCTTTTTAGTGAAATTTTACTATAAACTAATGATGTCTATTTTAAAAAAGTTCATGAATGATTCTATATTTCTTCTTGCTACAGGATTAATATCTATTGTCCTATCCTTTATAATTATCACCTTTTTTGATACGGAAGGTCTTACCGACGCTAGTTTGAATCGTGATCTTAATTTGATACAGATGCAGTTGATCACCATTTGTATCGACATTGTTATGAAACCAATACAATCTATTTCCACAATAGGGACGAATATAACTACGCAGTTAACTGGCTCGATTAAGCTTGTTTTTTGGTTTTTTGTATTTACTCTCTTAACCATATTAGTTCACTATTACCACGCAACAATACTTACTATTCTCTCTGACGCTTGGACTTGTGCATTGGTACCGCCACTCAAAAATATAATTACACCATTACTTCAAATAGGTCGGATCTTCTATGCACTTTTTATCCCACTATTAAATACATTAATAGTTATGCAGGCCCAGATTATGAAAGCTTGGTATATAACCGCAATGAAGTGCAATTCGCTCCAACTATTTGAGGTCATCCGAGAATTTGCACTGCTTTGTAAGACCGGATCTATCTCTATTGGTGGTTTTTTTGGAGCGGGATCAGCAGGAGGCAATTTCATGACGAATGACTTGGTCTTAGCTGAACCAATCCAACATCTGTTTAATGGTATTGCCTTAATGGAAAATGTTGCAATCTGTGCTTGTGCTCGTTTTGAATTAGTGTTTAATATCGCTTTTATTAGTTTCCATGAGCGGCATCTGGTCTTAGCTATTGACAACGGTATTCAAGTCTTTATTCGTCTATTTCAATCGCTATTCCGTTTGTTATTTGGTAAGTTACCTGATATTTATTTAATTAATTTCAAAATTGAAAGAAGTCTTTTAGAGTTTGGACTGGCTTTTGACGGGATTGTAATCAAATCCATGGAAAAGATGTTGTTATTTCTGAGTGACGGTGAATTTATTCTCTCTACGGTACCGGCGGAAGGGCCGTTTTCTGTTGGAGCGCATATCGGAGTTTCGGGTTGGCACAGTCTTACAACCCTTGGGTTTAATGGCCCCGTCAAATTATTATCGGTTTTTGATACTGAATCCCAATCAACCTTTGATCCTGATACATGGTCAATGACCAAATCTTTGTCGCATATGCATCAAGCAGTCAATTCGGTGGCAGTTTTTGGACAGTGGTTATTCTATGTACTACAGACACTTGTGACATCAGAGACTCCTCTCCAGGTTTTAAGAGAAGAAGATATACCACTCAAATTAGCTTGTGATTGGGTACGAGATGTGGCAGAAAGTAGATATGTACCATTACACGAAACTATAGGATGTGCGGTGTCCAACGCCGGAATTGCTGTAGTCAATGTCCCTTTTATTGCCTGGGGAGTCTTGGTTGAAGTAGCTGTTAAGACCTTATTCACTAGTGAACAGGGTTTTTTCCGTACTCTCCAGAGATGGGAAGGCCCAACCATTCCGAGAGAAAAGGTCTATAGTTGTGAGGATCGTATCGCTGCTACCGCCTTTAATTATACTATTCCATTTGATGGAGAGATAATCGATGAAGATAATCCACTATTCAATGCTAAAGGGTGGATATGGACACAGGATAGGGGTAAATGTCAATGTGACATTAGTTATGGTACGACATTGGATGAAGGTCTTCCACTCTATAATCCTTGGTGTGGTCAGCCAAGTCTTACATTTGATTTATTTGCACCCGCCGATGCGCTAATAATGCATGTTTCTCATGGATTACTTGGCCCAGGTTTTGGCGATGCATTGCCATTTATGAAACCGACAGAGGGGGTGGATATCAATGTGGAGTTACCGGGTGGAGCGACAATTGATAAATATATTGCTTTTGGGACTACTTTACCGCCAATTACTCGAGCAGCGGTGGAATCAGTCCGTGTTTTAACTCGTGTTGCTTTATCTTGGACAGATATTATTACTGGCCGATGGTTTAATTATCCTGTCAATTGTGGCCATGGTCTAAATCGTTTACAGATTGAGAAAAAATATTCGTACAAGAAGACTACTAATGAAAAGGAATGGGGTTCCTTATCAGAAGAGGAAAAAACACAAATGCGATGGCATCAATGTGGTAAGAAAGATTATTCCTCGTCAAAGCTGGGTTCTCCCTTAAAATTATGTGAAATGGAGGGCACAGATAAGTCGGTCAATAGTAAGACTGATTGTATGTGTAACTATCAACACCCCTTAGCAATGAGTGACCAATGTAAATGTATAGCTAGATATCCGGATCTGGATGTGACTAGTAGTTCTGCTGAAACAGGCGCTTTGATTGATAATCTGTTTACCTCTGAACAAGTCTCTATGCATTGGTGTAATTCAATGATTATAGAATGGACATTTCAAAATACGGGTGCTTTTGCAGATGCCTTGGATTATATGGTTTCATTAGGGCCATTAAACCCACAATGTGGGCCAGATGGCCCCGTTGCCGGTTCTACCTATTTAATTGCAAATACACCTACATTAGAATTTGCGGGAGAATTTGCAGATTCAGCCAAACAATTAGAAGCTTTAAAAGCATTGACAGCTAGTTACAGTGGGTCATGTACAACAGGTACTACTTGTGATGCTTCCACTACTTTTGCACCTCAGGTTAAGGCTGCTACTACAGAGCAAAATTCTAATGCAAATTTACCCGGTTGTCGAATTTGGGGTCGATATGATTTCTTTTGCTCTGCCGGATTATATGTGAAAAGTCAGAAACGAGTAACAATGAATACTGGTCGACAAATGGTAGCAAATGGTATGAGTGTTTTGACAGGGAATTTTGCAGATGTGAATTTCGATACATTACCAAGATTGTGTGATCATGAAAAGGCAATGGGAGCACTTGCTTCCATGATAGCGGCTATTATTCCGAATATGCGAACTGAATTAAAAGAATCTTTCGCGAAATTCATAAATATGATCTTTCAAGTCTTATATATCCAATCACAAAGGGTAGTGCTAGTCCTAGGCAAAATGGCAGTGAATGTGGTTCTAAATTTTGATACTTTAACAGAAGCGTCATTAACAGAATCATTTACTTCCGCCACTGTTAGTTTAGTTGATGGTTATTTCTGGGCATTTGAATATTTTTTTATTGCTACAGGGGATCTCTTAAATGCAATTGCCGATGCAGGCGAAATCTGTTTCTCTATTGTAGATGTAATAACAATGGTTCGAGAAGAAGTGAAAGGTGGATTACTGGATATTGTGACATTAGTAGCCGAAATTTTAGGACAATTCATGGCAGCTCTTAGTGGTAATGAAGATGTAATTGGCCCATTATTCGAAAATCTTTTTAAATTATGGGCAGAAGTAGCCGAAATTTTAGTGCAACAAGTCTTTAAGATATTGGGCGCAGTTTTTGACTTTTTTGGCCCTTTTGGTAAAATATTAAATATTTTGGGCAGTCTTTTATGTAACGTACTTAATACAGTGTTGCCACCACTTCTTTTTGTAGGAGGAGGTACATGGGAACCAATGGAATGTTTAGAATTAAGCCGGAGATTAGGAACAGAAACTGTACATATTGATATTACACAGAAAATTGCCGAATCATTGACTTGGAATGGTACTTCCATTTGTGACCACTTTATGACCGATACAGCCAAATATACTTTTGAAGAATTAAGACCATTAGAAAAAGCCACTTGGGTTGATTGCGTAGAAAATAAAATTCTTGGTCTTGAAGTCAAAAAACTATTTGGATCCAAGAGATTTCCCGATGATATTTTCTATAATTGGAAAACAAAATATGTAGTTGGATATGATTTTGTAAGAGCTACGAAATTGATTCTACAACATTATATTATGAATGAAAATAGAAGATGGGGAGATGTCCGGTTATTAATGTTAGAACAAGGACTAGATGCCGATCTTTATATAAATATGATGCAGCTAGCTTCATATCAAAGCAGTAAGATTGCAAAACAGTTTAAATTAACTAATATGGTAGAAACAACTCTTGGCTTTTTTGATAAAGATTTTAAAAAGAGCAATAGTGAAGCAGCCAAAACATGGAGAGTCTACTCTCAATTGAAATCAGCAGCAGATACTACTTCATCAGAGTGGACACGACGAGATATGTCACAACAACTATACAAAGCAAAAGATGCAATGTTAGAGTCAAGTCAACATTTACATAATTGGTGGCAGACAGTCGGAACTTCCGATGCACATGTCACACATACAGATAGAGCTTTTGGTAAATTGAAACATATCTTTACGAAACCACCGAAAAATAAACTCAAATCTAAAAAACATCAGAAATTGAAGGTTCCCATTAGAACTGATCTCAAAACATGTGAAGAAAGAGGAGGAGGAGGGGCTGCTCCAATCTGGTGTACAAATTGTAATATTATGGATAACGCTGTGGAAGAAATGATCTTTCAAATTACAAGTATTGGTGAATTTTATACCAATACAGAAAGAGGGTTTCCATTCATAATGTCAAATGTTTCTGCTTATTTTGACGAATTAATTGAATATAATGCCGATTTTTTTGATAGTACATTCACTACTGTAGCAGCTACAGAAGAGATTGTTTATGAAAAAAATGCATTAAGATGGACATTCCATGTTGCAAATGATTGGAACAACTTTGTAGATATTGGGTGGACTTTTATTACAGATTACACAAATAAGACCAAGAAAGATCAATGGACAGGTCAAATTGATAAATTTCTCAATGCTACGACCGATTTTGTTAGAAAATCGGATGACAGCTATGTTCCATTTTATGGGTATAGCTTCTTTTACTTTTACGATTATCTGCTTTTTAGTAAATGTGATTTACAAGAAAGTATTTTTGTGACCACTTCCAATCAAAACGATAGAGTAGATCAAATAGATATAGCGATTAAAGCCTGTCTAATCGCCCTTCTAATCTTAGCTACCACTCCTTATTGGTCAGTTATACCTCTTGCATGGATAGCCAATATTTTGGTTATTATTACAATTGTGAATTATTTATTCCTCTATATTGTATATGGATATCAAATAACATGTGCACCATTAATGCCATACACACTAGTCGAAGATTTAAATGTGTGGTATCATACCCGCCTCGATCCAGGTTGCTTTTACAAATTATTTCCGACTATGGCAAATGGTGCGAGTGATGATACCTGTTTAGTATGTCCAGTTGGAGATAAATGGAGTAATGCAAACATAGTAGATACCAATATTACAGGCAGTGTTTTAAGCGGTACGGTGGGAGTTGAAGTCGATGTTGACTTTTCAGGGTTGATTTCATATCAAGATTGTGCAGCATACATACCCGATAATTATGTGACAGGTATGCTAACACTATCATCACTGATGGACGAATACTTTATATTTTGGCCAATGATATTTTGGTTAAGGAAAGTGTGGCCAGGTTTATCTGTCTTTTTAATTGAATGGTCAGTCGTTGATTTGAATACATCTTTAGGGAAATTAGCTTTGGCCTCTTATCAAAACGAACCGATTGATGAAATGTGGAACGAATGTGCAAATATTATGTTTTTGGATAATATAGTTGCTGGAGCAGCCATTGCCGTAGTTGGTTATATCATTGTCCAAATATTAATAGTTATTATACAGACATTGATGCAGATTATAGTATTGATCATGTATATATACAATCTGCTCGTATATATCAGCTTGGCCATCGAGATCAGCATTGTTGAAAAAGCAAAACTACAACAAGCAGAAGAAATAGAAAAAAAGAAAATAAACTAAATTATAAGTTTTTTTATTACATAGACCATTGCGTATTTTAGGTACTTGCATTGTTCGTGCAACGAACAAAAAAAATAAATATGTTAATAATATAAGAAAAAGATATATTAATATGAAAAGTTTTCAGCGGAAATGTCCAAAGAAATACATCCTTTTTTTTCTTTAGTTCAGCGTCAAACTGTACCGAAAAGAAAGTCTTTGACGTTAGAGAAGCCGAATAAAAAAACAAAACAACAAAGTCTTTTAGAGAAAGTCTGTGATAATTTAAGAAACAAAGAGTATGTTGTAATTGATCGTCAAGAACTCACCGATCGTGCTAAAACAGAGTTAATCAAATATATTGAGCAAGCAACGATTACCGCAGTTATATCAGCAGAAAGCTGTATATTAGAGACCATGATTGAATATTATGGACGGTTGCAGAAATCATTTAATACTGTTTTAGGGTGTTGCATTGAGAAGGTTGCTTCACTCAATGCAAATATTCATCATGTTGGTAAGGGGGTTCAATGTAATGGTAAAAGTATGAAAATTAAAGCAGTAGATATGGTGAAACGAACAGTCAATAATACATTTCAGACAGTGGATTTGAAATCTTCAACAAATAGTGTTACTGGAACTTTTGATTCAGTTTTAAATAGTATGGTTCAAGAAAATCACAGTCAAAATATTGAATGTTTTCGCGCTGTTGCCTTTTGGAAAAGGGACGAAAAAGACAACAAAACTTTACGGAATAAAACAATGACCCCACAGATTTTCTGGGAAGACTTTGCTCAGATGGACTACATACAAATGCGGACTATTTGGAATCAACGCTTTTTGATTTTAGAAAAAAAAGCTGTTGAAATGTGTAAACACCAAACATTGAAATATCAACATTTTATTGAGAGAATGGTAGAATAAATATTAGACATATATTCTATTATTATACATTCTTAATCTATTTCAACAAAATGTCTTCAGTCTCTTCAAAAACTGTTCTACCCCCTACTTTGAGTATTTTGAACATGGAATCTACTTCTGAAGCTACTTCTGAATCTTTGGATAATGTTTCAAAAAAAAGAGGTGCGAACGAAATTTTGGAATCTTCCAAAAAAATTAAAATTTCTTTAAGAGAAATGAGTGCAATGAATCAATTTGAAACTTATGAAAAATGTAATTTATTTGGTGAGGATTCTCTGTCATTTGAACAGGTTCAAGCCATTTATGACGAGTATTATCACGTACCAACGGGTCGTTCTTGGTCAGCGGCGGAAAATCGTCAATGTGCAGAAATGTTACAGAAACTTGGATTTTCAGCGACTTGTGCTGAACTTAACGGTATGCTCCCCGAAGGTATAGTAGCGGAGGAGGCAAATGTCTTGGTTTGGCCGAATTGTGCCTCGGAATTATCGTTTGACCCAACTGAAATGTATTATGAACACGAAAATGTGGTACAAGATAAGGTCAAATGGTCGAGACGTTCCGTTGGACTCGATAAAGACGGTCAACCTCGTAATGGGTTTCAAAACAAACTTGCACGTCATAATTGTTGTATTACCGACTTAGAAGAACCAATCACCGATCCGGACAACACTGTTATTGGGGAGAACTATGTTCGTCATCCTCATCCAAAAAATCCTTCAATTAAGTATACGAATTATGGGTTTGAAATGTTCCCGCGCTTAAAGGAGTTTCGTTGGGATATTGCTTGCATTTTAGGGCCATTTGGGTATAAGGTAGTTGAACAATTCTTTGAATTGAATCATTATTATGCTCGTACCTGCGGGATTGGTCGTCATGGGGACGTTGAAAGAGGTCAAGGTATGTCCGACGGTATGGTCAATTGTTTGAAATTAGGCCGTAAAATACCATTGTTATTTAGTTGGTATCATAAAACGAAACCGATTGGGAGAGAGACGGTTATGGACTCGAACGGGCCTTGTTCCTACCCGGTAGTCCATTTTAAAAGAGGTAAGAAATGGGAAACAAAGACTGTTGCCGCTGTTATGAAATTGGGTCATGGTGACTATTATCAATTTTCGGGTAAAGCGATTGGGCGCGATTGGAAAAAATCGTCCGAAATTACCCTTCGTCATTGCGCTGGTGCTAGTAAGTACACTTCATTGCCAAAATCGTACGACTTACCCGAAAGTGGAGAATTACCTTCTGCTTATTCTTTGACTGGGTCGGACAGAGTTGAAAATGACTCGGAATCACCAGAATTACAATTTGCGACCAGATTTGACGGTATGTAGACGGTACGTAGACAAAATAACTAAAATAACTAAAATAACAAGAATATATCTATCTTTTATCTATATATAAGGAGCAAGTATTTTAAATTAAATGTCGGCAAGTGTAGAAGAACTTCTAACAATACTGAAAAATATGCAAGAAGAGCACAAAAAATTAGCTGCCAAAATAGATGCAATAAACGTACGAGTAAATGAAATAAACGTACGAGAGGATGATAATAAAGAATGGAGAGACAAACAAAATCAACTTGCTTTGTTCCACCAGGCGGAACATGATGAATATGATGTGGCCATAAAGAATGCTCAACAATGGATAAGTAAACAATCTTACTCAACATCAACCGGTCATGGCGCACAAAAAAAGCAAGATGGCGCACAAAAAAAGCAAGATGAGAGAATGGATGCAGTTGATGAGTTGAGAAAGAGAGAGAACCCGGATTTTAAACAGTTTACTTTAAAACTTTAAATTTTTGTGCATTTAGTGTTGTGTCTGATAGTTCAAAACTATAAATCCAAATTAAAAAATAATAATTACATATTTGAGGTTGGAGCTATAATAAAAAAAAAATGTTATGCGCAGCATGGTTTAAAAAAATGTTATGGTTACTATTAAGTTCGGTTGTTGCTTACGATTACGACTGGGATCGTTTGCACCAATGTCTGACGCCGCAAGAATTATTTGATACTGTCGCTGATTACAAGGAAAATTTCCCATGTCAAGATTGTAAAGAACACTTTAACGAACTCATGCGAACGCACCCTTTTCCATTGGAAAATGTCCAAACAGAGTCTGACTGTCGAATATGGGTGTGGATTACGCGAAATTTCGTTAATGTGCGACTAAACAAGGACTGGCACCCTTTCGACGAAACTCTTTGTGATATTAGCAGACATAAACCTAATTTTTTATAAACTTTTATTTTCGATACGTTTTTTAATAGAGAAAGAACAAATAAGTTACACATATTTATATATTAAGTGACATATTGTACATGTAGATTAAGATGTCTCTGCATACTTTTTTGTGCCGTTCTGTCCCGTTACTGTTGCATAGACGTTCTTCTGAGTTTCTACATCGCGGCTCTGTTTCGCCCAAAAATTTCGAAGGTTATTTAGCTTGTGGCGCTTCATGCTATATGTTACATTACTATTTAGAAGTAGAATTTGGAATTGCGACAAAAATGATGCACAAACGGATTGGAAGGGAAGATCACTGTTTTTTGCAGAATGATATGGTCATATTTGATCCAACTTACAGGCAATTTGTACAAAGGCCAAAATGGCTAACTTCTTTTATTTATACTGGTAATTTAAAGGGGCTGGAGACGTACGTTGGCAGCCAATGGTGGTCAGGAGCTACAGAAAGTGAGGAGAAGATGGATGCGGGACGTGTTTTAAACGATATAGACTACGCTGCTAATAAAGGAGAAGGTTTTTTAAGATTGAATCAAGAATTTTCCATTTGAATACAGTCTTTTTTGTAGCGTAAAGTTTTTTGTACACTTAATTTTCTATATTTTATAAGTTACACATATTTATATATTAAGTTACATATGGTACATGTAGATTAAGATGGGAAAAGTTTATAAAAGTCGTTTTGCCAAATATAATGCACTTCACAAAGACAAACATAAAATAGGATTACAAAAATGGAGAGCGTCCAGATATAATGAAGAAAAATTAACTGTAGAGTGAAAATATAATATGTACAATTTGTTTTTTCATATTCTATTCTATTCTTTTACAGCATCTACATGAACACCTACGGCATCACCAGAAGCAAGCGCTTGGGTTGGATGAACTTTTTTCTCATGTCTTCTTCGGCCTGAAGGATTCGCATAATCATTTGAACAATATTTACATGGAAATCTCCTTTTCAGGCCACGTTTAGATTTTTCGATGGCCGTCTGTATCTGATTTATTTTATATGGTATTTGTAGATAGGGTTTGATATCTTCTATAAATTTTAGAGCATCTTTTTGACTCAACCTCCATACATTACCATGGCAAATTTTACCAGTAAGCGAGGTTCTTGTTCTGGCGCGAACGGAGCCTCCCCAAATTTCCTGTGCTTTATAAAGAGGTGTGGGGTCGTTTTGGTCAATGCCTAATCTAATACGATTGTTATTAGATTTATCATTGGACACATAACCTTCTCCCTCATAAAACCCAGCCATCCATATTGTAAATATTTTATCTACCATTTTTACTTTGTTTATTTGTTTTGGTTACAGGAAATATTTCAGAATATTCTTAACATATACGGAGCATTTAGGAAATATATATACATTTGTTTTTTCATATTCTATTCTATTCTTTTACAGCATCTACATGAACACCTACGGCATCCGCCGCCTCGCAGCCGTAATACCAGATGAAGCGTCGCCTCCTTTTGAACGTTATAATCGGACAAACTACGGCCATTTTCCAGCTGTTTACCCGAAAATATGAGCCGCTGTTGATCGCAAGGAATGCCTTCGACGTCTTGGATTTTAGCTTTGACGTTCTCTATAGTATCGCCGGGCTCTACGTCTAGTGTTATAGTTTTACCAGTGAGTGTCTTGACAAATATTTGCATTTTTTTGGAGGTATAGGTACTATTTATACTACCGGAAGTCCGATTATAAATATAAGTTAAACAGATCCACAAAAAAATCTAATATTGTTTATATCGATCGCATTCTTATATAATAACAACTCAACTAGAATGAACTGTTTATCATATGAAGTAGATCGAGGTGCTTGTAGATTTCTAGAAATCCGAGATTTTGTGAGTTTCCGCTTAATAAGTAGAAGACATTACCATGATCAAGAAGCTTGGCGAATTCAATCATTACAATTCCCGCTAAATATTAGTAGATTGAATGTTAAAAAAAAGATTGCTCTTCATTATTTATTAAAATGGGCTTGTCAATTTCCTCAACCTATTGGTTCAATAGAATGGTATCAGAATATTATATTGTGGTTACAACATAATATTTCAATTAAAATAATGTCTAGTTTTTTAATTGAACAATCTTACCAATATGATCTTAGTCAACTATGTGTAAGACGTAGATTTATCTGGCAGAGACAATTCAATGATATAAATAGAAGACTATTTAAGAGAAAAAGATTAGTTGTATATGAAAACATTCAACACAAACGAGTTCGGAAAAATTTCGTTCAAAGTGAATCAGATCTCAAGTACTATTCAATATGCTAAAGTTTTTGTACAGATCTTTCTATCCGTTAATGCGTCACCGTCTCACTGTATAATTGCTCATGATGAGTTATCAACCAAGAGGACGATTACAATGTTGGAAGGTGGTAAGAGTCGCCTGTTGACTTGTCAATTGAATTGTAGTAGGCTTAATGACGAAGGTCAACCAGTAACCGAATTAATGGGTTCTGGTACACTCGATTTGGCTCATTGTCAGATTTGTAACCGACTGCAAGGAGTATCCAAGACTTATCAGATTAAGATGTGGGATAAATTAAACCAAAAAAAACAGAGATTAATGGGTGAAGTCAATATTGAATTTACAGAACTGGATTTTACTGAGGGTGCACTTGTAGCGGAAAGTCCATTCGTTTTACAAACACATCCCGTACAAACAATAGAGACTACTCTGGGTAATGCGGCAGAAGCAAATTTGAATTTCATACAACCTTTTGGAAAAAGCGGATTACCCGGAATTAAACCAGGATTACAACGGGTGCATTCTCCTTATTATATGAATCATTTGGGGATTACTTTGCCTTCTGGTGTTTTTTGTATGATTCCGACTACAATTGAAACTAACCTAGAACAGTTGTTGGCGATACGCTCTCACAAAGAGCGTCTTCAAGTAACGTTGGCTCGTAATCTACTCACAGAAGAGAAATTTATTCACTCTGTCCATGAAATGTTTAAATCGGGTTTCGAAAATAAATATAATAATCTTCTCACAATTGTCGGTGAGACATTAACTTTACATCCGCGATTAATGATAAATTATACGCCAGATGTTCAGTTAACCAAGATTGGTCAGAAAGATGAAGGGGAAGAGGAATGGTCAGTACCTAGATGGCCAGAAGAGCACGGTAAAAAACTCTCTTTTAAAGGGGATTGTGAAGATTATGCTCGGGAAGTTTTACAACAAGTGAAAGAAATTATGGAATGGGTTTCACCCAAGACGGGTGGTAATATAATGGAAGCACTCTCGGCTCTTCTACATTTGTATGTACCTACTGTAGAACAAGGAGCGGTAGATTCCTCTGCTCATTCAATCTATCAAAATAAGCCGGCTGCTTTCCGTAATCATATTTATGCTGGGTTACATCCTCGGAATCACTTCACAACTAAAATCAAAGGGAAACTTTCATTACAACATTTATATTCTAGATGGCCTCAGCAGAAATGGGAAAATAAACTACCGTTACTCCATTTAGAAGGTACTGCCGCTGTAGTATTTGATATTGAATCCGAACAATTAACACTTCTCAAAAACGACCAGAACTATCAAATACAAATGCGGTATCCAGAACTATTAGGTTCAAATTATCCTAGTAACGAATTAAATATGAACCATAAGTCCAGTTTTTATAAATACCCCATTGCATTCATGACCCATGTCTTTGCAGAACAAGGTATACTTGATTTTACCTATACCGATGGACAAACCTATGGAGTTAGTATATGGGATTATTTCCGTAGTAACTATACCTTCATACCAAGTACACAACATTCCCCAGAAGTAATGACGAGCATTAAATCAATGTTAAAGATGGAAAGACCAATTCCACCAATTACATACCGTTCAGAAATTATAAAAGCACCGACGAAGACTAATCAGCCATTTATTAGTTTTAATAAAACTGGAACATTTTCAAGCAATTTGCTTCGAAAATGTAATCACGGACAATATCAAATTAGAGACAAAAAAATTGAAGAAGTTTATTTTCAAATAGGTTAAATCTTCAAGTACCCCCAACCCGAGTACTTTTAATATAACTATAATAATAGTCTACCCAAAACGTCGCGAAGTGCTCAATAAAAAAAAAAAATAGTTAACACATATTTTTTTTTAATATGTGTATACTTCAGAAAAATCAAATTCTGAAGTAACCCAAAATCCGGAAGTATCCCAAAAAGATGACCTATTTACCTTTTGACACTGTCACTCTGAATGGTGATCTTAACAAGAATCATTATATATTGTTTCATGAATTAAAAAACAATGACTGGATAGCTCGCACACACGATGATGAAAAGGCAATTATTAATCAATGTGATTTTATTTATGTTCAAGTTAAAGAACCCGTCCGTTTTGGTATTTGGGATGACGGCATTAATGTACTTGAATTGCAATGTATGTATCGACAGATTTTGGAATATGGCTGGTTACAAAACACAACCGTTGATATAAGAACAGAAACAATTGCTGAATGGGATCTTATAAAACAGACAATTAGTATTAATGGAGGAGAAAAAAAAAGGCTAGTTATTTTTACAAGTAATAAAACACTCTTAAATCCGTGTAAAATATAAAAATTAATACCTATTTTTAAAAGTTTAATCGATTACTTGTTTCTAATAATTGTTTTTCTTCATCGTTAACTACGTTAACTGCCATACCTACAGGAGCCACTGTACTAGTTGTGGTCATAGTAGGAAAGTAGCAAAAGACTGCTATTACTAAAATAATGAATAGTATCAAAAAAAGAATCTCTAGAGCCTCCAGATTATTCCACCATGCGCTACTATTTGTTTCACAGTTTACGCCAATAAAATTGGAGGGGCATTTGCAGTGAAAAGCAGCAATACCTTCCTGTATCTCTGTTACACATGTTGCTCCATTTTGGCAGGGATCTGGTGAACATTTGTTGATCTCAATTTCACAGAAGTCTCCACCATGTAAAACATCACAGTTACAGATCGGTTCTGTTACACCGCTTGCATTAAGAGTATCACTACAATTAAAATTGTTTTGACATGTAATTGTATCACATGTAATAATTTCAAATGCACAATTGATACCACCATAACCAGGTGGACAGGCACAGATGTAGGAATCACCGGCGGTAAGACAAGCTCCTCCATTTTGGCAAGGATCTGGGTCGCAGTTGTTGATAATTTCTTCACAATTTGTCCCAGTGAAACCAGCGGGACAGGTACAAATAAGATGGTGATCACTGGTTGCACAAATACCACCGTTATGACAAGTTGTAGGGGTGCAAAGATCGTGAGCAGAGATTTGCGTACTGTATGAAATAAGTAATATTAGGTAAAAATATTTCATTTTGCAATAAAAAACAGACCTTTATATATATCATTACCATTGGAAAGTAAACATGACAAATTAAAACTTTAACTTGTCATTTTTTTTCAAACTATGATAAGATTTTAAGAATGCTTCGCTTGGTTTGGTTTTCTGTCTTTTATTGGTATTGATTGAACCGATTGAACTCAAAGGACTCGGCGCGACATATTCCATAGGATCGCCCATAATTATATATGCTTCCCACATATAAGCTGTTTCTATACATCGCTGCATAGCAATTGTAGGAGAAATACAAATAGGGCCAGAACTTTGGCTATCCACAAAGTAAAGTTTATTGTTACCACCCACCATTTCAACACGCATACACGCAAAGTGATGACGATGAGGCTGGTGAATAATAATACCTCTAAATTTTGGGTTTTTCATCAGTTCTGGGATCAACGGTGCTGTCCATATGCGCTTTTCTTGGGTCTTTATAGCTCTATCAACGCGATAGCCAGCCATCGTTATTGCCCGTAATACCGCACTTACACTCCAATTACCACCAAACGACTCATGGTTAGAGACTGGGTCGGTTGTTTCTTCAAAGATCTGTAGGCAGGCGTTATGCATGTCAATTGCACTAATATGACACGATTTAAACAGATTTTGAATAGCATGTAATCCACACATATTAGCGTATTGGCGAATGAAAAACATAGGTATTACAAGGATGATGTTAGCTTATATAGGTCAAATAAAAGGTAGAATATGATTAACATTTTTAAACAAAGCTCAATTGTTCATTTTCTGTCAAAAGCTCTAAGAAATCAACAACAGTTACATTCTGATTTTCTTGGACTAGTTGCCAACGGTTTTTAAAACTTTCCGTTACATTTACCTGCCATTTCCGATGTTCGGCCACCGTTTGTAGGTCTGCCTGCCAAACCCCGGCTATCGAGGCACTACGGGCAATTATAGCAATTGTTTCAAATTCAGGATCCAGATGGAGTTTCTCTGATGGAATATCCATTAAGATTGCCGTCATTTGTTTATGAAGTGTTAGTGGTACATTCTCCGTGTCCTTTTCTAAAGATTTTAAGATAGAACCAGCCATATTCCGGCGTTTACAAGCGCGAGATAATATACTCATTTACTGTGGTTTTGTAGATACTTATACTATGCATTAGTGTTCTGGAATAGTGATCAATCAGTGGATGTAATATGAGTTTCAAGTATATCCCGAAGATGCGGATTGATCCAATCTGGCATATTAAGAAAATAGATACACCCTTGAATATGTTTACAACAAGTGCCTGCCTGCTCCATTCCAGGTGCCCTGTTTAATGTATAATTTAAACAGTCACAACTCCATTTACAATTACGATTACGAAACTTCACAGTGTATGTAGTATCTTTCTCACGTTCATCGCCATATTTAAAATAGAGTACACTGAATTCTCGATCTCTTGTTGGGTTAGTACCGTTTGGATTATTTTGACCAGTCAAAATAGTATGTTTACCATGTGCATAGCCAGTACCTCCTCGACATTGACCTAGGTTTTCACTACCAAGACAAATATTTGTGGTAAACATATCACAATACTGCTAATGGTACTTATATATAAAATAAAAACAAAATTTTTATCCGAAAATCCTGAAATCAAAAGTTGGATCTGATATAGCATTTTTAATTATTATAGTAACAGAGGCAAATCAATAAATGTCTAAAAGATCTCACAGTGATTCGGGGGAAAGTAGTGATAAACGACAAAGACTTTCGAGTGATGAACCTGACGTTTTGGAAACGAAAGAGTCAGAGGCATTGGTCGAACAGGTTGATGGTGATGACACCAAATGTAGAACTGGGTGCATTTACCTGATTACCAATTTAATTACTAAAAAAGTTTATGTTGGGCTTACCACTCGGGAACCCGAAATTCGTTGGCAACAACACGAATATTCAGGTAGAAATCCCAAGTATCATTTTCACCACTCAATCAAAAAACATGGTTGGGAAAATTTCAAACCAGAAATCTTGGCAGAAAATGTACCCATAGAAGAATTGAATGACTTGGAAATTTATTACATTGCCCTTTACGATTCGTTCAATAATGGATACAACAGCACAAAAGGCGGTGACGGTTGCTTTGCACGAATATGGACGGAAGAGCAACGCATGGCGCAAAGTAAAACATGTGCCAAAAACCACATTGTTGAGGGTGGTGGAAGTATTTATTTTCATAAATGTCTTAACAAATGGATGGTCAGAGCATGTAACACAAGCGAAAAATATATAGGTGTATATTTTACAAAGGAAAAGGCAATTGAAGCATTGGAATTGTACAATACATCTGGAAAAATTATCCGACCAGATGGATTAAGAAGAAAAGGGGGTACTGGCTGTGTTTCTTTACACGGGGAAAAATGGCGTGCAAAAGCACCCAAAGGGAAATTCATTGGTCGATATTTTACAAAAGAAAGAGCTATCAAGGCAGTGGATATGTACAATGAAACAGGGAAGATTATGCCATCGGATTTGACAATAGGTACTGGTTCTATTAGAGAATATAGCACAAAAACAAAGGGGAAACGATACATGGGACGACTAAAAATAAACGGCACAGTCTATAGAACCAAAGCATATGGATCACGCGAAGAAACCCAATCAGAATTAGCAGAAATAAGAAATAAATTGCGCTACATTAAATGTTTTAATATTTGATAATTTTTTTAACAACACACTCCTCTGTTTCTTCGTCGAAACTTGTCTCAACATCTTGAAAAATTGGAACATTCATAATTCCCCAACACATTCTTTTCATTTTATTTATTTTGCTCTGCATGACTTCGAATGGGACAGATTTGAGACGAAAGCTTTCAAGTACATCTAATGCGACGTTCCAGAAGTCTTGGTCAAATTTGATTCGCCACATTCTTGTAAGAAGTGGCGTCCAGGCTACAAACAAGGTTTCGCTGGAATTCTGACCCACCATTTCTTGGTGGATTTGTATAGAATAATAGCTTGCGGCCTGTTTCCACTTTTTCAAAAGCATCGCTTTCATCTCTTCCGGCGTTTTTCCCACGCCACCGCCAGGAGCCTTGATTTCACAATTATTCCACCATAGCGGTGTCTTGTCGTCGTTTAACACAATGATTGCTCCGTCAGGAGAGACGGCATAGACTTCGTCGATGTTGATTTGGGGACATTCAAAGAAATGTGAGCCAGGAATCGAATCTAAAATTACGGTAACCGCGGTGTCTTCGTGCTTTGAGCCCCACGCCATTCTACTTTTAGCGACATCGTTAAAATCTTCTTTTTTATCACCAAACCATTTGTCCAATATAACGTCCCAATCTTCTTCTTTTTTGAAATTGAAAAACAGATCCCCACTCTTCGAACCAGTGATTCTTCCTTTTCTTCCATCAAGCCAGGCCTGAGATCCTTGTTCAGGTGCCTCGGCAAGGCCTTGATCTTTTAATGTATGAAAATTCCGATTTGCCCACATTATTTTTTATTATACTGAA
>Ga0206127_1000428_pt1 | contig 52354 bp, 47 predicted proteins | sample Helgoland_Spring_6_FD_148646 | JGI IMG/M metagenome (GOLD analysis project Ga0206127, IMG submission 148646) | Pelagic subsurface seawater microbial communities from Kabeltonne, Helgoland, North Sea - Helgoland_Spring_Bloom_20160419_1 | ecosystem: Environmental > Aquatic > Marine > Epipelagic ...
AGTATATCAATGGCTTCTATAATCCACGCCGACGTCACTCATCGCTCGGCGGGAAAAGCCCCTTGGCATTCGAACGAAAGGCCGCATAAATGAGTTGAGAGACCGGAACGTAACCGTGACAAGACCACCGTCCTGCCAACCCCTTCCAATGCGGCGGACAAGGCCGAACTGGTTATCTACGACGCGCGGGGTCACGAAGTACAACGAAACCTTGTTCCGCTGTCCGAAGAGCCTGTTCAATGGGCTGGCGTATCCTCGGATGGGGGGGCTTTTCCATATGGCAATTACAGCTTCAAGGTAGAAAGCTTTAAGGCTGGCGAACGTATAGATATTGCCGCCGCTGCCACCTATTCCCGTATCACCGAAGCGCGGATCGAAAACGGCGCGACGCACCTTATCCTTGCTGGCGGGAGCAAGACCACAGCAGCGGAAGTCACGGCGCTGCGTGCCGCCGATTAAGCCCCGAAACCCTCCCGGCCGATGGACACATAGGCTTCAAAACCAGCCCGCTTGGCATCTTTTGGCGTATAGATATTGCGCAAATCCGCCATCGCGGGCTTTGCCATTCGTTTGGCCATCCGCTTCAAATCCAATGCCCTGAATTCGTTCCATTCCGTCAGGATCACCACAGCATCCGCATTTTGTGCCGCTTTATAGGCGTCATCAAACCATGAAACCCCGGGCAACAACGCCTCTCCTTCACGCTTGCCTTGCGGGTCGACAACCCGAACTTTCGCCCCGTTGCCAACAAGTGACGGAATAATTGTCAGGCTGGGTGAATCGCGCATGTCATCCGTATTCGGTTTGAACGTGACACCAAGAACGGCAATAGTCTTGCCGTTCACGGATCCACCGCAAATGTCGACAACTTTATCGACCATCCTGCGTTTCACCTCGTCGTTCACCTTGATCACGGTTTCGGTTAATTGCATCGGACTGGAATGATCCTGCCCCATGCGCGCCAGGGCTTGCGTATCCTTTGGAAAGCAGCTCCCGCCATAACCGGGGCCCGCGTGCAAAAATTTGGACCCGATCCGGTTATCAAGGCCCATCCCCTTTGAAACCATCTTGACGTCTGCACCAGTGCGTTCGCACAGGGCCGCGATCTCGTTGATAAAGGTGATTTTCATCGCCAGAAACGCGTTGGCCGCATATTTGATCATTTCGGCGCTTTCCAGATCGGTGGACATGATCGGAAACTCGCGCAGCGAAAGCGGTCGGTAGATGGCTGCCATTACCTCTGCCGCACGCTCGTTTTGCACACCAACAACGACACGGTCCGGCCGCATGAAATCGTCGATTGCCGCCCCTTCACGCAGAAACTCAGGGTTCGATGCGACATCAAAATCGGCTTTTGGGTTGGCCTTTGAAATGGCCTGCTTCACTTGCCGGTTCGTCCCGACTGGAACAGTCGATTTGGTCACGATCACCGCATAGCCCGTCATTGCATCAGCAATCTCGGCGGCGGCGGCCATCACATAGGTCAAATCCGCATGGCCATCGCCACGGCGCGTGGGTGTCCCGACCGCGATAAAAATTGCATCGGCACCGTCAACTGCGGCGTGCAGGTCGACTGTAAACGAAAGACGTCCGGCGTTGACATTCTTGGCCATCAGATCGTCCAGACCCGGCTCGTAAATCGGCACAATGCCCTGCTCCAACTGCGCAATCTTGCGAGGGTCCTTGTCAACACAGATCACATCATGGCCGAAGTCCGAAAAACAAACACCAGATACCAACCCGACATAGCCGGTCCCAATCATCGCAATTTTCATCGGCCTAACTCCTTAATATCTCGTATAAACCGGGCCAAAGGCCACTTTCTGCCAATGTATTCTATCGATCCGCGAGAGCATAGCCCAGATAGGCGAGCGGTAAAAGCGCCCGCCTGAAACCACCCAATTCAAACCGCGACAACGGCGTTTTCATGGCGTTCGGATAGGGACGCCCGTCAGGATTTCCAAGAATGGCATTGGCCGCCAGCGCGCCGCAATACGTGCCCATTGCCACACCGTTTCCGTGATAACATAGGCTTGCAAACATGCCGTTGTTATCTGGCACCTGCCCTACAAACGGCATCTGGTTGCGCGCAATGCACACCATCCCCGACCAGCCAAAAGGTGTCTCAACATTTTTCCACGCAGGAAAAACCGCTTCAAAATCCCGTCTGACATTTGAAATTGCGCGTTTTTCAGCAGTTGGCCCCGTCAACAGCCCGCCGCGCATACCGAACAACATCCGGCGGTCAGGCATCAACCTGAAATAATGCAGCAGATGCCGGGTGTCATAGACCATCTGGTTGCTGAACCAGCCAGCGGCGTCCAGTTCGGCATCAGTCAACGGGCGGGTCACAATCACGCTTGATTGCGCGGGCATATAGCGACCCGCAAGCCAGCTTGGGACGTCTTCCGAACTGTACCCGTTCGTCGCAATCAGCAGTTTCCCGGCGCTAAGCGTGCAGTTATCCGTCTCAATTTGATAGCCGCCCGGTGTTTTGGTGATCTTTTGCGCCGCTGTGCCATGGTGAATTCGCGCCCCGGCCTGTTCTGCCGCTTGCGCCAGCCCCGTAACATATTTCCGGGGGTTCAACGCAAATCCGGCGGGAATGGTCAGCGCGCCGTGAAACGGGCCACTTAGCCCATGATCCGCAAGGGCGTTTTTCTCGATCAGGGTCGCCGCAAGACCATAGTTTTCTTTGATATCCTGTACCCGCCCCCGCAGATCATCCATATCTTTGGGCCGGTGGGCGAGTTCGGTTTCGCCCTCTGAATGGCGGTCGATCTGGATGTTATGCTGCGTGGTCAAGGTATCCACCAGATTGATGGCGGCCAGTTCTGCCTGACGAAAGGCCAGTCGGTCCGCACGCCCGAACTTCTTATCCAGCGTTTGATCGCTCAGCCTGCCTCCGCCAAGACAGCAAAACCCTCCGTTGCGGCCCGAAGCACCCCATCCAACATACCGGCTTTCCAAGACGGTGACATTTACCCCCGCCTGGGCAAGGTGCAGCGCCGCAGAAAGCCCGGTGAATCCGCCGCCTATGATCGCAACGTCGCAGCTCTGGTCACCCTCTAGCGCAGGGCGGTCAACCGTCGCACAGGTTTGATCCCACCAACAGTTGGCGCGCGGTGCATCGCTATAGGCAAAGCCGTCATAAACACGTTTCACGTTGCGCCACGTTCCGCCGCTTGCATGTCCTGCTGTGCCTTGACCGCGTTGCGCTTGGACACCAACGAAGCGCTGATAACACCAACCGTCACGATACCAATCATGATCGTCGACAAGGCGTTAATCTCTGGCGAGACACCCAGCCGCACCGCGCTCCAGATCTTGATCGGGAGGGTGGTTGATGACGGGCCCGTGGTAAACGAGGCGATAACCAAATCATCCAGTGACAAGGTGAAGGCAAGCAACCAGCCGGAAATAACAGCCGGTGCGATGATCGGCAGGGTGACCAGACGAAACGCATCAAAGGGCGAACACCCCAAATCAAGCGCAGCTTCCTCGAGAGAGCGGTCAAATGACACCAGCCGCGACGACACGACGACCGAAACATAACACATCGAGAATGTCGTATGCGCCAAGACGATTGTCAGCACGCCGCGGTCCAACCCTATTCCGATGAACAGCAGCAAGAGCGACAGACCCGTTATCACTTCGGGCATCACCAGCGGTGCATAGATCATGCCGGAAAACAGGGTCCGGCCCAAGAACCGCCCGCCGCGCACCAACACATAGGCGGCCATCGTCCCCAAAATCGTTGCCAGTGTCGAAGACGCCACAGCAACCTTGAGGGTGATCACCGCCGCATCCAAAAACGCCTCGTTCTGGAGCAATTCGCCATACCATTTGGTGGAAAACCCGGCCCATACCGTCACCAGTTTTGAGCTGTTGAAGCTGTAGATCACCAGTAAAACCATCGGCAGATACAGAAACGCGAACCCCAAGGTCAGCGCGGTGACGTTAAACCAGCTTGCACGCCTCATGTTTCTGCCTCCGCTTGGCGCTGCTGGTTGCGCTGGAACAGAATGATGGGCACGATCAGGATCAGCAACAAGATCACGGCGACAGCGCTGGCCACCGGCCAGTCGCGGTTGTTAAAGAATTCTTCAAACAGCACCTTGCCGATCATCAGCGTACCGGACCCGCCCAACAGCGACGGAATGACAAATTCACCGAGCGCGGGAATGAAGACCAGAAAGCAGCCGGCAATGATGCCGCTACGCGAAAGCGGAACGGTCACCAGCCAAAACGCTTTGGTGCGCGAACACCCCAGATCCTGGGCCGCTTCGATCAGGGATTCATCAAGCCGGTCAAGCGCCGCGTAAATCGGCAGGATCATGAAGGGCAGATAGGTATAGACGATCCCGATATAGACCGCAGTCGTCGTATTCATGATTGCAAGCGGTGTGCTAATCACCCCTGTCCACAACAAAAACTGGTTCAAGAACCCTTCGTTGCTCAGGATTCCGACCCAGGCATAAACGCGGATCAAAAAGCTGGTCCAGAACGGAAGGATCACCAGCATCATCAAGGTGGGTCGCCATTCCTCGGGCGCACGCGCCATGCCATAGGCCATCGGATATCCGACCAAAAGCGCCAGAACCGTTGAAAACAAAGCGATTTTCAGACTGCTCAGATAGGCCTTCCAATACAGATCATCGGTTGTCAGAAAGACAAAGTTTTCAAAATCAAAGGCTTTGATCATCTGCCCGATGCCGTCTTTCATCGTCGGCGTATAGGGCGGAATGGACAGCGCCAGATCAGACAGCGAAATCTTGAACACGATAAAAAACGGGATCAGGAACAGCGCCAACAACCAGACATATGGGACTGCGATGAGGAAAAAGCGCCGCATATTCATTGCTCTAGCAACACGCCGGCGGTGGCGTTCCACGAGACCCAAACCTTGTCTTCCCAAGTAATGCTGCGCCGTGAAAGACGTCGGGTATTCGCCGTCTGTGCCTTGATGATCCTGCCGTCAGCAAGCTGGACATAATAGGTACTTAGGTTGCCCAGATACGCGATATCCAGAACAGTGCCTTGCACCGTATTTTTTGCATCATCCGGTTTCTCGGTCGTGATCGAAATTTTCTCTGGTCGGATCGCAAGATGTGCTTTCTGACCGTCGCTGAAAGGCACATCAGACGTTGCCAGGAACGGCGGTTCATTCTCTGTCCAATCCAGAAAATACACCCCATCACCTGCGGGTTTGGCTGTCCCTTCAATAATATTCACGTCACCGATAAAATCAGCCACATAAACAGAATTCGGTGCCTCATAGATGCCGTCCGGGGTCGCAACCTGAATAATCCGCCCTTCGTCCATCACGGCGACCCGACTTGCCACGGTCATCGCTTCTTCTTGGTCGTGGGTCACAATTACAAAAGTCGTTCCCGTGCTTTCCTGGATATCCATGAGTTCGAACTGGGTATCTTGCCGCAGCTTCTTGTCCAAAGCGCCAAGCGGTTCATCCAGCAACAACAGCTTTGGTGCCTTTGCCAATGACCGCGCAAGGGCGACCCGTTGCCGTTGGCCACCTGAAATCTGATGCGGTTTGCGACCCGCGAATTTGGTCAATCGGGTCAGTTTCAGCATTTCTTCGACACGGGCAGCAATGGCGCGCTTGTCCATACTCCCGCGCTTGAGCCCGAATGCGATGTTTTCCCAAACACTTAGATGCGGAAACAAGGCATAGGACTGGAACATCATATTCACCGCCCGCTTGTTGGGCGGGGTGCCGGCGATGTTCTTTCCGGCCAATTCCATTTTGCCCGAGGTCGGATTTTCAAAACCCGCAAGCATGCGCATCATCGTGGTCTTGCCACAGCCTGATGGGCCGAGCAGAGCAAAGAATTCTTTTTCGTAAATGTTCAGCGTCAGATCATCGATCGCAGTAAAGTCACCAAATTTCTTGGTGACATTTTCAAATCGAATCAAAGGCTTTTCGTTCGGGTCATCCCAAGGGGCAAATATTTTCTGGCTCACTTAGGGTATTCCTTTTCACAGCCCGACATCCGGGCGGGGGCGGAAAAATGGGGCAAGGTCGATTGACCTTGCCCCCTCAAAACCAGCTTAGGTGCCGGATTTAACCTTGGTCCAAAGACGCGTCACAACACGCTGAACTTTGGGCGCATAAGGCGACGTGGTATAAAGGTTATCCAGCGTCGCCGCATCAGGATAGATCGCAGTATCGCCGATCACGTCCTCGACCAGAAACTCCTGGCTCGCCTTGTTGCCGTTCGCATAATAAACATAGTTCGACGCAGCGGCCATGTTCTGCGCGTCCATGATAAAGTTCAGGAATTTATGCGCAGCGTCCGGGTTTGGCGCGTCCACTGGAATCGCCATGTTGTCGAACCACATCAACGCACCCTCTTTTGGGGCGTAGTACTCAATCTCGACACCATTATCGGCTTCTGCTGCACGGTCGCGTGCTTGCAAAATATCACCGGACCAGCCGAAAGCCACACAGATGTCGCCGTTGGCCAATGCGTTGATATATTCCGAGCTGTGGAATTTCTGAACGAACGGTGCAATTGCGGCGAGCACCGGCTCTGCTTTAGCGATGGTTTCGGGGTCCTGCGCATCGGGGTCTTCACCGATATATTTCAGCGCTGCCGGGATCATCTCGGCTGGCGCATCCAGGAACTGGACACCGCAAGCGGCCAGCTTTTCCATGTTTGCAGGGTCCAATACCAATGCCAGCGAATCCACCGGTGCGTCTTCGCCCAGAACCTCTTTGACCTTGTTAATGTTCACGCCCAGACCGGTCGTGCCCCACATATAGTTGATCGCATATTCGTTGCCGGGGTCATATTTCGACACACGGTTGTCGATCACGTCCCACATGTTGGCGATATTTGGCAGCTTGGATTTATCCAGCTTCTGGAACGCGCCCGCAGAAATCTGACGCTGCAAGAATGTGCCCGATGGTACCACAACGTCATAGCCGGACCCGCCCGCAAGCATCTTGGTCTCAAGCACTTCGTTGCTGTCGAACACGTCATAAATCAGGTCGATCCCGGTTTCATCCTCAAACTTTTGCAGCAAGGATTCGTCAATATAATCGGACCAGTTGTAAACACGTACTTCTTCGGCAAAAGCCGATGTTGCGATCATGGCTGTTGCGGCCACGCCGCTTAGTATACCGTATTTCATTCGATTACTCCCGTTGGTTAGGCTGGGTTTTTCCCGGCCTTTCGCCAATTTGATCAAGTTTTACGTCTTGCGACAAGTTGATTTTTTTCTCCCCACAAGGCAATCCTTCTTAAGCATTCCCTTTTGACTATATTTTGAGCAAACAAGATGACCATAGCAGACATCATGATTACACCAGATCAAACACCGGAAAATGCATCCAAAATTCCGGCGCATCAACTGGTCTATTCACACCTGCGCACGCTGATCTTGTTTGGCGATCTGGCACCCGGTCAGGCGGTCACAATTCAGGGTCTGACCAGCCTGCTGAATGCCGGGATGACCCCCGTCCGCGAGGCGTTGCGCCGCCTGATCGCTGAAGGTGCATTGATCCATCAAGGCAACAGGCGTGTTGTTGTGCCCACCTTATCCGCCGCCAACATCCAAGAGCTTGGATTTGTTAGGGAAACACTGGAACCTGAACTGGCCCGCCGCGCCACATCGCGCATGACACCCGAGGTGCTGGAGCGTCTGACGCAGATAGATGCCTTGCTGAATTCGGCCATTGAACGGGGTGATATTGGGGAATACCTGACCCAAAACTACCAGTTCCATTTCCAGATTTACGCCTGCGCTGATGCGCCGATTATCAGTGAAACCGTTGACCGGCTTTGGCTGCGTTTCGGGCCGTCGCTGCGCGTGGTCTGCGGGCGCTTCGGCACGTCGAACCTGCCCGACAAACACGCCGAACTGCTGGCAGCATTTTCAAACCGGGATGCTGATTCTGCCGCCCATGCCATGGCCGAAGATGTTGCCCAAGGTATGCTTCAGATCAAAGCGTCTCTTTAAATTTCAAAACAACGACTGCGATTCGATTGACTCGGCACAATTTGATCATATTGTCCGAAGCAACGCTTTTTCTCATGCCTTGAGGTATCCAAATGTCCCACATCACAAATCACTTGCCCACCGCTGAACTACAGGCACTGGATGCCGCGCATCATATGCACCCTTTCACCACGAATGACGAATTGGCCGCAAAAGGCGCGCGGATCATCACCAAGGCCAAAGGCGTGTACCTGACCGACAGCGAAGGTAACGAAATCCTGGATGCGATGGCTGGCCTTTGGTGTGTAAACATCGGCTATGGCCGTCAGGAAATGGCCGATGTAGCTTCGCGCCAGATGCTGGAACTGAACTATTACAACACGTTCTTCATGACCTCGCACGTGCCCGCAATCGCGCTGGCCAAGGAAATTGCCACCCTTGCCCCCGGCGACCTGAATCATGTGTTCTTTGCCGGATCGGGGTCCGAGGCGAACGATACCAACATCCGCATGGTCCGCACCTATTGGGCAATGAAGGGGAAACCTGAAAAATCCCACTTTATCAGCCGCAAGAACGCCTATCACGGGTCGTCGATGGGGTCGGGATCATTGGGCGGCATGTCCTATATGCACGAACAAGGTGGCATGCCGATCCCCGGCATTCACCACATCAACCAGCCCGACTGGTGGGCCGAAGGCGGCGATCAGACGCCCGAAGCATTCGGCCTTGCCCGCGCACAGGAACTTGAGGCGAAGATCCTGGAGCTTGGTGCCGACAATGTTGCTGCCTTTATTGGTGAACCTATCCAAGGCGCTGGCGGCGTTATCGTGCCGCCCAGCACCTACTGGCCCGAAATCCAGCGCATTTGCGACAAATACAATGTTCTGGTCATCGCAGATGAAGTTATCTGTGGCTTTGGTCGCACCGGCAACTGGTTCGGCTCACAAACCATGGGGATCAAGCCGCATATCATGACCATCGCCAAGGGGCTCAGCTCTGGCTACCAGCCCATCGGCGGGTCGATTGTGTGTGATGAAATCGCCGAAGTCATCAATTCGGGCGAATTCAACCACGGCTACACCTATTCCGGTCACCCTGTCTGTTCGGCCGTTGCGCTGGAAAACCTGCGCATCTTGCAGGATGAGAAGGTCTTGGATCACGTGAACAATGTCGCTGGTCCGGCGCTCAAGGCGGGGCTGGATAAACTGTCCGAACACCCGCTTGTCGGCGGCGTGAACCTGTCCGGGTTGATGGCATCCCTGCCGCTGTCACCGCGCAAGGAAACCCGGTCGAAATTTGCCACCGATACCGGCACCGTCGGCTACATGTGCCGCGAACGGTGCTTTGCCAACAATCTGGTGATGCGCCATGTCGGCGACCGGATGATCATTTCCCCGCCGCTGGTCATCACACCCGAAGAAATCGACATCTTCATGACCCGCGCCACGAAAGCGTTGGACGAAACCTATACCGCACTCAAGGATGACGGCCTGTTGAAAGCCGCCGAAGACCACATCCACGATGCAGATTCACCATTGGGCTAATAACGGTCAGGGGCGCGACGCAAACGCGCCCCTACACCAACTTCTGCCCAAGCCGTTCCAACATACCCAGACAGACTTCAAGCTGATCAAGGCTGACGAATTCATCGGGCTTATGCGCCTGTGCAATTGACCCCGGTCCGCACACGATCACATCCATACCCATCTGCTGGAAAATCCCTGCTTCGGTCCCGAAGGGAACAACGCCAGCGCTGTTTGCCCCCAGCAGACCCGCGACCAGATCCCGCGCTGCGTTTTCGGTCATCGGCTCAAGGCCCACGACCTCGCCCAATGTCTCGGTCGAGATATAGGCCTGCGGATAGACAGCGCGCATTTGTGGCAAAAGATCCTGTTCCACAAACGCTTCCATCGCGTCTTTGACAAACCGCAAATCGCTGGTTTGCACAGGCCGGAATTCCCAATCCACCTCGGCTTTGCCAACAATCACGTTATGCGCATGACCGCCTTGAATGCGGCCAATGTTGATCGTCGTAAAGGGCGGCTCGAACCGGCTGCCCACTGGCACCCTCGCCCGCAAATCCTCGCGCAGCGCCATTAACCGCGTGACATAGCGCACTGCATATTCCGCAGCATTCACGCCCAGATCGGGTGACGACCCGTGCCCCTCAAGCCCCTCGAATCGCGTGGTATATTCGCAGCAGCCCTTGTGGCCCTCGATCACCCGCATCTCTGTCGGCTCGCCGATGATGGCGATGTCGGGTTTGATGCCAAGGCGGTTCAGTTCAGGAACCAGCGCCTGCCCCCCCAAACATCCGGTTTCCTCATCATAGGTAAATGCGAAATGCACAGGGCGCTTTAACGGCAGCGCGGCATAGCGTTCGGCCATCACGACACTTGCCGCGATGAACCCTTTCATGTCGCAGGTACCGCGCCCGTAAAGCAGCCCGTCAGCCTGCCGCATCTTGAATGGATCGCTTGACCAGTCCTGGTCCGTGACGGGCACAACGTCGGAATGCCCCGACAGCAAAATACCCCCCGCCACGTCCGGCCCCAACGTCCCGAACAGGGTCGCCTTGGTGCCCGTTTCATCGCCAAAGATATGCGTGCGCGCACCAAGCGACTGCAACCTGCCGGACAGGTCAACAATCATCTCAAGATTGCTATCGGTCGAAACGGTCGGATAGGCGATCAGTCGGTCCAGCAGGTCGACAGTGGCTTGCAACGTCATTTAACGAACATCTTCCTCGGACGGTTACAGAATGTTTCCGCAGCGCCATCTTCCCGGATGCGGATGCTTTCGGTGATCTCGATGCCCCAATCCTTCATCCACAGGCCGGGCATGAAATGGAAGGTCATGTTCGGCTCAAGCACGGTCTCATCCTCGGCGCGCAGCGATATCGTGCGTTCGCCCCAGTCGGGCGGATAGCTGATCCCGATGGGGTAACCACAGCGCGCACCGCGTTCGATTCCCGCCTTTTCCAGAGGTGCAGCCAGCGCGTTTGCAACGTCGCAAGCGCGGTTGCCAGCACGGGCTTTCTCCAGGCCAGCCTCCAACCCTTCGACCAAAGCAGCCTCCGCGCGCTTCAGAAAGTCGGGCGGCGTGCCCAAAAACAGCGTCCGGCAAAACGGTGCGTGATAGCGGCGATAGCAGCCTGAAATCTCGAAAAACGTCGCTTCGCCAGTTGCGAAGGGCCGGCCATCCCACGTCAGATGCGGCGCTGCGGCATCCGATCCTGAGGGCAGCAAAGGCACAATCGCCGGATAATCACCCCATGCGCCATCCACGCCGCGGATCGCATCGCGGTAAATTTCCGCGACGATCTCGTTCTTGGGCACGCCAGGTTCGACCCGCTCTAGCAAGCCATCAACGATCTTTTCCGAAATCAACGCCGCTTTGCGCATGAAGGCAAGTTCGGGTTCCGATTTCACCGTCCGCTTCCAGTTCACCAATGCAGTCGCATCAACGATCCGCGCCTTCGGAAGGCTTTCGCACAGCGACGCATGTGCCTTGGCAGAATAGTAGTAATTGTCCATCTCGACACCGATGCGCCCGGCCTCGACACCGGCAGCCGCAAGATGCTTGGCAAGATCCTGCATCGGGTGGCGTTCCGTCGATTGCACGAACCCGTCAGCATACCCGCGCACATTTTCGGGGCCCATCCAGACAGTTCGCAGCGCGCCGTTGGTGTCTTGATTGCGGCCCCACCAGACCGGATCGGCATCGGGCAAGACAATCACACCCTGATGCACATAGAATGACCATCCGTCGTAACCCGTTAGCCAGGCTTGGTTGCTTGGGTCAGTCACAAACAACGCATCCAACCCCCGCTTCGCCATTTCGGCGCGCACCAGCTCAAGGCGGCGGCTGTATTCTGCGGGGGAAAACGGCAAATCAATTGCGGGCATTCTAGGTATCCTTCAAACTGCGATGGCCCTAGCTTTAGCCAGCTTTCCCCTCCCGGCAATGAAATAAAAAGTAAATCGCTGCCCGTTTCGCAGTCATATCAACTGAATCTGTCGTTATTGCAGGATTTCTTCCTGTAATTTCCCGGATTCGCCTAAAATAGCTGATAATTGGTTGCAAACTATAGATCAGATAGCTTTAACTTCCTGTCAACAATGGCGCATGAACGTCAGAATAACCGGGGAGCCAGCTTTTGGCAGATACTTCAGCAACAAATGCGTTTGTCGAATTTGAACGCGTGCAGAAAAGCTATGACGGCGAAAATCTTGTCGTCAAAGACCTGAACCTATCCATGCCAAAGGGCGAATTCTTGACGATGCTCGGGCCATCGGGTTCAGGCAAGACAACTTGCCTGATGATGCTGGCAGGGTTTGAAACCGCCACCCACGGCGACATCCGCCTTGATGGTAAATCAATCAATAACATCCCGCCACACAAGCGCGGCATCGGCATGGTGTTCCAAAACTATGCCTTGTTCCCGCATATGACGGTTGCCGAAAACCTGGCCTTCCCTCTGGAAGTCCGCAAAATGGGCAAGTCCGACCGCGAGGAAAAAGTGAAGATCGCGCTGGATCGTGTGCAGATGGGGGCCTTTGGTGGCCGGCGTCCTGCGCAATTGTCCGGCGGTCAGCAACAGCGCGTCGCCTTGGCCCGCGCCTTGGTGTTCGAACCCGAACTGGTTTTGATGGATGAACCTTTGGGTGCCTTGGACAAACAGCTGCGCGAAACCTTGCAGTTCGAAATCACGCATCTTGCCCACGAACTGGGCATTACCGTTGTTTATGTGACCCACGACCAAACCGAAGCCCTGACAATGTCAGACCGCGTTGCCGTGTTTGAAAATGGCCGCATTCAACAACTGGCCCCGCCAGATTTGCTGTATGAAGAACCCGAAAACAGCTTTGTTGCGCAGTTTATCGGTGAAAACAACACGCTGGAAGGCGTGGTAAAAGAGATCAAAGGCGGTACCTGTCTGGTGCAGCTGGACGGTGGCGGCCTGATCGAGGCAAAGCCGATCAATGTGACCCAGGCAGGCGAACGCACTCGCGTGTCGATCCGCCCCGAGCGCGTTGAATTCAACAAAGACCGGATGCCCGAGGGTGCCCACACGTTGAAAGCGGAAGTGCTTGAGTTCGTTTATATGGGTGACATTTTCCGCACGCGCCTGCGCGTCGCCGGAACGGACAACTTCATCATCAAGACACGCAACGCACCGGATCAGGTACGCTTGAAGCCTGGCCAGCAGATCGAAATCGGCTGGCTTGCAGAAGATTGCCGCGCGCTTGACGCATAGCGCTTAACGGTAGTGCGCCGCCCCAATGTCGGGCGGCGCGTCAAAGAGGCTGTGGTTAGGCCCGATATCACACCCTCAAAAACCAAACGGGCAATAGTTGGGAGACTACTGAATGAAATTCACGACAACGCTACTCGCTTCCTCTGCGATTGTTGGCGCTGGTACATTGGCGTTCGCCGATGCACACGGCAACATGGCAAAAGAGATGACACTTGTTTCCTGGGGTGGTGCATACCAGTCCAGCCAAGACAAAGCATATGTTCAGCCTTACCTGGGCATGAACTCCGACGTTTCGGCCGTATGGGACGAAAGCTCGGCTGAAGCCGTCGCCAAACTGCGCGCCATGAACGAAGCCGGCAACGTAACCTGGGATCTGGTCGACGTCGTAGCAGCCGACGCAATCCGTCTGTGTGACGAAGGCTTGGCGATGGAAATCGACGCCGACGAAGTGCTGGCAGCAGCACCCGATGGCACACCTGCATCCGAAGACTTTGGCGACCTGCTGGTAAGCGACTGCTTTATCCCACAGATCGTTTATTCGACCACATTCGGCTACCGCACAGACATGGTTGGCGACACGCCTCCGACCAAAATCTGTGACGTGTTCGATCTGGAAGCATACCCAGGCAAGCGCGCCTTGGAAAAGCGTCCAATCAACAACATGGAATGGGCTCTGCTGTGTGACGGCGTTGAAAAAGCAGACGTATACGACGTTCTGGCAACACCAGAAGGCCAGGAAAAAGCTTTGGCCAAACTGGGCACCATCAAAGACAGCGTAATCTGGTGGTCCGCCGGTGCTGACACACCACAGCTGTTGGCTGATGGCGAAATCGTCATGGGTTCGACCTACAACGGTCGCTTGTTCAGCGTCATCGAAGAGCAAAAGCAACCTGTTGCAATGCTTTGGGACGCTCAGGTGTTTGACCTTGACGGTTGGATCATCCCAGCAGGCCTGCCAGCAGATCGTCTGGCCCGCGTGATGGACTTTGTTAAATTCGCGACAGACACACAGCGTCTGGCCGATCAGTCACAGTACATCAGCTACGGTCCTGCACGTTTGTCCTCCGCTCCTATGGTTGGCAAGCACGCAGATCTGGGCATCGACATGGCACCACACATGCCAACCGATCCCAAGAACGCCGAAAACACGTTCTTGTATAACTACGAGTTCTGGGCTGACTACCGCGACGACATCGACGCGAAGTTCCAGGCATGGTTGGCGCAATAAGCGCTTAGACCTATCGGGAGGGGCCATTTCGGCCCCTCCCACCTCATTTGTTATTCCCTTTTCCGATTTTCACACAGATCCAACCCCGTGGGGCCGATATGAGCGATGTAAACACTGCGACCACAGCACTTGATGCCGAGCGTGCCGAAAAAGAATACTCAGGCCCGATGCTGGCGGCCGATGGCACACCGCTAAAGCGCAGCTTGAACCGCGCCTTACGTCGCCAAAAGATGCGCGCATTGCTGCTGATTGCGCCGCTTTTGATTTTCGTACTGGTGACATTCATCGCCCCCATCGCCGACATGCTGTTCCGGTCTGTCGAAAACGAAATCGTGCAGAACACGTTGCCACGCACCACCAAAGCACTGGACCAATGGAGCGGCGAAGACGGCACAACCCCCGACGCCCCCGTTTACAAAGCGCTTTATCAGGACATTTACGTCGCTCAGGAACGCAAACTGCACACGCGTCTGGGGTCTCGTCTGAATTATGAACTGACCGGCGCGTCGTCTTTGTTTCGCAAATCCGGCCGCGGCGTGGATGACATCGGCGAGGTCTACCAAGACCAGTTCGAAGATCTGAACGCGTTCTGGAAGAAAGGCGAAAACTGGAACGAGATATTTGGCTCCGACGCCTGGCTGGCCCAGATCAAAGACTGGAAGAAGGCCTCCGGCACACCGCAGCCCGTGTTTGAAATGCGCGACGGTATCGCCGGTATCTTTCCGCAAACAGCCAGCTACTATCTGATTTTCGCCGATTTCGTTCAAACCGTAGACGAAGACAACCTCTACAAAGAAGACCCATGGCCGCTGATCTATTCGGCTTTCTATGACGACATGGCCGGTGATACCGCAGCCGCGATTGCCAGCTACTCTGGCCCCGGCGCAACCGAGATTGCCGAAGCCGCAGCAGCCGCACCCGGTTTTGAAACCGTTGATTACAAAGCCGCTTTCGTCAAAATCGACAAAGACTGGGGCGCAAGCCCGATCTGGGGAACGATCCGCGCCTACAGCCCGAAATTCACCAGCGGCTACTTTCTCAACGCGGTAGACATGCAAAAATCGGCAGATGGCCCGCAACTCCGTCCCGAAAACGAACGCATCTACGGCACGCTCTTTCTGCGCACCCTGTTCATGTCGGTCTGCATCACGCTCAGCTGTATCCTGCTGGGGTATCCGGTCGGCTGGATCTTGGCCAACCTGCCCGCACGCTCCGCCAATCTGCTCATGATCCTTGTGCTCTTGCCGTTTTGGACATCGCTCCTTGTACGGACATCCGCCTGGAAGGTGATGCTTCAGCAACAAGGTGTGGTGAATGATACGCTGGTCTGGCTTGGCGTTGTGGCCGATGACAGCCGTCTGGCCCTGATCAACAACCAAACCGGTACGATCATTGCCATGACACATATCCTGCTGCCCTTCATGATCCTGCCCTTGTATTCCGTGATGAAAACAGTGCCGCCCAGCTATCTGCGTGCCGCGAAATCACTGGGGGCCACCAACTGGACAGCCTTCTGGCGTGTTTACTTTCCCCAGTCAGTGCCTGGGATCGGTGCGGGGTCCATCCTCGTGTTCATCCTGTCCATTGGCTACTACATCACCCCCGAGATCGTGGGCGGGACAACCGGTACGTTTATTTCCAACCGGATCGCCTATCACATCTCCAGCTCACTGAACTGGGGTCTTGCCGCCGCACTTGGCGCAATCCTCCTCGCTGTGGTGTTGGGCCTATACTATGCATACGACAAGATTGTCGGCATCGATAACGTGAAACTGGGGGGCTAAAGCAATGGTCGCACTCACACCAATCTCCCGCAAACCCGTTTCCTTCTATGTACCCGTCACAGGCGCAGCCGGTGCTGTCGCAGGGCTTTTCGTAGGGACGGCCAACGGCAGTGGCCTTCTAGGCGTTGTCATAGGGGCCGTTGTCATGGCCGCCCTTGCGTTCGTGCTGACAACGGTCGTCAGAAACGAAACGATCGGCCGTTGGGCCACCCTTGTCGGGCTGGCGGTCGTCGGCTATTTCATGGGCGGCATTCCGGCCATGTTGATCGGCGCGGCATTCGGCTGGTTCTTCGGCTGGTTCGTGTTCTGGCTCTACGAAGGCCGCTACCGCGCCAAAGTCGCACCCTACCTCACCCCTGGTCAGGTCCTGTGGCACTTCACCTTCCGGGTGATCTGCGGCGCAATCTTCGTATTCCTGATTACACCTATCCTCGTCGTGATGCCCCTCAGCTTCAACGCCGAAAACTTCTTTACCTTCACCCCGGAAATGCTGCGCTTCGATCCTGCGGGCTACTCCCTGAAACACTACAAAGACTTCTTTAACAGCTCTGACTGGCAGGGTGCCGTTTGGAACTCTCTCAAGATCGCACCCGCCGCGACCTTGCTATCGGTCAGCTTCGGGACATTGGCAGCCATCGGCCTCAGCCAACCCCACGTCCCGTTCCGCCGCGCAATCATGGCAGTCCTGATCTCTCCGATGATCGTACCGCTGATCATTTCGGCGGCTGGCATGTACTTCTTCTACAGCCGCGTCGGCCTGCAAGGCACCACCTTGGGGGTCATTCTGGCCCATGCCGCCCTTGGCATTCCCTTTGTGATCATCACCGTGACCGCAACACTTGTGGGCTTTGACCGCTCGCTGACCCGCGCTGCGGCGAACATGGGCGCAAACCCGGTCACGACCTTCTTCCGCGTCCAGATGCCGCTGATCTTGCCAGGCGTTATCTCCGGCGGCCTCTTCGCCTTCATCACCTCGTTTGACGAAGTCGTCGTGGTGCTCTTTGTCGGCTCCGCCGGTCAGAAAACCCTGCCCTGGCAGATGTTCACAGGCCTGCGCGAACAGATCAGCCCGACGATCCTTGCGGTCGCCACGATCCTTGTGGGCATCTCGATCTGCTTGCTGACGGTGGTTGAATTGCTACGTCGCAGATCAGAACGCCTGCGCGGCATGTCACCCGGCTAACAGCCCCTTCCAAATGGACTAAAATCCTCGCCGAAGGCATACCCAAGACCCCTCAGGGTCTTGGGTTTTCTTTTGCTACCGCGCCGCGCGCACGCTGTCCAGAAACCGGGGGGACGCATACCCGTCAGGCAAAAGCCCCTGCGCGACCTGAAAATCCCGAACAGCATTGATCGTCAGCGGGCCAATCTTGGCGTCGATCTTTACCGTATCAAACCCAAGCGCCGTCAGACGTGTTTGCAACTCGATCCGCTCATCAAAGGTCAGCGCCCTGTCTTGCACCGGCCAGCCCTGTGCGATCGGCTTACTGCCTGCAATCCGGTCACTTAAATGGCCGACGCCGATCACATAGGCATCTGCCGTGTTGTACCGCTCGATAACCTCAAAATTCGAAAAGATCATAAAGGCAGCACCCTCGGCACCGCCCGGCAACAAGATCGACGCAGGTCCATGGTTTGGCACCGCCTTGCCCGAAACCCCCACGACCCCAAGCGCCGCCCATTCCTCGGGGGCTTTCAGTATCTCGCGATTGGCCAACAAATAGTCGAACCCGTCCGGCAGCGTCACCTCGACACCCCAGGGCTGCCCCAGCGTCCAGCCAAAGTGCTTGAGATAGGCCGCGGTGGATGCCAGCGCATCACGCGGGTCATCCCCCCAGATGTCGCGCCTGCTGTCGCCCGTAAAATCAACCGCATAAAGCTGAAAAGATGACGGCATAAACTGGGTATGCCCCATGGCCCCCGCCCAACTGCCGGTCATTTGCGCAGGGCTGGTATCGCCCGCCTGCAAAATCCGTAGCGCGTCCATCAGTTCTGCCTCGAAAAACGCCTGCCGCCGCCCGTCATAGGCCAGCGACGCGAGTGATCTGATCGCGCTATCCCTGCCGCGAAACGTGCCATAAGCGCTTTCCAGCCCCCAGATCGCCACAATGACTTCTTTATCGACCCCGTATTGCGCTTCGATCTTTTCCAGCGCCGCCCGCTGGCTCTCAAGCGCCTTTTTACCGTTGGCGATCCGCAAATCCGAAGCCGCTGTCTCCAGATATTCCCAAATCGTCTTGGTGAACTCCGACTGGTTGCGATCTCTGCGAATGACATTTTCATCGTAAGATACGCCAGCGAACGCGGCATCGAACACATCAGCCTTGATACCCGCCTCCAGCGCCCGTGCGCGAAACTCAGCGATCCACAGGTCTAACCCCGCATCGCTGCCCGCCTCGACCTGATCGGGTGTTGTCTGCGCCACAACGGCATCCGCGCCTGCCCCCAAGGCAAACGCAGCGGCCAACACCCAAACCCTTGCATATGTCATCCAGCCAACCCTCCACCTGTCGCCCGAATCCTACCGGCAAGCAGGCGCAGCAGAAAGTCCCTTCAGCGGCATGGGCAAGCTACTGCCGAGTCCGCTTTACCTTGCGTTTGACCTTATCCGCCTTGCGTTTGGCTTTGACGCCTTTGCGTTTCGGATTTGTCCGCCCGGCAGGTCCACGACCGCCCCGCCCGCCTTGCGGCAGTGCCTTGCCTTCCAGCGTCAGCAGCTCAAGCGCGATGCCGCCCGTGACGGGAACCGCCTCAGTCAGGCGCACGGTCACGCGCTGGCCAATGCCGATCAACAGCCCGGTATCCGACCCCATCAACGTGTTCGCCTCAGCGTCGAAGTGGAAATACTCCCGCCCCAAGGCCCGCATCGGCAGCAGGCCATCGGCACCGGTTTCATCCAGTTTCACAAAGGCCCCGAACCGGGCGATACCGCTGATCCGGCCCGAGAATTCGTTGCCCACACGTTCGGACAGATAGGCCGCAAGATAGCGGTCCGTCGTGTCCCGTTCCGCTGTCATCGACCGGCGTTCGGTGTCCGAAATATGCGCGCCAGTTTGTTCGATCTCGTCGATATCCTGAGGTGACAGGCCATCCTTGCCCCAGCCATGCGCGGTGATCAGCGCACGGTGCACCAGCAGATCAGCATAGCGCCGGATCGGTGACGTGAAATGCGCGTAAGACCGAAGTGCCAGACCAAAATGCCCGATATGTGCCGGCCCGTAATAGGCTTGGGTCATCGACCGCAGGGTCGAAATGTTGATCAGCTCCGCATCATCCGTGCCAGCCGCATCGTTCAGCAGCTTGTTCAGATGGCGTGTGTGCAGCACCTGGCCCTTGCCCAAGGTGTATCCCGCCGCTTGTGCCGTTTCGCGCAAGGCGTCCAGCTTGGCGACCGATGGTTCCTCGTGGATGCGAAACAGCAGCGGGGTCTTTTTCTCCAGCAGGGTTTCGGCAGCGGCGACATTTGCCAGCACCATGAATTCTTCGATCAGCCGATGTGCGTCCAGCCGTTCCTTGAAATTCACCGACTTCACTGTCCCGTCAGGGTCCAGCTCGATCCGCCGCTCCGGCAGATCAAGGTCAAGCGGCTGACGGTCGGTGCGGGCCGCCTTGAGCGCGGCGTAGGCTGCATAAATAGGCTCTAGTACAGGCTCTAACAAAGGGCCTGTACGATCATTCGGGCGTCCCTCGATCGCGTCCTGGACTTCTTCGTAATGCAGCGATGCGGGGGACCGCATCAGACCACGATGAAAACTGTGACCGAGCTTTTTGCCTTGGGCATCCAGCACCATCCGCACAGCGATACAGGCGCGTGGCACGCCTTCGTGCAAGGAACACAAGTCACCCGACAAACGATCCGGCAACATCGGCACAACACGGTCGGGGAAATAGGTCGAATTCCCCCGCTTGCGCGCCTCGCGGTCCAGCGCAGATCCGGGCGTGACATAAGCAGCCACGTCCGCAATCGCGACCCAGACCACATGACCACCCTCGTTTTTCGGGTCTTCGTCGGCATGGGCGTAACAGGCATCATCATGGTCACGCGCATCCGACGGATCGATGGTGATCAACGGAAGGTCACGTAAATCCTCGCGGCCTTTCAGGCCAACGGGCGTGGCTTCGTCAGCCTGCGCCATCACATCATCGGGAAATGCATCAGGGATACCATGCTGGTGAATGGCAATCAGCGACACCGCTTTGGGCGCGGACGGGTCGCCAAGCCGGTCCACGATACGCGCGCGGGGCAGGCCCATACGGCCCTTGGGGCCCGCCTGCTCTGCCTCGACCAATTCCCCGTCTTTTGCGCCATAGGTCGCATCCACGGCGACGGTCCATTCCTTGTCGCTGCCCTTGTCGATGGGAATTATACGACCGCCTTCGGTCGCCTTGCGGAAAATACCCAGCACCCTTTGCGGGTTTGCACCAATGCGGCGGATCAGCCGTGCCTCGTAATGGTAATCCTCGCCCGTGACCAACGTCAGGCGGGCCAGAATGCGGTCCCCTGCCCCCAAAGCCGGGTCAGAGGCACGCGGAATAACCAGCACAATGGGTTCAACCCCTTCGCCTGCCCATTCCATCGGTTTGGCGAACAGATCGCCGTCCTTGTCAGGCCCGGTGATCTGCAAAACAGACACAGGCGGCAAACGGTCAGGGTTGTTATAGCTGCGTTTGCGCTTTTCCAGATGGCCGTCTGCTTCCAGCTCTTTCAACACACGCTTAAGATCGATACGCGCAGCACCTTTGATCCCGAAGGCCTTTGCGATGTCACGCTTGGCGGTCAGGGTCGGATTGGCGGCGATCCAATCAAGAATTTCGGGCTTGGATGGTATTTTGCTCATGCATTACGAGGTAGCACGCGCACCCCGCTTCGTCATGGGCAAATCGTCGATTGTATCAACGTCTTGCAAAGTCGCGATTTGGGTGATGCGATGATCCGGCAATGTGGCGATCGTATCAGCCAGCGCATGCTGCGTCGACCAACGCACACCCGTGAACAGCTTGGGCGGAACAGGGCGCATACGTTTCAACCCAACCAGCCAATAGCCACCATCCGGCGCAGGCCCGAAAACAGCATCATGACCGCCCAAGGCACGAAAGGCTTTCGCGATTTCCGCGCGATTGATACCGGGGATATCCGCCCCGATCACACAGACAGGCCCCGGTGGCATCCCCCGCAACATGCGCCCCATACGGTCGCCCAAATCGCCACGGCCCTGCGGCACGCGCGCCAGATGCGCGGGCCAGACACGACTGGCAAGGCCCGCGCGATCAGGGGCAACGGCAAGCATCACGTTCCAGCGCGGGTCTTGAATGTTGCGGATCAAGCGGCGGGTTTGGTGGCGAAACCACCATGCCGCAGCCGTCATGCCCAGATCACGGCCCAAACGGGTTTTCACCCGTCCCGGCCGTGGCTCTTTCACCATGACAACCAGCGTCCCCTTCAAAGGGGCAGCACCATTTCGCGGTGATCTATGCCCGCATCGTCAAAGATCGGCCCCTGCGCGACGAAACCCAGTTTCTCATAGAACCCCAATGCGTGAACCTGCGCGCCCAGCTTGGCGGTTGTGACACCGGAGTGCTGGCGTGCCACATCAATCGCAGCGCGGATCAGCGCCGCGCCGAGCCCCGTCCCACGGTGCGCCTTTAGCACGCAAACCCGACCGATCTTGGCGATATCGCCCTTGATCTGCATGCGGGCCGTTCCGATGGGCAGGTCATGTTCCGTCGCAAGAAGATGGATCGACGACCCGTCAAGATCATCCAGTTCTTCGGATTCGGAAACGCCCTGTTCCTCGATGAACACAATCCGGCGCAACAGATGGCAACTGGCAAGGTCCTGGGTCACGGCAATGTCCAAGCTCATGCGAAATAATCCTTTAGAATCCGCGAATAAATCCCCTTGAGCTGGTGAATTTGCGCGACTTCCACGTTTTCATCGACCGCGTGCATGGATTGCCCGACAAGGCCGAATTCGACGACCGGACAGTGGTTTTTCACGAACCGCGCGTCAGATGTGCCCCCGGTCGTGGACAGTTCAGGGGTCACGCCTGTTTCGGCGGCAACCGCCCTGGACACCAGATCAGACAGCGCACCCGGAGGCGTGATAAAACTTTCCCCCGAGATTTTCACCGTTAGTTCGACAACAACGCCGAACGCATCGCGAATGGCAGCAGCCTGCGTTTCCAGCCATTCGGTCAGGCTGGCACCGGAATGGGTATCGTTAAAGCGGATATTGACCGTGCCACGGCATTCGGCCGGAATGACATTGGTGGCAGGGTTTCCGGTATCAACCGTGACCACCGCCAGCGTGGAGGGGTCAAAATGGTCGGTCCCATTATCAAGATTGTGCGACGCCAACTGGTCCATCAGGCGCATCATCGCGGGCAGCGGATTGTTGGCACGGTGCGGATAGGCAGCATGGCCTTGCTTGCCGATAATGCGGAAATGCGCGTTCAGTGATCCACGGCGGCCGATCTTGATCATCTCGCCCATTTTGTTGGGACATGTGGGTTCGCCAACCAGACAGACATCCATCCGCTCGCCCGCTTGTTCCATATAATCCAGCAGCGCCAGCGTCCCGTCGACGCCTTCGGCCTCTTCATCGCCGGTGATGGTCAGCACGATCGACCCGTCCGGCGGCGTGTCACGCACGAAATCAACCGCAGCCGCAGCAAACGCCGCGACACCTGATTTCATATCCGTTGTGCCGCGCCCGTACATGATGCCGTCTTTGATCTCGGCACCAAAGGGGGGGTATTTCCAATCCGCCTCGTTGCCGACGGGCACCACATCGGTGTGGCCGTTAAACCCGAAACTGCGCGTATTGCCCTTGTTGCCCCACCGCGCGAACAGATTCCGGATGCCGCCGCGATCCGCCCAAGCACAGTCAAAGCCAGCACCGCTTAGCAAATCGTGAAGAATGTCCAACGCCCCCGCGTCAGCAGGTGTCACCGAAGGGCATTTCACCAGCTTTGCAGTCAACTCGACAGGGTCAATCTTGGGCATTCTCGGATCCTCTACACATGTTTTCTGTTCATTTCCCTACACTTGTGGCGAAAAAAGCGCGGTGCCAAGGGGGATGGCAAGGAAAAGATTAACACTCAGTAAATTTCCGTGCTATCATTAGAGCAATAAATATACCCGAGGCAGGGCATCAGCAGGCATGGCACCGGAAAACCGGGTCATCCATCAAAAATAAAAACTGACCAAACACGGGATCAATCCGTGATGGATCATGCTGAACTGCGCTGTCTCGTTTACGCTTTGGGGTAACAGGCAATGGTAGCAGCATCTGAACTTCCGATTGAGACAATGCGCGAGGGCACGACCGCCCTTGATCTTGCGCAGACCATCTTTGGCAGCGGCGTCACCGTTATCAGCGCAAGCTATTCCGGCGATATCGACAGCGCGGGCACCTATTCAAATGCAGATACAATCGCACCCGGCGTGGCCCCGAGCGACAGCGGAATCATCTTGTCGACGGGCGACGCCCAGGATTTCACCAATTTTTTCGGCTCTTCGAACCAAAGCAACAGCACCTCTACCAATACATCGGGCATCAACGATAACGCACAGCTGAATGCCGCAGCAGGTGCCAACACCTACGATGCCGCGATCCTGGATGTTGATTTCATACCCACCAGCAGCCTGATGACGATGCAATTTGTTTTCTCGTCCGAAGAGTATCCGGAATTCCAAAACTCGATCTATCAGGATTTCTTTGGCGTGTGGATCAATGGCCAAGAAGTTCAACTGGCCGTCGGTGACGGCGACATGGACCCCGGAAACATTAACACTGCCAACAACATCAACATGTATGTTGATAACACCAACGATGCCTACAACACCGAGATGGACGGCTTTACCATCACGATGACGCTGACCATGAATGTCATCCCCAACGAGACCAACTCCATCCGGATCGCCATCGCCGATGTCAGCGACTCGGGATATGATTCAAACCTGATGATCGCGGCCAATTCGGTCCAGACGGATCTGGTCGCCCTGACGGACAGCTTCGCGGTGTACCCGAACGGAACCAGAGTCGTTGATGTGCTTGGCAATGATGTCAGCGCCAACAACAGCTTGCTGACGATCACCCATATCAACGGGCAGGTCGCGGCTGTCGGCGCGCAAATCCTGCTGCCCACGGGCCAGTCTGTTACCCTTAACAGCGATGGAACCTTGACCGTTGACGGGGACGGTGACACCGAAGATTTCAACTTTACCTATACGGTCACAGATGGCGTCGAAACAGATATTGGCATGGTCAATGCCAGTTCCATTCCCTGCTTTGTGGCGGGCACGTTGATTGCGACACCCGATGGCGAACGTCCAGCCGAAGACTTGATGCCTGGCGATCTGGTATTGACCCAGGATGACGGCCCGCAACCCTTGCGCTGGATCGGGACGCGCACAGTTGCCGCCACGGGGAAATTCGCGCCGATCCATATTCATGCCAATACTTTTGGTGAACATCGTGATCTGCTGGTATCGCCGCTGCACCGGGTTTTGATCCGGGATAATCTGGCCGAAATACTGTTTGGCGAGGCCGAAGTGCTGGTCGCCGCCCGAGATCTGGTCAATGACGCCACCGTCACACGCCGCGAAGGAGGGCAGGTCGAATACGTACATCTGATGTTTGACCGTCATCAGGTGGTCTTTTCAGAGGGTCTGGAAACCGAAAGCTATTTGCCCGGCCCGCAAACCTGTGAAAGCTTTGAGGCCGAAACAATTGCGGAAATCTGTGCGATCTTCCCCGAAATCGACCCTAAAACGGGGCAGGGATATTCTCAGGCGGCGCGCAGGACGTTGAAACGGTTCGAGGCCGGCATTCTTTGTTCCGGCATGGTGGCCTGACCGATGACCTGGATCGCATTGGCAGATAAAGACGACCGCCGGTTTTCCTGCTTCGGGATCGGCCACGACAAACGGGATGCCCCAGTGTGCGGCACCCAAGATGACGACCTGCTGACCAGCGGCAGTATCATGTTCGAAACGCGGCAGGCCCCCGATGGCAGGCCGCAGCTTTTGCTGGGGTACAAGTCGACATTCCCATGGCTTCGCAGCCTGACATTTCAGGCGATTCCGGGCGGTGGTGTCGCCTTGGTGCAGGTGCAGGGCAACGATATCACCCATGCCGCAATCCAGCACAAAGACAGTGGCCGGAATGAAGTGCTGCGCATTACCTATTCGTGGGACAGCACCGCGAAATGGGGCCGCCTTGCCATGGAACACCCCGAAAGCAATCGCGTCGTAACGGTGCCTGTTTGCAACCCTAAACCGATCTCGATCGAAGACCTGCGCAATATGATGCTGGGCCGTGGCGATCAGACGTTTTCATCCGATGTGATCTTTGCAGCACTTTCCAGCAGGGTCGAACCGATCGGCCCGATGCCATCGCTTTTGCCATCAACGCCGCTTGCGACGCCTTGGGGGTTCAAGCCGCTGTCGCAGCTCAAACGCGGTGACACCGTGATGACGCAGGATTCAGGCGTAGTGCCTGTGCTGGAAACCGTTTCCAGAACGGTCCCGGCGCGCGGCAGCTATGCCCCTATCCGGTTACGCGCGCCCTATTTCGGCTTGCAACAGGATATCGTCGTTGCCCCCGACCAGCGGCTTGTTATCGATGGGCCAGAGGTCGAGTATCTTTTCGCCAAAGAGGCTGTGCTGATCCCCGCACGCCATCTGGTCAACGGGTTTGCTGCCTTGCAAGAAACCTGCGGGCCCACGATCACCTATTCGCAACTGTTGCTGCCCGCCCATGAAACGATGCTCGCGGCAGGTGCCCCTGCGGAAAGCCTCTATATCGGTCGCCTGCGCCGCCAGCCTGTGCACATGGCCAGCAGCGTTCTGGCCGGTTTCGACCGCAACCTGCTGCCCGAACACGGTCAGCCGGCGCATCCTGTCCTAAAGTGGTTCGAGGCAATCACACTCGCCAGCCGCCGCGCCGCCTGATCAGTCGAAAAACGGCGTCATCTGCGCAATAATGACCGAGTTCTCGTCCAAAGCCCGTGCCATCAAGGCGCGTTCTTCTTCGTCGATCTCGTGGCCCTCGGCCTCGCGTTCAGCCAATGTGCCATAGCCGGTCACATCCAGCGGGTTTGTATCGGCCTGTTTCAGGATCGCGACGGTTTCACGCACGGCTTCGGCCTCGTCTATGCCAGAGGCAAAGCACATCAGCGCGGCACCCGTCGCCTTGTCCGGCAATCCGTCACCTTCTTTGCGCCCGATTTCGACCAGCAAGGTATAGACCTGCTGGCGTGAGGGTTTTTTGGGTTTCTTCTGGTCAGACATAAAAAGGGCCACCGCAATGAGATGCGGCAGCCCTATCGTGTTCTGAAGCGTCTGAAAAGGGTCAGCTGCGGCCGCGCAGCGCGCGCCAGACCCAGATCACCAGACATGCGCCGACCAAACCCACAAAAAGTTGGGTCAACCAAGCGTCAGCGGCATAGATGTCGAGCAGCCCAAGAATGAAGTTCAGCACCACAGCACCGATGATCCCCAAACCGATGTTCGAAAATATTCCGGTATTCGCCTTCATGATCATGCTGGCAATCCAGCCCGCAAGACCACCGACGAAAATCGATCCGATCAATCCCAGTCCCATAAGTGCTTTCCTTTATATGCGCTTTGGCAGTCTAACCGCCAAAGGCACCATTTTGTTCCGCGTTAGTCGCGCAACAGTTCGTTGATCGACGTTTTCGAACGGGTCCGTTCATCCACGCGCTTGACGATCACGGCACAGTACAGGTTCACGCCATTCTTTGATGGCATCGACCCTGCAACAACAACCGAACCGGCAGGAACTTCGCCATACATGACTTCGCCGGTGTCACGATCAAGAATCTTGGTCGACTGGCCGATGAAAACGCCCATGCCCAGCACGGACCCTTCGCGTACGATACACCCCTCGACCACCTCGGACCGCGCCCCGATAAAGCAGTTGTCCTCGATGATTGTCGGGCCCGCCTGCATGGGTTCCAGCACGCCACCGATACCCACACCGCCGGACAGGTGAACGTTCTTGCCGATCTGCGCGCAGGACCCGACTGTCGCCCATGTATCAACCATTGTACCGCTGTCGACATAGGCACCGATGTTCACAAAGGATGGCATCAACACGACGCCCGGCGCGATATAGGCCGATTTGCGCACAACGCAGTTGGGCACAGCGCGGAAACCGGCTGTTTTCCATTCGTCGTCGCCCCAGCCTTTGAACTTGCTATCGACCTTGTCCCACCAGCCGGCACCCTGCGGGCCGCCAGTCTGATGTTCCATGTCTTTAATGCGGAAACCCAGCAGAACCGCCTTTTTGGCCCATTGGTTTACATGCCAATCGCCATTTTCGCGCTTTTCAGCAACCCGCAGTTTGCCGCTGTCCAATGCGGCCAATGTGGCCTCGATGGCGTCACGCTGTTCACCTTTGGTGGCAGAAGTGATCGTGTCGCGGGCATCCCACGCAGCTTCGATTGCGGTTTCAAGTTGTGCATTAGACATATGGTTGGCTCCGGAATATGGGGTCAGGTGTTGCGCATGGCTATACCCTCGTCAGGTTGTGCGCGCAATCATAACGGCTGGCGTGGTCATTTGCGTAGAACGCGGGCATGTTAGCGACAAGGATCAAACCGGAGAATTTGATGACCGAACAGACACGCCACCCCCTGCGCGATGCCGTTGCTGACAGCGCCAAGGCCAGGGAAGTCCCGGACACACCACAAACCCGCGCGCCGGCCTATCGGCTGGCGTTTACCGACCAGGAATTTATGGGCCACGATGCCTTGCGTCCGGTCCGGTTGCAGTTGGAACTGCTCAAGCCAGAAATGGGGCTGGATGCGCATGGCATCACATCAACGATCGTGCTGTTTGGCGGCGCACGCATCCCCAAACCGGCAGATAAAGACAAGGCGCGGACCAAGACATTGGCCGAGCTGTCGCATTTCTATGAAGAAGCGCGTGAATTTGCGCGCCTGATGACGTTGAAATCGGTAGAAACAGGCGGCCGCGAAAACGTCATCGTGACCGGCGGCGGCCCCGGCGTGATGGAGGCCGGTAACCACGGTGCCGTGGACGCGGGCGGGCGTTCCATCGGATTGAACATCGTGCTTCCGTTTGAACAGGCCCCGAACGCATATGTCACGCCAGAGCTGTGTTTCAACTTCCACTATTTCGCGATCCGCAAAATGCATTTCCTGATGCGGGCGCGTGCAATTTGTGTGTTTCCAGGGGGCTTTGGCACCATGGATGAAACATTCGAAGCATTGACCCTCATTCAAACCGGCCGCATGTCGCGGGTGCCGTTTTTGCTGTTTGGGCGTGCCTTCTGGGAAAAAATCATAAACTGGGAAGCGCTGGCAGATGCCGGTACCATCTCAGTCGAAGATCTTGACCTGTTTAGGTTTGTTGAGTCCGCTGACGAAGCGATGCACGTGATTGATAACTGGGAAACGGCACCGGCACGGGATTCTTTGCCCGGCAGGTGATTTCACAAGACCAAGCGGTATCGTTCAGGCGCACAGCTCGGCGGGCAACGTACATACTTCGACGTGATGCGGAAGGGTCTCAAGCACGTGACCGTTTTCCGTATCACGCACGCTGTAGCCATAACCGGCCAGACGGTGCTTCCATTCGCGAACAGACAAGGCGCGTTCACGTTCATTGGTGACCAGGGTCATAACCTCGGCAGTCAGGAAGGCGTCGCTCTTAATGATAACAGACATTGGATATTGCTCCTAATTGTGTTGTCGATGGAAACAATATCTTGGGGGATGATGTCTTAAGTTCCGCCGAACTGTGGCAGGCCAAAGGTCATTTCAGGACGTCTTTGCCTTAATTTGCCACCCCCTGAATTTAAACAATTTTCGCCAACCACGGTGCTTCTCTGGCGCGACATCCCAGCGCCAGAGTGGATTTAAACCCGTGTTTAAGGGGGCGCGGGTCCTTAAAGGCCTGCGTCTGCTTCGATCTGCTTGCGCGATTTGCGCGCGCGTTCGGTCGCTGATTTCAGCTGCCCGCAAGCCGCCATGATATCCTCGCCGCGTGGTTTGCGCACCGGGGATGCATAGCCCGCTTTGTAAACAATCTCTGAAAATGCACGAATGCGATTGTTCGACGACCGCTTGTAAGGCGCGCCGGGCCATTCATTGAACGGGATCAGGTTGATCTTGGCCGGGATGCCCCGGATCAGCTCGATCAGCCGATAGGCGTCCGCATCGCTGTCATTCACCCCGTCCAGCATCACATATTCAAAGGTGATCCGCTCTGAATTGCTGACCTTTGGATAGGCCCGCAGCGCCTCGACCAGTTCGGCAATATTCCAGCGTTTGTTGATCGGCACCAGCTTGTCGCGCACTTCGTCTGTTGTGGCATGAAATGATATGGCCAGCTGGCAACCGATTTCCTGCGCCGTACGCGCAATTTCCGGCACAACGCCAGACGTGGACAAGGTAATGCGGCGGCGTGATAGCTGGATCCCTTCGGGGTCCATCGCAATTTTCATCGCGTCGCGCACGTTCTCAAAGTTATAGAGCGGCTCGCCCATGCCCATCAAAACGATGTTCGACAACAGGCGCGGTGCCTCGGTGATCGTACCGGGAACCGGCCATTCTCCCAGATCATCCCGCGCGACCATAACCTGACCGATAATCTCGGCTGCGGTCAGATTGCGCACCAGTTTCTGCGTGCCCGTGTGACAGAACGAACAGGTCAACGTGCACCCGACCTGAGAACTCACGCACAATGTCCCGCGCCCTTCTTCAGGGATGTACACCACCTCGACCTCGTGACCGCCAGCAATGCGCACCAGATATTTGCGTGTGCCGTCTTCTGACACCTGCTTGGTCACAACCTCAGGCACGGCAATCACGAATTTCTCAGCCAGTTCCGCGCGAAATGTCTTGGACAGGTTGGTCATATCCGCAAAATCACGCGTGCCCCATTGATAAATCCACTGCCAAATCTGGCCGACCCGCATCTTGGCCTGCTTTTCCGGCGTGCCATGGGCGATCAAGACATCCCGCATCGCGTCACGCGTCAAACCGACAAGGTTGATCGGCCCCTCCGGCAATTTGCGCGGAATGGTCATGACATCTTGAGTGATCGGCGCGGTCGCAGACATTGGGATTCTCCGGGATGTGGGTGTTTCAGCGGTCTATATAGGCATTCGCGCCCAGATCTAAATGAAAAAAGCCCCGCCACTGGCGAGGCCCTCTAAGATATCGCCCAAAGCCTAGCCGCCGCAGCGCTTTGCCGCGTCTTCAACAGCTGCGGTAAAGCCCAGCAATGAAAATGTGTCTTTGGTCTGTGTGCCGCGACCGGAACGGGCCGTCATGATGGCGCTCGCCCCCCGCTTCATCGCAGTGATGATCTTGTTGTCATCCTCGGGGGTTGCAGGCCACGCCCATTCACCTTCGGTGAACAATTCAAACGTGGTGCCGCTGATATCCATGTTTACGGTCGATCCAGATGCAAAGGGATAACCGCCTGTGAATGCAACCTGACCCTTGGCCCCCGCACTGGGGCGGTAAAAAACCATCAGCAATGTCTGGCCACGGTTCACAGCAACAACGCGCCCGTCCCGCGAATTCACCATTTCCTTGGGCGTTGAAACACCCCAGCATTCGGTCGGATTGTCTTCGACGAAAACGCTCCAATCGGTTTCCGCAGCAACACGATTAGTGCTTTGCGATTGCGCCATCGCGCCACCCGCAGCGAACCCCGCAAGGGCTGCGGCCAAACCAATTGTTCTTAACTTCATCATCTACCTAGGCCTCCAGCCGCCATTATCCTCAACATTTCCATCAACTCCACCGGCAGCCTTTCGGGAGGCGCTCTTTAAAGGAACTGTATTTCTCTCGACAACAAGCATATTAACGCCAAACAGGCGACCTGCGAAACCCTGATTGGCAGGAATTCGCCCAACAAAAGGATGAAAGATGACACAACCGGCCCCCTTTGCAGAAATCTGGCGCGGCACCTTCCTTGAAAGCGTGCATTCGGGCCATGCGGTTGTGTGCGATGAAAAGGGCCAGATCGTCCACGCCTGGGGAAATCCCGAGGCCGTCATCCTCCCGCGGTCATCCGCCAAAATGATACAGGCTCTGCCTCTGGTGCGCTCTGGCGCTGCGGATGCGATGGGCCTGGGGCCCCAACATCTTGCGCTTGCTTGCGCCTCACATCAGGCCGCCAGCCTTCACACGGGGATCATCGGGAAATGGCTTGATACCATGGGCCTTGGCGACAGCGATTTTCGTTGCGGCTCCCCGTTCCAGGCGACATGGATGCACGCGACGCCCTGATCCGCGCCGATGAAAAGCCCTGCCAAATTCATCATGAATGCTCGGGCAAACATGCAGGCTTCCTGACGTTGAACAAACATCTCGGCGGCGATGCGGATTATGAAAAACCCGACCACCCCGTACAAAAGGCCTGCCTCGAGGCATTCGAAGGTGTCACAGACCTGACCTCCTTCGGATACGGGATCGACGGTTGCTCCGTGCCGAATTTCGCGACCACATTGCACGGCATGGCCCGCGCGATGGCGCATTTCGCAGCAGCCCCCGATGGCTCGGCCGAGGCAAGACTGCATCAGGCGATGCGCTTGCACCCCGAACTCGTCGCCGGTGAAACCCGCGCTTGCACAGATCTCATGCGGGCGATGAACGGCAAAGTGGCAATAAAAACAGGCGCAGAAGGGTTCTTCATCGCGATCCTGCCCGAACAAAAACTTGGCGTTGCCCTCAAAGCGTCCTGCGGCACTGTGCGGGCCTCGAACTGCGCCATCGCCTCAATTCTGGTGAAACTTGGGGCCCTCGACCCCAACCACCCAGAGGCGCTGAAATACCGCAATGCACCAATCGAAAACCGCCGCGGCATTATTACTGGCAGCATTAAACCCGCCGCAACCTTCGCTTAAAACACGCGGTGCCCCATTTCCAAATGGTTAAGAATCCCGGGGTATGGGGCAGCGCCCCATGCACCTCTCCGCCTAAACGACAAACTCGTTCTTGGCATAGCCCTGCACATACAGCAGCGCCGTCAGGTCACCAAAGTTGACCCGGACATCACATTCCGCGGCCACCACCGGTTTGGCATGCAACGCAACACCCATACCCGCGCGGTGCAACATGCCCAGATCATTGGCACCATCGCCAACAGCCAGCACATCCGCTTCTGCCAGGCCAAGCCGTTTCGTGATGTCGTCCAACGCGTCGACCTTGGCTTGCTTGCCCAGAATTGGCTCAGCAACCTCACCCGTCAGTTTGCCTTCACTGACCAGCAGCGTATTCGCCCGGTTCTCGTCAAACCCCAACGCCTTGGCCACCGATGACGTGAACGCCGTGAAACCGCCCGAAACAAGCGCCGCATAAGCGCCGTTCGCCTTCATCGTCGCCAAAAGGGCCCGCCCGCCCGGCATATAAGTGATCCGCTGCTCCAGAACGCGGCCGATCACGGCTTCTTCCAGACCGGCAAGCAGGCCAACCCGCTCACGCAATGCCCCCTCGAAATCCAGCTCGCCGTTCATGGCACGCGCTGTGATATCCTTGACCCGCGCGCCCACGCCCGCCTCATCTGCCAATTCGTCGATACATTCCTGCTGGATCATCGTGCTGTCCATATCGGCCAACAGCATTTTTTTGCGCCGCCCACTCGCTGGCACAATGATCAAATCAACACCCATACCCTGACATTCGGCCCAGATATCCCAGCGGTTCCCCGGCATTCGCATCATATTGAATGTCGCGGCCTCGTCGGGGGCCAGCCAGATCGCGTCCCCGCCGCCCCAGGCATTGCGCAGGCTATCGACCAACGCAGCCTCCAGCTTTGGTCTTTGAGGAGAGGTTAACAAAGTCACACTATGCATCGTCGAGTTTCCGATCCGCGTCAGAGCTGTCGTAAAAAGCCAATCAAGCGGCGTTCTAGCGATATTTTCCGGCTTGTGCCAGACCGTCCGCACCTCTAGATGCAGCGATGGGACACCCTTCCCCAACGAAGGGCGCTTATCTGAAAGGGTAGCTAAATGGCTATTACAGTACCTACCACGCGACCAACGAATCCGCGTTTTTCCTCCGGCCCCTGCGCCAAACCCCCCGCATATGATCTGACCAAGCTTGCAAGCGCGCCATTGGGCCGCAGCCACCGTGCTGCACCGGGCAAAGCCAAGCTGCTTGCCGCGATCGAGACAACGCGCGAGATTCTCGGCGTGCCTGCGGATTACAAAATCGGCATCGTGCCCGCCTCCGATACCGGCGCTTACGAGATGGCCATGTGGACCATGCTGGGCGAACGCCCCGCTGAAATGGTCGCCTGGGAATCATTCGGCGCTGGCTGGGTCACTGATGCCGTCAAACAGCTGAAAATCGAACATGCCGTCCACACTGCCGACTACGGCCAGATCGTGGATATGGCGTCGCTCAACTATGACAACGACGTATGCTTTACCTGGAACGGCACCACATCCGGTGTGCGCGTTCCGACCGGTGATGTGATCCCCGCCGATCGCAAGGGCCTGACCCTGTGCGACGCGACCTCTGCCGCCTTCGCGATGGACCTGCCCTGGGACAAGCTGGATGTGACCACCTTCAGCTGGCAAAAAGTGCTCGGCGGCGAAGCGGCGCATGGCATGCTGATCCTCAGCCCGCGCGCGGTTGAACGGCTCGAAAACTACACGCCTGCATGGCCCCTGCCCAAGATTTTCCGCCTCACCAAAGGTGGCAAGCTGATCGACGGCATTTTCAAGGGTGAAACCATCAACACGCCTTCCATGCTGTGTGTCGAAGATTACTTGCTGGCGCTGGACTGGGCGAAATCTGTTGGCGGCCTGCAAGGCCTTATCGGTCGCGCCGATGCCAACACCGCCGCGATTGCCGAGTTTGTGCAAGACCACGACTGGATCGATTTCCTTGCCACCGATCCCGCGACACGGTCCAACACATCTGTCTGCCTCAAGTTCACAGATGACCGTATCGCTGATGGCGCTGCCTTCGCCAAAGCCGTTGCAAAACGCCTGGCCGACGAAGATGTAGCACTGGACGTTGGTGCCTACCGCGATGCCCCTCCGGGCCTGCGCATCTGGTGCGGCGGCACGGTTGAAACCTCGGATATCGAGGCAATGCTGCCGTGGCTTGCTTGGGCGTTTGAGTCCGAAATCAACGCATAATTCCGGGTTCCCCGCCCTGCGCCGCGCGTAGGGTGGGTGCCAACCCACACCCCCCTTCTATTTAAAAAAGGAGCGCCAAACATGGCCCCCAAAGTTCTCATTTCCGACAGCCTGTCCGAAGCCGCCGTTCAAATCTTCAAAGACCGTGGCATCGAGGTCGATTTCCAGCCTGATCTGGGCAAGGACAAAGAAAAACTGGCCGCCATCATCGGCGACTACGATGGCCTTGCCATCCGCTCGGCGACCAAAGTGACCGAAGCGATCCTTGCAAATGCGAAGAACCTCAAGGTTATCGCCCGCGCCGGTATCGGTACAGACAACATCGACAAAGACGCCGCATCGAAAAAAGGTGTGATCGTCATGAACACGCCTTTCGGCAACATGATCACCACCGCCGAACACGCCATCGCGATGATGTTCGCCGTGGCCCGTCAAATCCCCGAAGCCTCTGCATCGACCCACGCCGGTAAATGGGAAAAGTCCAAGTTCATGGGCGTCGAGCTGACAGGCAAAACCCTTGGCGTCATTGGTGCGGGCAACATCGGTGGCATCGTGTGCGACCGTGCGCGCGGGCTGAAGATGAAAGTCGTCGCCTATGATCCCTTCCTTGGCGAAGAAAAAGCCAAGAAAATGGGCGTCGAAAAGGTCGAGCTTGACGAATTGCTGGCCCGCGCTGATTTCATCACGCTGCACGTCCCCTATACCGATCAAACCGCCAACATCCTGTCCAAGGAAGCCCTGGCCAAGACCAAAAAAGGCGTGCGCATCATCAACTGTGCCCGCGGTGGTCTGGTAGACGAAGAAGCCCTGGCCGAAGCGTTGAAATCCGGCCATGTCGCTGGTGCTGCCTTTGACGTGTTCAAAGTAGAACCCGCAACCGAAAACGTTTTGTTCGGTCTGCCAAACGTGGTCTGCACCCCACACCTTGGTGCCGCCACGACCGAAGCTCAGGAAAACGTGGCCCTGCAAGTCGCCGAACAGATGTCCGATTACCTACTGACAGGCGCTGTTTCCAACGCCTTGAACATGCCATCGGTTACAGCTGAAGAAGCCAAAGTCATGGGCCCATGGATCACTTTGTCCGGCCACCTTGGCGCGTTTATCGGCCAGATGACGGACGAGCCGATCAAGGCGATCAACATCCTGTACGACGGTCAGGTATCTGAAATGAACCTGAACGCGCTGAACTGCGCGGTTGTTGCAGGCATCATGAAACGCGCGAACCCCGATGTGAACATGGTCAGCGCACCTGTGGTTGCCCGTGAAAAAGGCATCCAGATCAGCACCACAAACCAGGACAAATCCGGCGTGTTCGACGGCTATGTCAAGGTGACGGTCGTGACCGAAAAGCGCGAACGCTCCATCGCGGGCACCGTGTTCTCGGACGGGAAGCCACGTTTCATCCAGATCAAAGGCATCAACATCGACGCCGAAATCGGCGCGCACATGCTGTACACCACCAACGAAGATGTCCCCGGCATCATCGGCACATTGGGCCAGACCCTGGGTGCCAACGGTGTGAACATCGCGAACTTTACCTTGGGCCGCTCGGCTGCCAAAGGCGAGGCGATTGCGCTGCTCTACATCGATGACGCTGTATCTCCAGCCGTGATCAAGCAATTGCAAGACACAGGCCTGTTCACCCAGGTCAAAGAGCTTGAGTTCGACGTTTCCTAAACGCCTCCAGCATGATTTCTCCAAAGCGCCCCCTTCAAGGGGCGCTTTTTTCGTTCGGCCCGACAGCCTCCAAACCGCAGCCGTCAAATCAGACAGCACCAACGCCAGCCCGGCTTCCCCTTTTCCCGCAGATCAGGCATCATAAGACCAAGCAACAAGGAAATATGTTCATGTCCACGCCCATCTATGCCGTCGGTGATATTCACGGCCAACTCGACGACCTGCACCGCGTGCTGGAGTTGATCGAAGCAGACGGTGGCAAAGACGCCGAAATCGTGTTTCTGGGGGATTACGTCGATCGCGGCCCCGACAGCAAAGGCGTCGTTGATCTGCTGATGACAGGGATCACCCAAGGCCGTAACTGGACCGCCATCCGCGGCAATCATGACCGGTATTTCACCCGTTTTCTGGACGACCAAACCGTCTTCGATCCAGCCACCCGCGCAGATCTGTTCTGGATGAACCCACGCTTGGGCGGGGATAAAACCCTGATTTCATATGGCGTTGTCGGCGAAGATTACGCGCCCGTCGACCCAATCCATCAAGCAGCGCTACAGGCGGTGCCGCAATCACACCGCGATTTTCTGGATAACCTGCCGAATATTCACATCACCGATCACCTGATTTTCGCCCACGCAGGCCTGCGCTACGGCATTCCGATCCAGGATCAAGTCGAAGACGATCTGATCTGGATCCGCGGCGACTGGCTGACCGAATATCACGATTTCGGCCGCCCCGTCGTGCACGGGCATACCGCCGTCGACTATCCCGAACACCACGGATACCGCATCAACCTTGACGCTGGCGCGGGCTATTTCAAGCCGCTCCAAGCGGCAGTTTTCGAAGGTCAGGACGTCCATGTGATATCCGAAAAAGGCAGGGTGCCGCTCCGCCCCGCAAGCTAATTCCAAATGGACTTAATCCCGGGGGAGTCGCGGCATCGCCGGGACGGGGGCTGGCCCCCTAAACCCCGGTCCAGTCCAGAACCACCTTGCCGGACAAGCCCGATTTCATCGCTGCAAACCCGGCCTCGAACTCATCCGCACCAAAGCGGTGGGTGATGATCTTGGAAACATCCAACCCGTTTTCGAGCATGGCAATCATCTTGTACCATGTCTCGAAAATCTCGCGGCCATAGACGCCTTTAATGGTGATCGCCTTGAACACGATCCGGCTCCAATCCACCGGCGACTTGCCGGGGGGAATCCCCAGCATGGCAATGCGGCCCCCCATGGTCATCGCTTCGACCATTTGGTCCAGCGCCATCTGGTTGCCTGACATTTCCATGCCGACGTCAAAGCCCTGCTTCATCTTCAGCTTTGCGATCACATCATTCAGATCTTCTTTGGCGACGTTGACTGGCGTCACATCCGCAACCTGCGCTGCCAGTTCCAGACGCGCAGGATTAACATCCGTGATCGCAACATGGCGCGCACCGACATGCCGCGCGACCGCTGCGGCCATGATACCGATCGGCCCTGCACCGGTAATCAACACGTCCTCGCCCACCAGATCAAAACTAAGCGCTGTGTGAACAGCATTGCCAAGCGGATCAAGGATCGCCCCGATGTCATCGGAAATCTCGTCCGGCAGCGGCACCACATTGAACGCGGGCAGACGCAGGTATTGCGCAAAGGCACCCTGTTCGTTCACGCCAATGCCCCGCGTTGCCGGATCAAGATGAAACTTCCCCGACCGTGACTGGCGGGATGTCTTGCCAATCAAATGCCCCTCGCCGGAACATCTTTGCCCAATGGTCAGATCAGTGACATTGCGCCCCAACTCCACAATCTCTCCGGCGAATTCATGGCCTGTGATCAACGGCACAGGCACGGTTTTCTGCGCCCATTCATCCCAGTTCCAAATGTGAATGTCGGTGCCACAAATACCGGTCTTGTTGACCTTGATCAGCACATCATCCGGCCCGATTTCGGGAACCGGTGCGCGGGTCATCCACAAACCTTCGCGCGGCTCCGATTTACACAGCGCTTTCATCTGGTTGCTCATGACAAAACCCCGCAGGCCTTGCCCGCGACCTCGAAGGCGACAAGCGCGCGGTCCAGTTCATCCTTCGTCAACGCAGCGTTCATCTGCGTTCTGATCCGCGCCTGACCCCGCGGGACAACCGGAAAGAAGAACCCGCTGACATAGACGCCTTCCTCGAACAGTTTGGTCGCCATATCCTGCGCCAATTGGGCCTCGCCCAACATCACCGGGATGATGGGATGTTCACCAGGCAACAGATCAAAGCCCAGATCGGTCAACCCCTTGCGCCAATAGGCAGCGTTCTCAAACAATCTCGCGCGCAGATCATCGCCCTTCTCGACCAGCTCAAGCGCCTTGATACCTGCCATCACGATAGACGGCGGCAGGGAGTTCGAAAACAGATAGGGGCGCGCGCGCTGGCGCAGCAGATCAATCACAGGCTGCGGCCCCGCGATATAGCCACCGATCGCACCGCCAAGCGCCTTGCCCAGCGTCCCCGTCAGAATATCCACATCCACACCGAAATGTGCCGGCGTCCCTGCCCCTTTCAGCCCCATAAAGCCGGTGGAATGGCAGTCGTCGACCATAACGAGGGCTTCGTATTTTTCTGCGAGGCGGGTAATGTCCGGCAGATTAGCCAGATAGCCGTCCATGCTGAACACGCCATCCGTCGCAATCATGATGAACCGCGCCCCTTCTTCACGGGCAAGCTTTAGCTGTCCCTCAAGGTCGTTCATGTCGGAATTGGCATAGCGATAGCGCTTGGCCTTGCACAGGCGGATGCCGTCAATGATCGACGCGTGGTTCAAACTATCCGAGACGATTGCGTCTTCGGGCCCGAAAAGCGGTTCGAACAAGCCGCCATTGGCATCGAAACACGCCGCGAACAGGATCGAATCATCCTTGCCCAGAAACTTGGCCAGCTTCTGTTCAAGTTCGCGGTGGATATCCTGGGTGCCACAGATGAACCGGACCGACGCCATGCCGAACCCTCGGGGGCCCATGGCATCCTGGGCTGCTTTGATCAGGTCGGGGTGATCGGCCAACCCTAGGTAATTATTGGCACAAAGGTTGATGACATGCCGCCCGGCGACATCAATAATGCCCGACTGGGGCGAGGTGATCATGCGCTCGCGCTTCATCATGCCTTCCGCCTCGATTTGCGCAAGTGTGGCTGTGACGTGGTCGAGATAAGTCTGGGTCATGATGAAGCTCCTTTTCAGAACTTCTATCATAGCGGATTATTTTCCGGAACAGGGGAAATCCTATATGACGGATTTATTCCTGTATTTTGGAATCAAGCATTCTGAACGACCAGAAATGCCCGAACGGCCCCGCCTATTGCCGTAATCGCATGGGGAACGTCGGCAGGATACCGCGCCGTGTCGCCAGTGTTGATCGTGCTTTCGGCGTCGCCGCTTTGCAGGCCTGCTGTGCCCTGGATAACTGTCAGATGTTCGCGGGCACCGCGGGTATGGGGCTGGCTGTCCAGTTTCCCGCCCGCATCGATCAAAAGTTCGTAAACTTCGTGCTTACCGGCCTCTTCGGGCGGAGAAAGGATGCGGATGTGGCATCCCGTTCCCAGATTATGGATCGTGGGCACTTCGGCGGCGCGCAAGATTTCGATCTGGGCCGGAGTTTGAGTGCTGTCCAGAAGTCCCGCAAAATCGACCTGCAAGGCCCGTGTCAGGTTCCACAATGTTGCGATTGTCGGGCTGCTTTCGCCACGCTCAATCTGGCTGACCATCGACCGGGACACGCCCGAAAGCTTGGCCACGGCATCAAGGCTGAGGCCTTGTGCAGTACGGGCCGATTTGAGGCGCGAGGGCAATTGGGTAAGAATAGCGTCAGGGTTATCCGTCATAGTGGATAACTGCACGTCGGGCATCCCCCCTGTCAATGGCTGTGTTTTTTGCAAAGCGCCGGGGGTTTTGCACCCCCGGACCCCCGCAGGATATTTCCGAGCCAGAGAAGCCGGTTAAGAGAACCGGTCGGCAAAGGCCGCAAGAGCCATCGCGCCGAGAGCGCCCAGAAGTGCGGCAAGGGCGATCCAGCGTTTGAAGCCTTTTCGCGGCGGTTCGGCTTCTTGTTGTTGCCGGATAAGCGCTGCTTCGACCAAGGCGGGCAAGCGCGGGCCGAAACGGGCCAGAACGCGGGCGGTATTGGTAAGGTCGCGCACGACGGCTTTGGGACCGATGGATTTGGAAATATAATCGGTCACAATCGGGCTCGAGACTTGCCAGATGTTGATATGCGGGTTGAGAGAGCGCGCCACGCCTTCGACCACCACCATTGTACGTTGTAGCAAGATCAGTTCGGTGCGGGTTTCCATGCCGAAGCGTTCTGTTACCTCGAACAGATAGGTGAGCAGTCGGGCCATTGAGATACGTGTGGCATCCATGCCGAAGATCGGCTCTCCGACAGCGCGCAGGGCACGGGCAAATTCATCGACATCTTTGTCGGCTGGCACATAGCCTGCTTCGAAATGCACCTCGGCCACGCGTTTGTAGTCTTTGCGGATGAACCCGAACAGGATTTCCGCGTAGACGCGGCGGGTGTATTCGTCGATGTGGCCCATGATGCCGAAGTCATAGGCGATAATGTTGCCGTTCGGTGCTACCTTGAGGTTGCCCTGATGCATATCCGCATGGAAATAACCGTCGCGCAGCGCGTGGTTCAGGAACAGTTGCAACACACGGTCCCCGATGGCGACGCGGTCGTGACCTGCGCCATCAATCGCAGCGTTGTCGCCCATCGGTACACCGTCAGCCCATTCCAGGGTCATCACACGGCGCGCAGAAAATTCCCATTTGATCGCGGGCAGTTGGAAGCCTTCGTCATTCTTGGTGTTGGCGGCAAACTCGGACGCGGCAGAGGATTCAAGCCGCAGGTCCAGTTCTCCGCGCACGACGCCATCGAAATGCTCAATCACCTCGGTCGGGCGCAGGCGACGTGACCCGGGGGAAAACAGTTCAACCATGCGCGCGGCAAGATAGAAGGCGTCGACATCCTTGCGGAATGCTTTCTCGATGCCGGGGCGCAGGACCTTGACGGCCACATCTTCGCCGGTTTCGGCGATGGTGGCACGGTGTACCTGCGCGATCGAGGCCGCAGCCACGGGTTCGCTGAAAGTGGAAAAGATCGCATCGACCGGCAGGCCGAGTTCTTTTTCGACTTCGGCTTTGGCCTGCTCGATTGAAAATGGTGGCAGTTTGTCTTGGAGCACGCGCAATTGAACGGCCAGTTCATCGCCCACCACATCGGGGCGGGTCGACAGAACCTGACCGAATTTGATGTAGGCCGGGCCAAGGGCGGTTAATGCGCGGGTCGCGGGCGGCATTGACGGATCACCCGCATAGCCCAGAAATTTGAACGGTTTACCAAGCGCCTTGGCCACGAAGCGCAGCGCCGGGGTCGCGTCGAATGCATCCAGCACGACATTCATGGCACCTGTACGTTCAAGAGTGGCACCGGTGCGGACAAGCCGCCAGATATTATGTGGTCCGCGCATTTTAGATTTTCCAGCCTGAATGAAGTGCCGCGACGCCCATCGTCAGGTTGCGGTATTTAGCCTGCTCGAAACCGGCGGCCTTGACCATGCCAAGGAACGTTTCCTGATCGGGGAAATTTCGAATAGATTCAACAAGGTACTGATAGCTGTCACGGTCGTTCGCGATCAGTTTTCCCATCCGGGGAATCACGTTGAAGCTGTAGAGATCATAGGCTTTTTGCATCATCGGGTTCGGCAGCTGGCTGAATTCCAGCACCATCAGACGGCCACCGGGGCGCAGCACACGGTAGGCTTCGTTCAGGGCCTCTTGGGGGCGGGTGACGTTGCGGATGCCAAAGCTGATTGTGTAGACGTCGAATGTGTTATCCTCGAACGGCAGCGCCATTGCGTCGCCCACGACCCAATCAAGGCTGTCGACCATCGCCGCCGCTTCGGCACGTTTGCGCCCCTCGACCAGCATGGGTTCGGTCAGATCCAGCACTGTGGCATGGCCCGATCCGGCGCGTTCAAGAAACTTGAACGACACATCACCGGTGCCGCCGGCCACATCCAGCAGCTTTTGACCAGCGCGCGGGGCCAGCCAATCCATCATCGCTTCTTTCCAGATGCGGTGGATGCCGACGCTCATGACATCGTTCATGATGTCGTATTTACTGGCGACAGAGTTAAAGACACCCTGCACGCGCCCGGCTTTGTCGCCTTCGGCCACGGTTTCAAATCCGAAGTGGGTGGTTTTGTCGCTATCGTTTGTCATGGGGTCTTGTGGTCCTTTGATCTGCACCTTTGTTATAGGGCGTAGGGGGGCGGGTACAATGCGCCCCTTTTGTCACAGGGGAAACAACATGCCTGAACTGCCAGAAGTCGAAACAGTGCGCCGCGGCCTATCCCCCGTGATGGAGGGACAGGTCATTGCGCGCGCCGATGTGAACCGGCCCGATCTGCGCTGGCCCTTTCCACCAGACATGGCTGCACGGCTGACAGGTCAAAAGGTGGAACGGCTGCGCAGGCGGTCGAAATACATTCTGGCTGATCTGTCATCGGGGGAATCATTGCTGATTCATCTGGGCATGTCGGGGCGGATGCTGATTTCGGGTGATCCGTTGGGGCAATTCGTGCATGACCATCCGTCACCTGAAAAGCACGATCATGTGGTGTTCCACATGGCGAACGGGGCGCGGGTCACCTTTAACGATCCGCGCCGTTTTGGCGCGATGGACCTGCTGAATACGCAAACCGCAGGCGTCCATAAATTGCTGTCCTCGATCGGGCCAGAACCCTTGGGCAATGATTTTCACGAGGCGCATCTGGTGGCGGCCCTAAAGGGGCGCAACATGCCGATCAAATCCGCGCTTTTGGATCAACGCATCGTGGCGGGCCTTGGAAATATCTATGTATGTGAAACGCTTTACCGGGCGCGCATTCATCCCGCACGCAAGGCCGGGCGCATTTCGGCGGCGCGAGTCGCAGGGCTGGTGCCGATCATCCGGCAAGTGTTGGACGAGGCAATCACCGCAGGCGGATCAACCTTGCGCGACTTCAAACAAGCGGATGGCGAATTGGGTTATTTCCAGCACAGCTTTGACGTCTATGGCCGCGAGGGGGAACCTTGCCGCACAGAAGGATGCAGCGAAGATATCGGTCGAAACGTTCAGTCGGGAAGATCATCGTTCTACTGTGCGCAATGCCAAAGATAACTTGAAACGCCACGCGCCCGTGATATTCACATGTTTCAAAGTGTAACAAGCGAGAGCATTCTTGATGGCGTATGAAACAATCACGGTCGATGTAGATAATCACGTAGCACTGGTTACGTTGAACCGACCGGATGCATTGAATGCCCTGAATGACGAGCTGATGAAAGAGCTCGCCGATGCGATGAAAGCAGCGCAGGACAATGAAAAAGTCCGCTGTATCGTCATCACAGGATCTGAAAAAGCGTTCGCAGCAGGCGCCGATATTGCCATGATGCGCGACAAAAGCTTTGTTGATGTGTTCGCGGGCGATCTTTTCACCCCGGAAACAGACCAGATCATGCGTGTTCGCAAACCGATTATCGCCGCAGTGTCGGGCTATGCGCTTGGCGGTGGCTGCGAATTGGCGATGATGTGTGACTTTATCATCTGTTCCGAAACCGCGAAATTCGGCCAGCCCGAGATTAACCTGGGCGTTGTTGCCGGTATCGGCGGCACCCAGCGTCTGACCCGTGCGATTGGTAAATCCAAAGCGATGGATATGAACCTGACCGGCCGTTTCATGGACGCCGCCGAAGCAGAGCGCGCAGGTCTGGTATCGCGCGTTGTGCCCGTCAAAAAGCTGATGGAAGAAGCCCTGGCCGCCGCTGGCAAGATCGCCGAGAAATCCATGATCACCACGATGGTTGTCAAAGAAGCGGTGAACCGCGCCTTTGAAGTACCGCTTCGCGAAGGTCTGTTGTTTGAACGCCGCGTCTTCCATTCGCTGTTTGCGACCGAAGATCAGAAGGAAGGCATGTCTGCTTTCCTCGAAAAACGCGAAGCACAGTTCCGCGACAAGTAAAAACGCCTTTGCGGGTTTGCAAAGCGCATCGGGTTGGACTATAGGCAACCCCAATACATGCGCGTGCAGCCCGCTCAGGCTAGAATCACCTTATCGGATATTGGCTCCGGTCTTTGGGTTTGTGTCGCGTATTCGCAATTTGAACAGACCCAAGATGAAGGATGATCCTCATGGCAAATACACCACAGGCAAAAAAACGCGCCCGTCAAAACGAAGCACGTTTCCAGATCAACAAAGCACGTCGTTCGCGCATCCGCACGTTCCTGCGCAAAGTTGAAGAAGCCATCGAATCTGGCGACAAGGAAGCTTCGGTTGCGGCGCTTCGCGCTGCACAGCCAGAACTGATGCGTGGCGTTACAAAAGGTGTGTTCCATAAAAACACCGCTTCCCGGAAGATGTCGCGCCTTGCATCGCGCGTAAAAGCACTGGGCTGAATCGGGAACGTTTCACCTAAGCTGTTGAAAGAATAAGGCATCGCTTGGCGGTGCCTTTTTTATTTTCCGGGAAACACTTTTTACGAGATTAGATTCTTTTCCACCAATCCCTGAGTCAAGTTTGAAGATGTGTTGAAACGGCGCCTTTTACATTGCTAGAAGTGTTGAGCGCGATTCACTTCGCTTGGGGGGATGGGCCCGAACGGACCTTTGCATTTGCTAGAATGCTCTGATCCAGACGGGGATATTTTGGACACCTTGCTAGGGGTTTCCAATCATTCTGCAGATGTAGCTAACGGCACATTTGCCCTGTCTTTGATACTTCGAACGGTGCGTTCGACAGCAATGCTAGGCTTATTCTGCCTCAAGCATCCATGTCGGAATGAACCTTATAAAATATGTCCGAGGGACGTTTGACCGGTTTTCTGATGGGACCGGAACAATGGTCTTATGCCTTCTGACAAGAGTAACATTTGTATTCAACCGAAACGGGTTGAAGCAGACGATGGGGACAGTTGGTTAAATGATGCAGGCGCAGTGGGCAAATATCAGAAACCGTTTATTGAAAACGGTCGGGCAGAATAACTTTACCACATGGATCGACCCGCTTTCGCTGGGGGCCACCGAAGACGGCGTCAGCACGCTGTTCGTTCCGACGAATTTCTTCGGCAATTACGTCAGCCAGAATTTTGCTGATCTGATCTTGCACGAGATGCAGAACGAGAATGATGGAATCACGCGCCTGAAATTCACCGTTGGCGGCGCTGAAAGGCCCGCAGCACTCGAAGCCGCCAAAATCCCTGCCAGACCTGCACCCGTTCAAGCTGCTAACAGCAATCCGTTGAACACTGCCCCTTTGGATGCGCGTTTCAGCTTTGACAATTTCGTGGTCGGTAAGCCGAACGAATTGGCCCATGCCGCTGCCCGCCGTGTGGCCGAAGGTGGCCCCGTCACATTCAACCCGTTGTTCCTGTATGGTGGCGTTGGCCTTGGTAAAACCCACCTGATGCACGCGATCGCCCAAGAGCTGCACATCCGCAAGCCAGAGCTGAACGTGCTGTATCTGTCGGCAGAACAGTTCATGTACCGTTTCGTTCAGGCCCTGCGGGACCGCAAAATGATGGATTTCAAGGAAATCTTCCGGTCTGTTGATGTGCTGATGGTTGATGATGTCCAGTTCATTGCGGGCAAGGACAGCACTCAGGAAGAGTTCTTTCACACCTTCAACGCGCTGGTCGATCAAAACAAACAGATCATCATTTCCGCCGACCGCGCCCCCGGCGAGATCAAGGATCTCGAGGACCGCGTGAAATCACGCCTGCAATGTGGTTTGGTCGTTGACCTGCACCCGACCGACTATGAATTGCGTTTGGGCATCCTGCAAAGCAAGGTTGAAACCCAGCAGAAAAACTATCCGGGTCTGGAAGTCGAAGCTGGCGTTCTCGAATTTCTGGCGCACCGGATCACGACAAACGTGCGCGTACTAGAAGGGGCGTTGACCCGTCTGTTCGCATTTGCGTCGCTTGTGGGTCGTGAAATCAACATGGACCTGACCCAGGATTGTCTGGCCGATGTCCTGCGTGCCTCGGAGCGCAAGATCAGCATCGAAGAGATCCAGCGCAAGGTATCCGAACATTATAACATCCGTCTCAGTGACATGGTTGGCCCAAAGCGCCTGCGCAGCTATGCGCGCCCCCGTCAGGTGGCGATGTATCTGTCCAAAAAACTGACCAGCCGTTCCCTGCCTGAAATCGGTCGCCGTTTTGGCGGACGTGATCACACAACCGTCATGCACGGCGTGAAACGCATCGAAGAGCTCAAGCAAAGTGATGGCCAGATTGCCGAAGATCTGGAATTGCTGCGCCGCGCGTTGGAAGCATAATACCCATATCTATGACAGAACAGGTGCGAAGGCCTTGACGGGCCTTCGTTTCGCGCTGAAAAGTCAATAAAACTCTTGTGAATACACCGGTATCGGGTAGTTTGCCCTCCCGGACTGCCGGAATGGAGATGGATATGAAATTCAGCATCGAACGCGCCGCTCTGCTTAAAGCAGTGTCACAGGCTCAATCAGTCGTCGAGCGCCGGAATACCATTCCGATCCTTGCCAACGTGCTGATCGAAGCGGAAGGCAGCGATGCCTCGTTCCGCGCCACCGATCTGGACATCGAAGTCGTGGACAAGGCCCCCGCTCAGGTAGAGCGCGCAGGTGCTACCACCGTTTCCGCCACAACATTGCACGAAATCGTTCGCAAACTGCCCGATGGCGCGCTGATTACGCTGACATCCGACAGCGCCGCTGGCCGACTGACAGTCGAAGCGGGCCGCTCCAACTTCTCGCTGGCGACATTGCCGCGCGAAGATTTCCCCGTCATGGCGACGTCTGAATATCAATCGAACTTCAAGGCCCCCGCACCCGTGCTGCGCCGCCTGTTCGATAAGTCGAAATTCGCGATCTCGACCGAAGAAACACGGTACTATCTGAACGGTGTTTACATGCATATTTCGGAAAGCGACGGCAGCAAGGTTTTGCGCTGTGTTGCCACCGATGGCCACCGCCTGGCCCGCATTGATGCACCGATGCCCGATGGTGCGGCTGACATGCCAGGCGTGATTGTGCCGCGCAAGACCGTTGGCGAATTGCGCAAGCTGCTGGATGATGACGAGATGGAGATCGCCGTGTCGGTCTCCGAAACCAAGATCCGGTTTGCAACACCCGATATTACCCTGACCTCGAAAGTAATCGACGGCACCTTCCCAGATTACACCCGCGTGATTCCCCAAGGAAACACCCGCAGAATGGAAGTCGACGCCAGCGATTTTGCTCGCGCCGTTGACCGTGTGGCGACCGTCAGCTCTGAACGGTCCCGTGCCGTTAAACTGCAACTGGACGAAGACCGCTTGATTCTTTCCGTGAATGCGCCCGACAGCGGTGCAGCCGAGGAAGAACTGGTTGTGGCCTATGCGGATGAACGTCTGGAAATCGGTTTTAACGCAAAATACCTGCTTGAGATCGCAAGCCAGGTAGACCGCGAAAACGCTGTGTTCCTGTTCAACTCATCCGGTGATCCGACATTGATGCGGGAAGGCAATGACATGTCTGCCGTCTATGTCGTAATGCCAATGCGTGTGTAACGCGCCGGAATTTTTCAAAAATTCCGGCCCGTTTTCTTTGAAAGAAAACGGCGCTGAACGATGACACAGCTTTTTATCTCTAATCTGACGCTGTCGCATTTCAGGTCACACAAGCGGGCTGTGATCGAAACTGATGCGCGCTCCGTTGCGATACACGGCCCCAATGGTGCGGGGAAAACCAACATCCTCGAGGCTGTCTCGCTCCTTTCGCCCGGCCGTGGCCTGCGTCGTGCCAGCGCCATGGACATGACGCGCCGGCCCGAGGCGCTTGGCTGGAAGCTGACCGCAATCGTGCATTCGCTCGGTCAGGTGCACGAAATCGAAACCTGGTCCGAAAACGGTGCCGCACGGCAAGTCCGCATCGACGGCAAGGCGACCCCTCAGACCGGGCTTGGGCGTATCGCGCGCGTGCTCTGGCTCATTCCGTCAATGGACCGTTTGTGGATCGAAGGAGCCGATGGCCGCCGACGTTTCCTTGACCGGATGACGCTCAGCTTTCTGCCCGATCACGCGGAACAGTCCCTCGCCTATGAAAAAGCGATGCGCGAACGCAATCGCTTGCTCAAGGACATGGTCCGCGAGCCGTCTTGGTACATTGCCCTAGAACAGCAACTGGCCGAAGCCGGGGCCGCCATCCACGCCAACCGGCTGGCAGCACTTGAGGCCATTACCGAAGCACAGGATCAGGCCGAGACAGCATTTCCGACAGCCACCCTAAAGCTTGTGTGCGACATGCCCGCATCTGCGCAGGATTTACGCGCAGCACTTGCCGACAACCGGATGCGCGATCTGGCGGCAGGGCGGACATTGATCGGCCCGCACCGCGCCGATCTCGAAGCGGTCTATGCTGCCAAAGATGTGGCCGCACGGGACTGCTCCACAGGCGAGCAAAAGGCGCTGCTTGTGTCGCTGATCCTTGCCAATGCCCGGGCATTGGCCGCTGATTTCGGGGCACCGCCTTTGCTTTTGCTGGATGAAGTCGCCGCCCATCTGGATGCAAGCCGGCGTGCCGCGCTTTATGATGAAATCACGGCCCTTGGCGCACAGGCGTGGATGACCGGAACGGGGGCAGAATTATTTGACACCCTCAACGCGCGGGCTCAAACCCTCGAGGTCACTGAGACAGACGGCGTTTCGGAAGTAAGGATGCTGCCATGACAATCGCTTTGCCTGACCTGCTGCTGTATTGCGGGGCCTTGGTCATCCTTTTCCTGACGCCCGGCCCGGTCTGGCTTGCCATCATGGCCCGCGCCTTGTCCGGCGGGTTCAAATCCGCCTGGCCGCTTGCCTTGGGTGTTTCCGTCGGCGACATGGTCTGGCCATTGGTTGCCGTGCTGGGCATCAGCTGGATCTTGTCTGTTTTTGACGTTTTCATGCTGGGCATGCGATGGATCGCCTGCGGGGTGTTTCTGGTCATGGGCGCGTTGCTGATTCGGCATGCGGGTGACAAGATTGACCGCGACAGCCGCCTGACCAAACCCGGCGCATGGTCAGGGTTTGCAGCCGGATTGCTGGCGATCTTGGGAAATCCAAAGGCGGTTCTGTTCTATATGGGCGTCTTGCCCGGCTTCTTTGACCTGCGCACAGTCACTTGGCCGGACGTCGTGGCAATCATCCTTGTGTCGGTTGCCATCCCGCTGATTGGCAACCTCGTGATCGCGGCCTTTGTGGGCAAGATGCGCACCCTGATGACCAATCCTGCGACCCTAAAACGGATCAATATCGTGGCCGGAAGCCTGCTTATTCTGGTGGGGCTGTTGATCCCCTTCCTCTGACACAAAATCTTGTGCCAAAGACGTGACAGTAGCGGCGAAAACGCCTATAAAATGGGTAACAAAAGAAGGTTTCCCAAAATGTCCGACAAAGAGCAGATCACTGAGGAATACGGCGCTGATTCTATCAAAGTTCTCAAAGGGTTAGAAGCTGTACGCAAGCGTCCCGGTATGTACATCGGCGACACTGATGATGGGTCTGGTCTGCACCATATGGTCTATGAGGTGGTTGATAACGGTATCGATGAAGCCTTGGCTGGTCACGCCGACGCTGTGAACGTGACAATTCACGAAGACAGCTCCGTTTCGGTCAGCGACAACGGGCGTGGCATTCCCGTGGGGATTCACCAGGAAGAAGGCGTTTCCGCAGCCGAGGTTATCATGACCCAGTTGCACGCTGGCGGTAAATTCGACAGCAATTCTTACAAGGTTTCCGGTGGTCTGCACGGCGTTGGCGTTTCGGTTGTGAACGCCCTGTCCGATTGGCTGGAACTGCGTATCTGGCGCGAAGGCAAGGAACACGTTGCCCGCTTCGAAGGCGGCTTTACCAAAGAACACCTGTCGGTTGTCGGCCCGACAGATCGCACCGGTACCGAAGTCCGTTTCATGGCCTCGACCAATACATTCTCGAACCTCGAATACAGCTTTGAGACGCTGGAAAAGCGCTTGCGCGAACTGGCGTTTCTGAACTCGGGTGTGCGGATCATCCTGACGGACGAACGCCCCGCCGAGCCCCTGCGCAGCGAACTGTTTTATGAAGGTGGTGTTAAGGAGTTCGTTAAATACCTCGACCGCTCCAAGTCGCCCGTCATGCCGGAACCGATCTTCATCACCGGAGAGAAAGACGACATCGGCGTTGAAGTCGCCATGTGGTGGAACGACAGCTATCACGAAAATGTCCTGCCCTTTACCAACAACATCCCGCAGCGCGACGGCGGAACGCATATGGCCGGTTTCCGCGGTGCGTTGACCCGCACGATCAACAACTACGCGCAAGCCTCGGGCATCGCCAAAAAGGAAAAAATCACCTTTACCGGCGATGATGCCCGCGAGGGGCTGACATGTGTTTTGTCTGTCAAAGTGCCCGATCCAAAATTCAGTTCGCAAACCAAAGACAAGCTGGTCAGCTCCGAAGTTCGCCCCGCCGTTGAAGGTCTGGTGAACGAGAAACTGTCAGAGTGGTTCGAAGAGAACCCCCAAGTCGCGAAAATGGTGGTCAGCAAGATCATCGAGGCCGCCCATGCCCGCGAAGCTGCGCGCAAAGCCCGCGATCTGACCCGCCGTAAAACCGCGATGGACGTGAATTTTTTGGCAGGCAAGCTCAAGGATTGCTCCGAGAAAGACCCGTCAAAGACCGAATTGTTCCTGGTGGAGGGTGATTCCGCTGGTGGATCTGCGCAAACCGGACGTGACCGTCAAACCCAGGCGATTCTGCCGCTGAAGGGTAAGATTCTGAACGTCGAACGTGCACGGTTTGACCGGATGCTTGGCTCTCAGGAAATCGGCAACCTTGTTATGGCCCTGGGCACAGGCATTGGCCGCGACGAATTCAACATTGCCAAGCTGCGCTATCATAAGATCGTCATCATGACCGATGCTGACGTCGACGGGGCGCATATCCGGACATTGTTGCTGACGTTCTTCTATCGCCAGATGCCGCAACTTATTGAAAACGGTCATCTTTATATTGCCCAACCGCCCCTTTACAAAGTGTCGCGCGGCAAGTCCGAAGTGTACCTGAAAGACCAGGCCGCGATGGAGGATTACCTGATCCAGCAAGGCATTGACGGCGCGATGCTGCGGCAGGGCAATGGCGAGGAAATCACAGGTCAGGATCTGGCACGCGTTGTCGATCTGGCCCGCCAAATGCGTCGGGTGCTCGAGGCATTTCCAACGCATTATCCCCGCCACATTCTGGAACAAGCCGCGATTGCGGGTGCTTTCGTGCCCGGCGCGGTCGATGCTGACCTGCAAGGTGTGGCCGACAAGGTTGCTGAACGCTTGAACCTGATCGCGCTGGAATGGGAACGCGGCTGGCAAGGCCGCATTACCCAAGATCACGGCGTCCGCCTGGCCCGTATCCTGCGCGGCGTGGAGGAAGTAAGAACCCTCGACGGCAGATTGCTCCGCTCCGGCGAGGCAAAGCGTTCGGGTGGATTTACCCAGCACCTGCAAGACGTCTATAACCTGCCCGCAAAACTGGTCCGAAAAGACCGGTCGCAGATGATCTACGGGCCGATGGATCTGCTTGATGCGATCCTTGCCGAAGGTGAAAAAGGCCTGTCATTGCAGCGCTACAAAGGTTTGGGAGAGATGAACCCCGACCAGCTGTGGGAAACAACGCTCGACCCGGATGCCCGCACCTTGCTGCGGGTCCGCGTCGAGGACATGGCCGAAGCGGATGACCTGTTTACCAAACTGATGGGTGATGTGGTCGAACCGCGTCGAGAGTTCATCCAACAGAACGCTCTGAACGTTGAAAACCTCGACTTTTAAATAGGTGTAGGGATGCGGATAATGCTGCATCCACCCCATAAGTCTGCACTACAAGCGAGTACTATTGCACGATATTCCACTCTTGCATGAAGCTTTAAAAATAAAACAACTTAAAGGTGTGCTTTGACTGTAGGCTTAGTCAAGGTCAGGGTCTTTAGGACCGCTCGTATTCCTCGAAATGAGGGGCGGAAAGCTGACCTCCGCTGCAGCGGCGCTGTGGATTGGATGCATCATGGAAAGCGGACATTGAATCAAAACACGCTTTGGAGAAGCGTAGCTTGCTCCGGGGCTTTGTTGCACAAATCCTCGGATGGGATTCACTGTATGAATCCAGCGTGATAACTGGAAGGCATGAGCAGTTGGACCCCTACCAAATATAAGACCACGAATTGGTCATCCTACAATGACAGCTTG
>Ga0206127_1000433_pt1 | contig 52074 bp, 48 predicted proteins | sample Helgoland_Spring_6_FD_148646 | JGI IMG/M metagenome (GOLD analysis project Ga0206127, IMG submission 148646) | Pelagic subsurface seawater microbial communities from Kabeltonne, Helgoland, North Sea - Helgoland_Spring_Bloom_20160419_1 | ecosystem: Environmental > Aquatic > Marine > Epipelagic ...
CTAAGGTGGTTATAGCGACGGGGCTCACCTCTTACCTTTCCGAACAGAGAAGTTAAGCCCGTTTGCGCCGATGGTACTGCACTCGTGGGAGAGTAGGTCGCCGCCTTCTTTAAGATCCAATCATTTAGTTGATTGGATCTTTTTTTTTACCCTAAAAACAAACCAATATCCAACATACAAAACACAAAAAAACCACCGCAGAAAACGGTGGTGCTCCATGGATTATGAGAGTAGGATTAAAATATTGATTTCATAATTGTATTTATTCCTTTAAATAAAAGATATACAGCGCAAATACCAATTAGTAATCCCAGACCAAAAACAATATAACCAAATAGTGTCTGGAAGTTTAAAAATGAAAGTGTGATAAGGTATGGACTAAGAAAAAGTAGCGGTAATGCAATAGCAAGGTACTTTAAACCTTTTCTTAGCAAATTTACATCTGTGTGTTCTTTACTCATTTTTATAATTTACAAGGGCGTTTCTAACATTTTTGTATTTCTCTAGTAAGGAAGTTGCTTCTGTCTTTGAAATATTTAGCTTGTCTACCAGCATTTGTTTTGCTCTTGCAACAAGTTTATTGTTACTAAGGTGCATATCTACCATTTTATTGCCTTCTACTCTCCCTAATTGTATCATTGCCGTAGTAGAAATCATGTTTAATATAAGTTTTTGAGCAGTTCCTGCTTTCATTCTTGAACTACCTGTAACAAACTCAGGCCCCACAACAGCTACAACAGGAAATTTTGCGGTTAGTGCCAGTGGGCTTTTGTCATTACAAGTTATACAACCTGTTGAGATGTTTAATGCGTTACATTTCTCAAGAGCTCCTATAACATAAGGTGTAGTTCCTGAGGCTGCAATACCAATAACAACATCATTGATGCCAATTTGATGATCTTTTAGATCTTGCCAACCTTGGGTAGTGTCGTCTTCAGCAAACTCTACAGCGGTTCTAATAGCGGTGTCTCCCCCTGCTATTAAACCGATAACAACATCAGGGCTCATACCAAAAGTTGGAGGTATTTCGCTGGCATCTACAACTCCCAATCTGCCGCTGGTTCCTGCGCCCATGTAAAATAACCTTCCTCCTTTTTCAAGACAAGAAATAACTTGAGTAGTAAGTGCATGAATTTGAGGAATGGCTTTTTTAACTGCTAAAGACACAGTACTGTCTTCTTTGTTAATAGTATACAGAAGCTGTTCAACGCTCATTTTTTCAAGATGATCGTAATGTGAAGCCTGCTCTGTTGTTTTTTTAAAACTCATGTAAATAAAACATCTTTTAATTACTCAACTGTGTACACAATTGTTGAGAGTTCAGAAATTCTGAAGTATCCCAAAGGAAAGTTATCTGCGTTTGTTTGATTCACGATGTTTCCTCGGACAGTTGCAGGTTGTGTCTCAAATGGACCGCCACCACCGCTGTCTGTTTGTTGTAAAAGTACAACCATAAAGTTGAAGAAATATTCATCAACTCCATATAAGTTGAAGGTTACAACATCTCCAGGGGCTAAATCATCAGCAAGATAAAAATCATTAATTCTGTTTCCGTCAAAAAACTCATCATTAAAAGCTCTTCTTTCATCACCGCGAACAGATAACGTTTCACTAAGGTAATAATTTTTAATATTTGCTGGATCAGTGAAAAATGCTTTTAGCTGTATTTGATCTCCTCCAAAACCACCCTCATTATCTTGGATTACCTCTTCAAATTCAGTAACTGTATGCAAAGATTCTGTAGCGGTGTAGGTTTGATTCTGATAAATTACCTCTAGGGTATAGGAGTTTTCTAAAACAGGCACAAAATTAGCGGTATATATACCATTTTGTGTATGATTAAAATTATAAACATCCCCCGTACTACTAGTAATAGAGACTAATGCATCTGTAACTGGCGGTATGTAATTCTCAAAAAACGGCGCCGTTTGTGAAAGAGTAACTACTGCATCTGAAGTACCATCCTTTAGCACATTAACAGAAGCCTCGATTACCAGTTTTGGATCGCTATTTTGCAGATCTATATCTATAACCTCCTCACAGGAGCTCAGTAATAGTATCACTAGAATAAAAAGAATATTTTTTTTCATAGCTTAAAATTTAAAATTATAAGTAATAGCTGGTATGATCCCAAATATAGAAAGTCTAACCGCCTCATTGTTTCCAGTGTCTGTATTTTCTCTAAATGATACAGAAGCAGCATTTTTTCTATTATATACGTTGTATACGCTAAAAACAATCTCATCACTCCAGTGTTTTTTTCTTTTATGTTTTAAATTCCAGGTGGCCGAAATATCTAGGTGATGAAAACTCTCAAGTCTACTTGCATTTCTTGCCTCGTATACAGGAACTAACTGCCCTTGGTACTCATATTGCCCTTGAGGAAATGTCCCAGGACGCCCGGTTTGAAATATAAAATTAGCTCCTAAAAACCATTTTTCACTCAGTTTATATTGAGCTGTTAGTGAGAAATCATGCGTTCTGTCCCAGGCTGTATTGTACCACTGCCCGTTGTTAATACCTGTTTCTATTGCGGTTCTTCCTGGTGTTCTTTGTTCAGATTTTGAAAGTGTGTATGCAATCCAGCCTTGCAAATTCCCTTTGGTTTTTCTTACTAAAAACTCCAAACCATATGCTCTGGTCTGTCCACTTAAAACAACTTGCTCTATGGCTTCATTTGCAATTAAATCTGCATCGTCAACATAATCAATTCGGTTTTTAACCTCTTTGTAATAGGCCTCCGCCTCTAGAGAGAAATTTTCAAAACCTTTAAAATAACCAACAGCAAATTGATCTCCTAGTTGGGGTTCTATAAATTGACCACTTGGAGCATATATATCAAATGGCGTGGGAGAAGACGTGTTGCTTATAAGATGAATGTATTGCGCTGTTCTGTTATAACTAGCTTTTATAGAGGAGCTTTCTGATACTTGATAGGCTGCAGATATTCTTGGTTCTAAGTTAAAAAACGACTTTATGGAGGCATCTCTTGCAACAGCAATTGTATCTACAGGTGTCGCTTTTTGATATACACCTAGATTTTGGTTGTAAATAATTGGGTTATCATTGGCGTAAACATTAAGAGATTCTTGACCTAACCTTGTAAAATTCGATAAACGAAGACCTGCCTGAATATTTAATTTTTCTGAGACTTTAATTGTTCCATCTATATACCCTGCGTTTTCAAAGGCATACTTGTCTGTTAGTTTTTTATAGTTTCTACCGCTGTTGTCTGTTGTTGGGAATATTTCTCCAGGATTAAATTTATAATAAATACTATTAAAGCCAAATTGTAATTTTACTGCATCAGACACATAGCTTGTTAAATCGTATTTGAAGTTAAAGTTTCTAATGCCAGTATCAAATTGAAACTCTGCAAATTTGAGTTCTAGACCATAGTAATAATCTGAATAAACCAATGAGAGGTTACTAAATAGGGTGTCATTAAATAAATGATTCCAACGTAGGTTTAGTGTTGTGTTTCCGAAGGTATTTCCGAAAACATCTCCAAGGTCAAAAGTATCTCTACCAAAATATCCAGATAAGAATAATTTATTTTGATCATCTATATCAAAACTCAGTTTGGTGTTTAAATCATAGAAATATGCAGTGTTGTCATTTCCCGGATCTACTAAAGGGATAAATAAATGCGCATAGCTGCTTCTACCACCAATGAGAAAAGATCCCTTATCTTTTACAATAGGTCCTTCAAGGAGCAATCTACTGGCCAGTAAACCAATACCTCCTGTGGCTCCAAATGCTCTTTTGTTACCATCTTTTTGGTAGATATCTAATACAGATGCGATACGTCCTCCATATCTAGCAGGAATGCCTCCTTTATAAAGGGTTAAATCTTTAATTGCATCTGGATTAAATACAGAGAAAAAACCAAATAAGTGTGAAGAGTTGTACAATGTTGCCTCATCTAGTAAAACCAGATTTTGATCTGCGGCGCCCCCTCTTACATTAAAGCCACTTGCTCCTTCACCAGCATTTGTAACCCCAGGAAGAAGCGTTATGGCTTTTAATACATCTGCCTCACCCAATACCACTGGTATTCTTTTTATTGTATTTGCTTTGAGTGTGGTTACACTCATTTGAGGGGTTTTTATGTTTGTTTTTTCAACGTCTGTTTCTAATATAACCACATCTAGCATCTGTGTGGTTTCAGACAACGAAATACTGTTGTTTACAGCAGCGTTTAGCGTTATGGTTTGCGAGTAGCTTTCAAAACCTAGACTTGTATATATGACCTGGTGGGTTCCTTTGGGTAATGTGATAGAGTAGAAACCATACTGATTTGTAACCACGCCAGTTTGTAGGCTAGGAATTAGTACATTAACTCCTATCATTGTCTCCCCAGATTGGGCCTCAGAAATTGTACCACTAAGGGTAAATTTTTCTTGACCAGTCATTACAGATACTGACAGTAAAATTAGTATTGCGAGTATATTTTTCACAGATTTGGTTTTAAACAAAAATAAAGCCTTTAGATATGTAGACTAAAGGCTTTAACGAAAGTTTAATTTATATTTTCTAATATGGAATTAAATGTGCCGCTAGGTTTCATTTGTTTATTAACAAGAGCAAGTGTGGGTATATAGTATCCATCAATGTCTTGTGGTGTTCCTTGGGCATCCAATAATTCTTTTAATATTACCTCTTTATTTTGATGGAGCTGCAAGTATGCTTTTTTGAATTGGTTTTGCAAAGCAGTATCCTTTTGTTGACTAGCTAGAGCCTCTGCCCAATAAAGTGCTAGATAAAAATGGGACCCACGATTGTCCAACTCATTTACTTTTCTGGAGGGACCTTGATTGTTTCCTAATAATTTTTCTGTTGCCTGATCTAAAGTTTCAGATAATACAATTGCTTTGCTGTTGGTATATTTAGTACCTAGGTGCTCTAAAGAAACAGCGAGTGCTAAAAACTCTCCCAAAGAGTCCCATCTTAGGTGTCCTTCTTTGGTAAATTGTTGCACATGTTTTGGAGCAGAACCTCCAGCACCTGTTTCAAAAAGACCACCACCATTCATTAGGGGTACGATAGATAGCATTTTAGCACTTGTTCCTAACTCTAAAATTGGAAATAAATCTGTAAGGTAGTCTCTTAATACGTTTCCTGTTACAGATATTGTGTTTTCACCATTTTTAACTCTTGCAAGTGTGTAATGTGTTGCCTTTTCTGTAGATAGTATTTTTATATCCAGACCACTTGTGTCGTGGTCTTTTAAATAGGTATTCACTTTTTTTATCAGCGCAGCATCGTGAGCTCTTTGGTGGTCTAACCAGAAAATTACAGGCCAGTTTGTTGCTCTACCTCTTGATACGGCTAGTTTTACCCAGTCCTGTATTGGTAAATCCTTTACTTGACACATTCTCCAGATATCTCCTTTTTCTACCTTGTGTGATGTTAGGATGTTTCCAGCATCGTCTATAATACTAACTGTCCCAGCAGTTGATATTTCAAAAGTTTTGTCATGAGATCCATATTCTTCAGCTTTTTGAGCCATAAGACCAACATTTGGAACTGTACCCATTGTGGTTGGATCAAAAGCTCCGTGTTGTTTACAAAAATCTATGGTAGCTTGGTATAAAGGGGCATAACTGCTATCTGGAATAATTGCTTTAGTATCTTGTTGTGCTCCTTTTGCATTCCACATTTGGCCAGAAGTTCTTATCATAGCCGGCATCGAAGCATCAATAATAACATCACTAGGGACATGAAGGTTTGTAATTCCTTTATCACTATTTACCATGGCAAGATCTGCTTGCCTGCTATATATAGAATCTATTTCTGCTTTAATTTCTGAAACCTTAGTAGCAGGTAATTGGTCTAGCTTACTAAGTAGATCCCCAAAACCGTTTCGAACATCTACACCTATGTTGTTAAATTCTGCACCATATTTTTCAAATAATTCTGCGAAGTATACCTCTACGGCATGTCCAAAGATAATTGGATCACTTACTTTCATCATAGTAGCTTTCATGTGCAGAGAAAGTAAAAGACCTTTGTCTGTGGCGTCCTTTATTTGCTGTTGTAAAAAGCTGAGTAGTGCTTTTTTATGCATCACTGTTGCATCAATAATTTCTCCAGAGAGTAGTGAGATATTCTCTTTTAAAAGGTGTTTATCTCCTGATGTATCTGTAAGTTGAATTTTAACACTTGTTGGTTTTTCAATGGTAACTGAGATTTCATTGTTTTTAAAATCACCCTGGCTCATTGTAGCTACATGTGTTTGTGAGCTTGAGGACCAAGCGCCCATTTTGTGTGGGTTTTTCTTGGCGTAATTCTTTACAGCTTTTGGTGCACGACGATCACTGTTTCCCTCTCTTAAAACAGGGTTTACAGCACTCCCCTTAATTTTATTGTAGGTTGTTAGGGTTTTCTTTTGCTCTTGTGTTACTGCTTCTTCTGGGTAGTCAGGAATAGCAAATCCTTTTGCTTGAAGTTCTTTAATAGCGGCAAGGAGTTGGGGCACAGAGGCACTAATATTTGGGAGTTTTATAATGTTGGCATCCGGGCTTTTAGCCAATTGCCCTAGTGCTGCAAGTGCATCAGTAACACGTTGGTCTGGGGTTAAATATTCTGGAAAATTTGCTAATATTCTTGATGCAAGTGATATATCACTAGTTTGTATTGAAATATTAGAAGTTGCAGTAAATGATTTTACGATAGGTAAAAAAGAATGTGTTGCCAGAAATGGCGCTTCATCTGTTTTTGTATATATGATTTTAGCTGTGCTACTCATTTAGTTATTTTTTTGGATTGCAAATATACGAATTTGAGTAGCTTTTTAAAAGGGTAAGTGGCTTATTGTGCTTGTATTTACACAAGTTAGTAGTGTATATTTTTTTAATTGTAATTGTTTGAAGTCTAACATTTAAAAAAGCCATATCATTGTATTGCTACATTGGTATGGCTTTGTGTAAAATAGCACTCTGCAGATTGACCCTTAGATCATGATTGTCGTGTATTTTACAAAGAGTGTTTTGTTTTTTTAGGTAAACAATACAAATTGTATAATACCAGCAAAACAAATACACATACTACTTTTGAAATTATCTCAACCCTTTTTGAAGGGAGTCCTCAATAAAAAAAAGTAGCAATACTAATAACGTGTTTCTACATTTAAAAGCATAAGCTATTAACTATCTCAAATATACACGATTAATAAAAACGCAAAAATATATTAAGTGTTTTGTTTTCAACCCGTTATGAACACAGTTTGTTAACTTTTGTTCATAAAAAAAGCGACTTGAAATAAGTCGCTTTTTTTTGATATATGTGATAGGAGACTAGTATCTCTTCTCTTTAATTCTTGCTTTTTTACCAGTAAGACCTCTAAAGTAGAATATACGTTTTCTACGTACAGCACCTTTTTTGTTAATCTCAACTTTTTGAAGCGCAGGCATGTTTACTGGGAAGATTCTCTCAACTCCAACAGTACCTGACATTTTTCTGATTGTAAAAGTTTTTAAAAGTCCAGTACCTTTTACTTGGATTACAACACCTCTAAAAAACTGCGTTCTTGTTTTTTCTCCTTCACGAATTTCATAGAATACTGTGATTGTATCACCTGCAGAAAATTCTGGGAAGTCTTTTTTTGTAACAAATTCGTCTTGAACAAATTTTATTAACGATTCCATAGTATTAATTTATAATGTTAAACCAAAGTAACATGCACGTATTTCGCCAGAGGTTAAATTAATTGGCTGCAAAAATACCTAATTTTTGTTATGTAGCAATTATTTAGGCCACTATTTTGATTGAAAACTGAAAATTTCAGAAATCACCCTACATAGACTCTTGAATCCATCGATCAATTTTATCCTCAAGTAAGGCCAGTGGTATGCAACCAGTTTCTAAAACTTGATTATGAAATTCTCTTATATCAAACCGATCTCCCAGTTGTTTGTTGGCCTTTGCTCTTAGGTGTTGCAACTTTAATTGCCCAACTTTATAAGAGAGCGCCTGCCCTGGGTTAGCCATATATCGCTCAATTTCACTTATAATACCTTCTCTTGATTCTGCTTCATTATCCAAAGAGTATTGGATTGCTTTCTCACGACTCCATCCTTTGGTGTGCATTCCGGTATCCACAACAAGTCTAATGGCTCTGTGCATCTCTGCTCCAAGCATTCCAAAGTATTGATATGGATCTGTATATAGCCCTAACTCTTTACCCAAAGATTCGCAATATAGTGCCCAACCTTCACCATAACCACTGTACCACAATGTTTTTCTGAAATCTGAGAGGGCCTGATTTTCTTGTGTTAATGATATTTGATAGTGGTGTCCTGGTATGGCCTCGTGTAAAAACAAAGACTCATCACTATAGGTGTTGTATTTTGTAGCATCAGGTATGGGGGTGTAAAAAATACCTGGACGCGTTCCATCGAGTGATCCTGGGTTATACTCTGCACTAGCAGATTTTTCTCTAAAAGCCTCTGTTTGTCTTACCTCAAAAGCTGTTTTTGGTGTTTTGTCAAATAATTTTTCTAGACTTGGCTTCATCGTAGAATGAATAGTATTAAAATTTGCAATTACCTGTTGTGGGTTTTTAAAAGGCATTAATTCTGGATTGCTTCTTACATCATTGAAAAATTCTTTTAAGTCTCCTTTAAAGCCTATTTTATTTTTAACTGCTTCCATTTCAGATAAAATTCTGGCCACCTCATTAAGACCAAGAGTGTGGATTTGATCTGCGGTCATATCTGTGGTGGTGTATAATTTTATTTGATGTTTGTAGTAAGCTTCTCCTTGGGGTATGCCATCAATACCTGAACTTTCTCGACCACTTTCTAAATACGTTGTTGCTACAAAATCATGTATACTTTGATAGGCTGGGATCACTTTGTTTGTGATCATATCGCTGTATAGCTTGGTTATTTGTTTTTTATCTTCCTGAGAAAAACTAGCAGGGATATTTTGGACAGGGGTGTAAAATAAATGTTGCTCTACAACTGGATTTGTCATCTCTTTTAATTGTGGAATCACTTTTTTAATCAATGATTTTGGCAACACATATCCTAACTCGATACCTTCTTGCATATTAGTTTTGGCGCTATTGAGCCACTGCAGATATCCCTCCACGCGCTGGGTCCATTTTTTATAATCTGAGAGCGTCTTAAAGGGTTGCGCGCTTGCACCACTTGCCAATTGCCCAAAAAATAAATTTGCAGACCACATTTGATCTATCGGTAAATAAGCATGATTTTTAAATGCTAGGCGTTCTAGATTTCGCTCGCATTCCCAACGTAAAACTTCTTGACTCATTTGTTGCTCCTTAGTAAGAGAGGCCTTGTCATAACTGTTTACTTTTTTTAAGTAGTCTGTGTAGTATGCTTTTTGTTTATTAATATGATTTGCAGAAAGTGCGTTTGTATATAAATCATCATATCTGTTGTCTCCGCTCGTTGTTGCTTTAATGGGATCTAGTAACAACCCTTGCTCATAGTATTTTTTCAACATAGGCTCAAAGCTTGCCTGTGTACTAATTTTAGATGTGTCTTTAGTTTGGTTTTTGCATGCCCCAATTAGAAAGGGTATACACACTAGGGAAAGAATGATTTTTTTCATTTTGTGGGTTTTATTATTACTACAGTAAAAAATTTTGTAAACAAATGTAATGAAACCAGTAGTATTGAGTCTTTATATTTTTTGTTTCTTAAACACTAAAATAGCCAAGTAAGACCAAGTAAAAAAGACTAATTTAGTATCTTTCAAGGACCTTAAAATTAAATAATATGTATAGCTCAAAAATAAGCGGTGTAGGGCACTATGTGCCAGAAAATGTTGTTACCAATGATGATCTTTCTAAACTAATGGAAACTAATGATGCTTGGATCCAAGAGCGCACGGGTATAAAAGAGCGAAGACATATAAAAAAAGGAGATGGAAATAACACCTCTATTATGGGCGCTAAGGCATCAAAAATTGCAATGCAGCGCGCCGGGGTTACTCCCAAAGATATAGACTTAATTATTTTTGCAACCCTTAGTCCAGATATGTACTTTCCTGGAGGAGGAGTACAGTTGCAAGAATTATTAGAAATGGATACTGTTCCCGCATTAGATGTACGTAACCAGTGCAGTGGTTTTGTATATTCTTTATCTGTAGCAGATCAATTCATAAAAACAGGGATGTATAAAAATGTTCTAATTGTTGGTAGTGAAAACCACAGTGGTGGTCTCGATTTTACAACCAGAGGCCGAAGTGTCTCTGTTATTTTTGGAGATGGAGCAGGCGCTGTAGTGCTCTCAAGAAACCAAACTGGAGCGGGAGGTATTTTATCTACTCACTTACATAGTGAAGGAAAACACAAGGATGAACTTGCCCTTCAAGGACCCAGTACAGGTCACTGGGTGCCAGAACTATTAGCAACCAATCCTCAGGAAGATATTCCATATTTCCCCTATATGAATGGTCCGTTTGTTTTCAAGCATGCAGTTGTTCGTTTCAGTGAAGTGATACAAGAGGGGTTACTGGCCAATAATATAAATAGCGATGACATTGATATGTTGATACCTCATCAAGCCAATCTAAGAATTTCTCAGTTCATTCAAAAAAAGATGCAATTGCCCGATAGTAAAGTGTTTAATAACATACAAAAATATGGGAATACCACGGCTGCTTCAATACCAATTGCATTGTCTGAGGCCTGGGAGCAGGGAAAAATAAACGAGGGTGATCTTGTGGTATTGGCTGCCTTTGGAAGTGGCTTTACTTGGGGAAGTGCAATAATTAGGTGGTAGTGATAGCCAATAATATTAATTTAAAACGCCTCTCAAAAAATAATATTTGAGAGGCGTCTTCATTTAAACAAACCTAAAAATGAACGTTTATATTTATTTAATGAACGGCTAATTCAATTAATTATAACATCTGTAATAGGGCAACTTTCTTTAAAGACGAAAATCTTTATATGCTGTTGCAGTTTTTTTAAATAAAATGCCATAACTAAACAAAGATGCTACCTTTGTTGTATAATTTGTAATATATACACCCTAGTATGAAAAAAACATTAGTTCTTGGGGCTAGTCTAAAGCCTGATAGATATGCTAACATCGCTATCCATAAATTACGAGAGAATAACCACCAAGTTGTTGCCATTGGCATGAAACAAGGAGTGGTAAATGATGTGAGTATCACAACAGAAAAAGAGCTTTTTGAAGGCGTAGATACAGTTACTTTGTACCTCAGTGCTATGCGGCAAGAGGCGTATTATGAGTATATTTTATCTTTACCTCCAAAACGAGTTATTTTTAACCCAGGCACAGAAAATCCTTCTTTCTACACCATTTTACAGACGCATAAAATACCCTATGAAATTGCTTGTACTCTAGTACTCCTTAGTACGAATCAGTACTAAGCCAAGGTAGGTAAGAAATCCGTTTAAAATCAAAATAAAGAAGCCAAACTCAAAACCAAACCAAAGGCTAGAAAAAAAACTTATGCCATACCCTACAAAAGGAGTAAGGATTGCTACCATTGGAACATATTTGTCTTTTACTTTTTGTTTTGAGAATAGCCCAAATCCGTACAAGCCAAGAAGAGGCCCATAGGTATAGCCTGTGAAAATAAATAATTTTTCAATTACAGAGGCGTCTCCAATTAGATAGTTAAAACTAACAATCACCAATACTAATGCCAAAGACATGGCAATATGTACTTTTTTACGCACTTTTATTTGATCTGCTGGCGTATGCTTTTTTTCGATATCTAGTATATCAATACTAAAGGAGGTAGTGAGTGAAGTAAGGGCACTATCTGCGCTAGAATAGGCCGCTGCAATAAGCCCAAGCAAAAAGAAAACACCGATGCCCCAACCAAAATTATCATTCATTGCTATGGTAGAAAAAAGCTTGTCTTTCTGAGCATCAATTCCATTTTGCTCAGCGTATACAGTAAGTAAAAGCCCAAGGCTTAGAAATATTAAATTAACAACAGTAAGAACAATGGTAAACCAAAACATGTTTTTTTGAGCATCCTTTAAGTTGCGGCAGGTCAAGTTTTTTTGCATCATGTCTTGATCCAAGCCCGTCATTACAATGGCAATAAAAATTCCACTAATAAATTGTTTAAAAAAGTAATTACTGCTTTTGTAGTCATCAAAGAAAAAGATTTGTGATAAATCACTTTGTGCTATAAAATCAATAATACCCTGATCACCAATGCCTAGCCCATCAGCAATATAATATATTGCAACTCCAACAGCTATAAGCATAAAAAGGGTTTGCAGGGTGTCTGTCCAAACAATCGTTTTAATACCACTTTTAAAGGTATACAGCCAGATAAGTAAAATTGTAATGGTAACAGTAAGCCAAAACGGTACTCCCATTGCATTAAAAACAAGATCCTGCAATACAATAGCCACCAAATAGAGTCTAAAACTAGCTCCCGTAATTCTTGAGAGTAAAAAGAAAGAGGCTCCTGTTTTATAGGATGCGGTTCCAAACCTGCTTTCTAGATAGGTGTATATGGAGGTTAAATTTAGCTTGTAGTACAACGGTAATAGCACAAGCCCAATAACAGCATATCCAAGAGTGTAGCCTAATACAACTTGAAAATAATTAAAACTACCTGCCTGTACAGCACCAGGTACAGAAATAAATGTAACCCCACTTAAAGAGGCGCCAATCATACCAAAGGCTACCAAATACCATGGTGATTGCTTCCCGGCTTTAAAAAAATCTGCATTACTACCTCCTTTATTTGTAATGTATGAAATCACCAGTAGTATAGAGAAATAACCCCCAATAAGTAAAAGTATGTGTAGTGGTTGCATAAAATGTTTTAAAAATTTTGACTTTAGGTAAAAATATAAAAGTTTGGTAAGCTAACCTTTTCTATTTTGTTTATTTTTGAATTGCTTTGCTGGCGGTTTAAAAAAAAATAAAAAAGAAAAATGCGACACTTTTTATTTCTTGTTACGTTGTTTTTTTGTTCAATATATCCTTCTCTAGGGCAAGAATATATCAGGATGATTGATGATGGGTCTTATTTGGTTTCAGAGATTGTGGCTAGTGGTGAAGCCTATTTTTTAGATAAAGATAAGGGCCGAGGTTCTGGATACAAGCAATTTAAGCGTTGGGAGTATATGGCAAATCAACTAATGGATGCAGATGGTTATCTAACCTCACAAGCAGATAAAGTAGTAGCGTTAGAACGCTATAATAAATACCTTAATCAAACTGCAGATTCTAGAAAACAGCTATCAGATAACTGGACAGAAATAGGACCTACATACTGGAATGCCACAACACATTGGAGTCCTGGTGTAGGAAGAATAACTGGTTTTGCTGTAGATGCTGCAAATAACAACCACATCATTGTTGGAGCAGAAAACGGGGGTGTTTGGAGAACTATAGATGCTGGTGAAACTTGGAGTCCTTTGTGCGATTATTTTTCAAACATGGATGTATATAGTGTCACTATTGATCCCTCCAACTCAGACACGTATTTTTTTGGTTCTAGTAGTGGACGTATATATAAATCTGAGGATACGGGAGCAACTTGGAATGAGCTTGTAGATCTAGGTAACTCAAAAATTAATAAAATTTTAATGAACCCAGACAATACAGATATCCTTTTTGCATCATCAGAAAATGCTGGGCTTTTTACAAGCTTTGATGGAGGTGATACCTGGTCTTTTCCCATTACTGACGATAATAGATCATACGATATTGAGTTTAAGCCCCAAGATCCTTCCATTGTTTATGCTACAGGGGAAAAGTTTCATAAATCTACAGATGGAGGTTTAACTTTTGAAACCATAACTAGCACCTTTGAAGTGAATCCCAAAATGATGGGTGTTACCCCAGATGATAGTACTGTTATTTATGTGATCGAGTCTGAGGGAGGCAGTTTTAATGCATTGTATAAATCTACAGATGATGGCGAAACTTTTACGGAACTTGACCATGCTGGAAGAAATTATTTTGGATATGACATTGATGGCTTTGAACAGGGTGGGCAAGCCCCCAGAGATATGGATATTTGTGTAAACCCACAAAATGCCAATGAAGTACATATAGCTGGTATTTTAACATGGCGTTCTTTAGATGGTGGCACTACTTTTGAAATTACCTCAGACTGGATACCACAGTCTGCGGCAGATCTAGGGATAGGATATCATCATGCAGATGTAGATATGTTAGCTTTTGTTGGCTCTAGTTTATACGTTGGCTCTGATGGTGGCATTTTTAAAGCTGCTGATACCTCAGTGCTAAGTCCAGAGTATTATCAGGATCTCACCACGGGGTTGGGTATTCGTCAATTTTATAAAATAGGGGTTTCACAAACTCCTGAACTATTGGTAACAGGGGGTTCTCAAGACAATGGCTCCTCTTTTTATACTGATACCGGAGGTTGGATAGATTTTATTGGAGCAGATGGCATGGAGGGCTTCGTTAGTAAGTATAATCCAAATATTATTTTTGGGATGATTCAATTTGGTGGAATATACAGAACCACAAACCAAGGAACTAATCTACAATATATTAACTGGCCAGAGGGAGGTAGCGCAAATTGGGTAACTCCAATGGAAGAAGATCCTCAGGACCAAAACACTATTTATGCGGCAGGAAAAAGAGTGTATAAGTCTACCAATAATGGGGCTTCTTGGAATCAAATTTCTCAACAAAGGCCAACAAATATTGATAATTTAAAGATTGCGCCCTCTGATAACCAAATTATGTATTTCTCAGAAAATGCTAAGATTTTTAGAACTCAAGATGGCGGTGCTACAGATTGGATACAAAAAACAAGCCCTGGGGGTATTTTAAGATCTATAGCAATTCACCCAACAAATCCAAATAAAATTGCAGTAGCAACAAATAATAGCAATAAGGTGTTTGTTTCTAATGATGGTGGCCTCACCTGGGAAGGTTATTTGAAAAATCTTCCAAATTTTAGTGCAACAGCTGTAATTTGGGATGACAATGGTCAAGACGGATTGTATCTAGGCATGAATTATGGCGTTTATTATATTGACAATTTATTAGAATTATGGCAACCTTATAATGCCAATCTACCCAATGTAATTATCAATGAATTAGACATTAACAATACTACAAATACACTATTTGTTGCCACTTTTGGTCGTGGTTTGTGGTCCTCAGCTTTGGTTGATGATGTTTTAGATACTTCCAGTTTTATTACAAGTAATGACATCCTTATATATCCTAATCCCACAAGTAAATTTATTACTATATCTGTGCCTGATGTTTTACAAGCTTCTCTAAGATTGTTTGATGTTAGTGGTAAACTACTTCAGTACCATAAAGATGTTGTGTTAAATGAATCCTATTCCCTCTCTATTGAGAAAGAAACTACAGGGGTTTATTTTTTAAGAATTATTACTTCAAAAGGAACCATTACCAAAAAAGTAATCAAAAAATAACCTAACAATCCAATTTTTATAAGCACCTTAAATACCCATTTTATCGAAGCTTTTTTTTATCTTTCGGGCTATGGATTTTTCTTCAAAACTTCTTGAAAATGCCGTGAATGAAATGTCTCAATTACCAGGAATTGGTAAGAGAACTGCACTGCGGTTGGTACTACATATGTTAAAACAGCCCTTGCAACAAACTCAAGGACTGGCTCAAAGCCTTACCGCTCTTAGAGAACAAATTAACTTTTGTGTTAGTTGCCATAATTTAAGTGATGCTAAATTGTGTGAAATTTGCGCAAACACTAATCGTACCCAAAAATTAGTTTGCGTGGTTGAAGATATTAGAGATGTTATGGCCATAGAGGCAACAAGTCAATACAGAGGGCATTACCACGTTTTAGGTGGTAAAATATCACCAATGGACGGTATTGGCCCCTCAGATTTAACCATAGATTCTTTGGTGGAAAAAGTAAAAAATGGTCAAATAGATGAACTTATATTTGCATTAAGCTCAACCATGGAGGGAGATACGACCAATTTTTATATCTTTAAGCAAATCGAGAACTTTGCTGTAAAAACAACAACCATTGCCAGAGGTATATCTGTGGGTGATGAGTTAGAATATGCAGATGAAGTTACACTAGGACGCAGTATTATTAATAGAATTCCTTTTGAGAATTCTCTGAAAAATAACTAGAGTATTGAAACTATCGGTCATTATTGTTAATTACAACGTTCGCTATTTTTTAGAGCAGTGCATCATTAGTGTCCAAAAAGCAACGCGGTCTATTGATTCAGAAATTATTATAGTAGATAATAATTCTACTGATGATAGTTGTGATATGGTAAAAGATAATTTCCCATCTGTAAGACTTGTAGAGAATAAAAAAAATGTTGGTTTTAGTACTGCAAATAATCAGGGAGTTGCAATTGCTAATGGAGATTATGTTTGTATTTTAAATCCAGATACCGCCGTTGCAGAAGATGTATTTACCAAGGCCCTCCAATATGCATATTCTTTAAAAGATCTGGGCGCTTTGGGTTGCTATCTTATGGATGGCACCGGGTGTTTTTTACCAGAGAGCAAAAGAAATCTTCCAACACCACTTGTTTCTGCATTAAAGCTTCTGGGCTTTTCCAAAAAATATTATGCAGATGCAGTTTCCAGAAATGAAAAAGGGAGCGTTGCTGTTTTAGTAGGTGCTTTTATGCTTTTAAAACGCTCTGTATACAACAAAGTTAATGGTTTTGATCAGGATTATTTCATGTATGGTGAAGATATAGATCTGTCCTACAAACTAGAAAAAGCAGGTTTTAAAAATTATTATTTAGGAACAGCCGTCACCCTTCATTATAAAGGAGAAAGTACCACAAAAAATAAAATTTATTTACAGCGGTTTTATGGAGCTATGACTATTTTTTACAAAAAACATTTTACTACCAATTTGTTGATTGACGGTGCTATTAGGTGTATGGTTTGGTTACAAACCAATATTTTTTCATCATCACTCGCCCAAAGCCCAAAGATTCAAAACTGCAAGGCTGGTTTTGTTATGACAGAAGACCTTGCGCTGTTTTCTAAAATTTCAGCAGTTATTGACGTGCCCTTAAAAGCTAGCTCTAAAAGTATATTTCAGGACACATTGCATCGCAATACATTATTTGTTTTTGATACGGCATATATGTCTTATGATCAAATATTTACTGTCATGAGGCAGTTGCAAGGTCGTGGTAATCATTTTAGAATACGTCCACAAAACTGTAATTTTATTCTTGGTAGTGACCTAAGTGACCAAAAGGGAAGTGTACTTGTTTTTTAGAAAAAAGCAAATCAGTTCTTGTAAATTTTCTTAATTTCGCAGCATAACGTAAAACGCTATTTCATTATACCACTATGGCTAAATTTGAACTAAAACTTCCTAAAATGGGCGAGAGTGTTGCCGAGGCTACGGTAACCAACTGGTTAAAAAACATAGGTGATACCATTGAGGCAGATGAGCCTGTGCTAGAAATTGCCACAGACAAAGTAGACAGTGAAGTTCCTAGTGAGGTTGATGGTGTGCTGGTAGAAATTTTGTTTAATACAGATGATGTTGTTCAAGTAGGCCAAACAATGGCAATCATTGAAACTAGCAATGATGCTACTGATATTGACACCCCTGAAATTACTCTACAAGATACAGAGAGTATAGAGCAAGTAACCGCTACTGTTACTGCTGCAAAACAAACTGTTGCAACCCCAGTTGTAGTATCTAGCACCCAAGGCAGATTTTACTCTCCACTGGTCAAAAAAATGGCCCAAAAAGAAAATATTTTACAAGCAGAACTAGATGCTATTCCAGGAACTGGAAAGGATGGCCGTGTCTCCAAAAATGACATGCTAGACTACATAAAAAATAGAGGTATTACCCCTGAGGTTCCAAAATCAGTTACTGCATCAACAAATGCGGCACCTGTTTCTGTTAATGGAGCAGATGAAATTATAGAAATGACACGTATGGGTAAATTAATTGCACACCACATGGTAGCAAGTGTGCAGACAAGTGCTCATGTTCAGTCATTTATTGAAGCAGATGTGACCAACATCTGGAATTGGCGCAAAAAGGTTAAGGCTTCTTTTATGAATCGTGAGGGAGAGAATTTAACATTCACCCCCATATTCATGGAGGCTGTTGCAAAAGCTTTAAAAGATTTCCCGATGATGAATATAGCCTTAGACGGTGATAATATCATTAAACGAAAAAACATTAACCTCGGGATGGCGGCAGCGTTACCTGGCGGAAATTTAATTGTTCCTGTAATAAAAAATGCAGACCAGCTTAACCTTGTTGGCATGACAAAGGCAGTAAATGATCTGGCAGCTCGTGCAAGAGATAATAAATTAAAACCAGACGATATTCAAGGAGGAACCTACACGGTAACTAATGTAGGTACTTTTGGTAGTATTATGGGAACTCCAATTATCAACCAACCACAAGTTGGGATATTAGCCCTGGGAGCCATACGTAAAGTTCCTGCTGTGATAGAAACACCAGATGGAGACTTTATAGGTATTCGCTATAAGATGTTCTTAAGCCATAGTTATGACCACAGAGTTGTAAATGGAGCTTTAGGAGGTCAATTTGTGAAGGCAGTGGCAGACTATCTTGAGGCATGGGATGTGAATAAAGAAATATAAAACCCCATTTAAAATAATAAAAAAACTGCCTTGTAAGGCAGTTTTTTTATTGTTATGAAGTCTAGTTACAGTTTATCTGCAGTGATTCGTTGTTTTCTATTTGCTATTTCCCAAGCGGTGTGAAAAATAAGTTTTGTTCTTTTTTCCATTAACTCATACGCTATTTTATCTGGTGTGTCAGAGATTTTATGATAATCTTCATGTACTCCATTGAAGTAAAAAATAACTGGGATATTATTTTTAGCAAAGTTATAATGATCACTTCTGTAGTAAAAACGGTTAGGATCGTCTAAATCATTATAAGTGTAATCTATTTCCAAATCACTGTATTTTTTTGCGATTTGGGCAGACACATCATGCAGCTCTTGGCTTAATCTGTCACTACCAATAAGATAAATATAATTTGGGGTATCTATTTTGTCTGGTGCTATGCGGCCAATCATATCTGTGTTTAAATTACAAACAGTATTGGCTAGGGGAAATATTGGATTCTCCGTGTAATATCTAGAGCCGTACAATCCAATTTCTTCTCCTGTAACATGTAAAAATAAAATAGACCTCTTAGGACCATTTCCATCCTTTACAGCTCTTTGGAAGGCCTCTGCCATTTCTAACATAGCTATGGTCCCGCTACCATCATCATCTGCACCATTGAAAACATTACCTTTTTCATCTACCCCTACATGATCTAGGTGGGCGGAGAGGACAATAATCTCCTCTGGAAATTCGCTTCCCTGAATAAAGGCAACTACATTTTCAGAATCAGAGGGTTCTTTTAATCTTGTTAGGTACTCTGCCGGTACTCTTTGGAAATAAGTATCGTCTTCCAATGCAGATTCAATACCCTGAGCTATGTAATAGTCTCTTAAGTAGTTTACTGCTAATTTTTGACCCTTTGAACCTGTCATTCTTCCTCTCATGTCATCTCCTGCATAGATGTATAACATTTCTTTTAATTCTTTTGAAGTAATAGTTGCTGCATACTCCTCTACTGTATTTAGTTTTTCTTGCTTTGCATTTTGAGCAACCGAACTCACCACGGTTGAAAAAACAAGCATGGCCATAAAATAATATTTCATATAGGTATAGGTTAATTTTGAATTATACTGCAAAATATTGATTTTTTGAGACCTATGCTATTGAGTTCTCTTAAAATTTTACTTATCAGTGATACCTGATTTTAATTTAAGATTTCCAAACAATTATTATCTTTGTATTTAAACCACTTGCATGCACATTGAACAATTATATACAGGATGTTTATCTCAAGGCGCCTATTACATAGAGAGTAATGGAGAGGCTGTAGTTATTGATCCTTTAAGAGAAACCGAGCCTTACTTGCAAAGAGCAAAACGCGACAAGGCCACCATTACCTATATTTTTGAAACGCATTTTCATGCAGATTTTGTGAGTGGTCACCTTACACTTGCAAAACAAACAGGAGCAACCATTGTATTTGGCCCTAATGCAACTACTACTTTTGATGCCCATGTAGCCAACGATAATGAGGTTTTTAGGGTAGGTGACATTACCATTACAGTTTTGCACACTCCAGGGCATACCATGGAGAGTACTACCTATTTATTGTGTGATGCCTCTGGAAAACAACATGCTATATTTACAGGAGACACCCTTTTTCTAGGGGATGTAGGAAGACCAGATTTAGCTCAAAAATCTGCAGATATTACTCAAGAGCAGCTTGCAGGTATTTTATTTGATAGTTTGAGAACCAAAATTATGCCCCTGCCTGATGATGTAATTGTATATCCAGCTCATGGTGCCGGTTCTGCTTGTGGGAAAAATATGATGAGTCAAACAGTAGACACTCTTGGGAATCAAAAACAGATGAATTACGCCTTGCGTGCAGATATGACAAAAGCAGAATTCATTAAAGAAGTTACAGACGGTCTTCTGGCACCACCAGCTTACTTCCCTTTAAATGTAAAAATGAACAAACAAGGCTATGAACATCTTGACACCATTATAGAAAGAGCCAGTTTACCTCTGTCTGCTCAAGATTTTGAGGCTTTAGCCAACAAAACTGGAGCAATTATATTGGATGTTAGAGACCAACTTGAGTTTATGAAAGGCCATATTCCTAATGCTATTTTTATAGGTATTGATGGTGGATTTGCTCCTTGGGTTGGCGCCCTTATTAAAGACGTAAAACAACCCATTTTATTGGTTACTCCTCCAAATAGGGAGTCTGAGGTTATCATGCGCTTATCCCGTGTTGGTTTTGATAATACCCTCGGATTTTTAAAAGGTGGTCTTGCCGCATGGCAGAGTGCAGGAAAACAAATTGATACCATGCAAACTGTTTCTGCGAAAATCTTAAAAGACGCCTTAGATAAAGATATGCCTGTTTTTGATGTAAGAAAGCAAGGAGAGTATTCCTCATCTCATATTGAAAAGGCCAGACACACCCCTCTTGATTTTATAAATGATTATTTGGATTTATTTCCAAAATCATCACCCTTTTACGTTCACTGTGCGGGAGGATACCGATCTGTCATTGCTGCTTCTATTTTAAAGAGTAGAGGGATTCATGGAGGTATAAACGTAACTGGTGGTTTTACCTCTATTAAACAGACTGCAATACCCTTGGTGTAATTATTTCAATCATAGGGATACATAAACAGCTATAATTCTAAGTATTTAAAGGGTATATTTGCCCTTGTACTGATAAAACTATTACATGCAATTTTTAATTTTCGCACTTGTTTATCCTCTTATTTGGTTTTTATCTAAACTTCCCTTTAGAGTGCTGTATGTAATTAGTGATTTGGTGTTTTTTATCCTGTATTATATAGTTGGGTATCGCAAAGATGTGGTTCGTTTTAATTTAAAAACCGCGTTTCCTAACATGGATGAGGTAACATTAAAGAAAACTGAAAAACGTTTTTATCATCATTTTTGTGATTTGTTTATTGAGGTAATCAAAACCCTTAGTATTTCAGAGCAAACCCTCAGGGATCGTTATTTGTTTACAAATATTGAAGTATTACAAAAATATATAGACAAGGGCCAGCCTGTTTTAGTAACCATGGGTCATTATGCGAGCTATGAGTGGATTTTTGCATTAGCCACCATTATCAAAGATCCTGGTTTTGCTATTTACAAAAAGATAAAGAATCCATATTTTGATAAAATGATTCGTGATATACGCAGTAAATGGAATTCAACCCTTGTGCCTAACAAAGTAGCTCGAGAAAAAATCAAAGAAGTATTGCAGACCCATGAGGGCTTTACCATGTTTGGTTTTATTATGGATCAATCTCCATCAAATCCAAAAAGAAAGCATTTTTCAAATTTTTTAGGCGTTTCCACTCCTTTTTTTACAGGGGTAGAGAAGTTGTCAAAACAGTATGATTTACCTGTATTATTTTTAGGCACAACTAGAGTAAAAAGAGGGTACTATAGCTCCACTTTTAGTGTTTTAGCAGATAGCCCAAAACAACATCCAGATTTTGCTATTACAGATGCTTACGCTTCAATTTTAACAAAATTAATACACCAGGACCCATCCTATTACTTTTGGACACATAAACGCTTTAAGTTTTTGAAATAACACCAAAAGCTCTGATAACTAACCTTACATAGTACTTTAAAACAATACACATGAGCTCAGAAATACTTGATAAATTAAAATGGCGCTATGCGTGTAAAAAATTTGACACCACAAAAAAACTTACTCAGGAAAAACTTACGATTCTTAAAAATGCTTTTAATCTAACGGCAACATCCTATGGATTACAACCCTTAAAAATGCTTGTAATTTCCAATCAAAAAATTAAGCAAGATTTAGTTTCTTTGACCATGAACCAACAACAAGTTGCAGACTGTTCTCAGGTGTTGGTATTGTGCACAGAGACTAAAATTTCTTCAACTTATATCAAAGAATATTTTGATACTGTAGTGTCTTTACGTGAAACACCTAGAGAAATAGTGCAGCCGTTTGAAGATTTTCTTACCAAAGATTTTTCTCAAAAAGATCCTTCGCAGATCAACACTTGGATGGCCAAACAGGCCTATCTAGCTCTTGGTAATTTACTTACTGTTTGCGCCCTAGAGGATATTGACGCTTGCCCAATAGAGGGATTTGAACCTCAAAAGTATGACTCTTTTCTAGACCTTACAGATAAAGGCTTGCAGTCTGTCTTGGTGCTTGCAGTTGGTTACCGTGCTACTGATGATGTGTTTTCAAGCATGGCCAAAGTACGCCGGGGTACAGAAAAAGTGATTATTGAACTCCCTTAGTATTTAGTAATTGTGGCCTTTGTATTAGGCTCTTTAATTTACTTGTAGCACCCTGGAGAAGGTTGGCAATGCTGTATTGTTCTCAAAGTATTGTATTAGATATTCTCCATTTTCAAATATCATTCCTAGATCTAAGTTTGTATCTGTGCTAATAAATTCTTGAGAGTTGTCTGCTTGGTTGTAAGCTCCTGTTGACCAATTTTGAACCGATGAAAGATCATACACCCAACACCCTCCTTGGCAATTTGTACCGTTTGTGGCAGAAATTTTAACTTTTAAATCAATACACTCTACAGGTAATCTAGCAGCCAAACTTACAAATGCGTCACTGTTAATTGAATTTAGTTCTTTATTTAAAATATTGATGCCGTTTACACCATTTTCCTGATAGGTAATAACACTATCTGTATCTATAAAGGTGGTGGAGGCAATAAAATTATCAATGTAGATGCCAAAATCTGGCACTGTAACTTCGATGCCAAGACTGCTATAACGATCTTCTATGTATGAGGTAATTGCCTCTACATCCAAAAGCTTTGCATGAGCCAATAAACTAGCACCTATAGCGCTGTTGTCTAATGTTCCGTCTGTTCTTATGTCTGAGATAAAATCTGCCATTATTCCAGAGAATTCACTCTCCGTTCTAAAGCCCTGAAAAATACTAGAAACAGCAATTAAAATAGCATCTCCCTGGGTATTTCCTGAGATGTCTAAACGTTCAGAATAATCAATGCCTTCTCCAAAGTTGATATTTAAAATAGTTAAAATTTCACCCTGAGCTTGAAACTTTGCAGGAATGAAATCCATCCCGTTTTCCATGAGATACTCAGTCCTTCTTTTTTCTAAATGGGTCAATACATTTAAATTAACAGCCGCAGTATTATCTAAAGAGGAGATACCTTGCAAGGTTATTGGTGCAATGCTTTGTTCTCCGCATACTTCATTGAAATAAAATCCATCAACACGAAGGGTTATATTTTGAGAAACAAGAGAAAGGTTATTGATCGAGAAGCTGCCTGTGTTGTCTGCTATTTCTGTGGTAAACAATCTTCCTGTTGGATTAAAGCTTTCATCTAGTTCTGTAACAAGAATTGCAGATCCATTTATAAAGGGTCCTTTTTGAGCTTTTCCCTCTATAGCAACACTTACCGTACAGGGCTCACAGCTACCCCCACAATCTATACCTGTCTCTTGGCCGTTTTGAATTCCATCAGTGCAAGATGGAATTACCTCTTGCTCTTGTTCTTGTTCATCATTTTGAATTTGATATATGATGGTATCTTCACCACTGCAACTTGCAAGGAGTACACAAAAACATATAATGGAATAAATCTTCTTCATATTATTTCATTTAAAAGAACAAATCTATTAAGGTAGATTTAAATACCGTGTATGTTTTAACAGGATTTTAACCTATTAAATTTTAGCTTGATAGGTATACAAATCGTAATACCTTCCTTGCTTTTCTATTAAGGTGGTATGGTCTCCCTGCTCTGCAATTTCACCGTTTTCTATTACCAGAATTTGATCTGCACGTTTAATGGTACTGAGTCTATGGGCTATGACTATAGTTGTTCTGTTTTTTGTAAGTGTTTCTAATGATTTTTGAATCAAAGATTCACTCTCTGTGTCTAGATTTGAAGTTGCCTCATCCAAAATAATAATTTTTGGATCTGCAAGTATTGCCCTTGCAATTGCAATGCGTTGCCTTTGTCCTCCAGATAGTTTTACACCACGTTCTCCAATTAGTGTGTCGAGGCCCTTCTCAAATCGGTCCGTGAATTCATCAACATAACCTGCCTTTACAGCGGTTAGTAATTGTGTTTGTGTTGCATTTGGTCTGGAGAATAAAATATTCTCACGGATGGTTCCTTCAAATAAAAATTCATCTTGCAATACAACACCAAGATGCTTTCTATAACTACTTAGTTTTACATTTACCAGATCTAGACCATCCATGGTAACACTTCCAGTTTGTGGTGTTAGAAAAGTAGCGCACAATCCAGCAATGGTTGACTTACCAGAGCCAGAGCTTCCTACAAGGGCTATTACATCTCCTGCTTTTACCTTTAGATTGATATTATGTAGAACATTTTTACCATCATCATAGGCAAAACTAACATCATTAAACTCAAGTTTTCCTTGTATATCATCCAAAACAATACTTCTGTTTTCTAGATCATCCTCTCCGGTGAGATTCATTAGTTCTTGTGTTCTGTCTAATCCAGCTAGTGCCTCTGTAAGTTGGCTTCCAATGTTGCTCATTTGCACAATAGGTGCAATCATAAAACCAAGTAGGAGGGTGAATAGTAAAAAATCTCCCACTGTCATAGTATCCTGTATCATGTAGTAGCCTCCAATACCCATAATGCCCACTGAGGCAAGACCCAATAAAAAAGTTGACGAGCTGGTCATAATTGCCGTTGCTGTTAGACTCTTTTTAACGTTCTGAAACAATTGATCTACTCCTTTTTCAAAAACTTTATTTTCTTGCTTTTCTGCATTAAACCCTTTAATAACTCTAACCCCAGAGAGTGTTTCTGTAAGTCTTCCTTTTACCTGAGCGTTTATTTTTCCACGAACTCTAAATATGGGTCTAATGTATTTAAAAGCCTTTAGAGCAACTACCCCAAAAATAGCTACCGGAAGAAAAACAAAGAGGGTCATCCATGCATTAATTTTAATGAGTAATACCACAGATATAATTGCAGTAATACTACCTCCAACGAGCTGTACAAGTCCTGTACCGATGAGGTTGCGTACTCCCTCCACATCACTCATAATTCTTGAAACCAAGGCACCAGATTTATTGTTGTCAAAAAAACTAATAGGTAAGGAAAGTATTTTTTTTTGAACCTGTGCTCGTAATTCACTAATGAGGTATTGTGCCTGTACACTTAATATACGGGTTAATAAAAAAGAGGTTACTGCTTGAACTAAAAGCGCTACACCAACCATCCAAAGCATACTGTATAATCCTTGGATATCTTTGTTGGGTATGATGCTATCTAAAAGCTCTTTAGATTTTAACGGGAGTACAAATCCTGCCAGACGCCCAATAATAATAAGTAAAAGACCAATAAAAACTAAATTTCTGCGTGGCCAAATTATAGTTTTAAAAGCAGAGACTATTGTTACTTTATTTTTTTTGTTTGGATCTGTGCTCTTACTATTTGGGCTTTGTTTCATGTGGCTTAAGTATGCTTTTAGTTAAGATGTAGGACACTAAGTAATAGATGTAAGGAAGACAACATGACACGTTTTAATACCCTACATAATCTGTAATTTCTAGACCATATCCAATCATACCTACTCTTTTTTCTTGTTTGGTATTAGACATTAATCTTATTTTTTGAATTCCTAAATCATGCAGGATTTGGGCTCCGATTCCAAAATCTCTAGCATCCATCTTTATGTTTGGTGCTTTTGTGATTTCATTATCTTTTTGCACCTGTTTTAGTGTTTTAAGTCTATTGATGAGATTAAAAGATTGGCTTTGTTGATTGATAAAAACCATAGCACCTTTACCTTGCTTTTCCAGAACTTTAAACATGTCATCAAGTTTCTTGTCTACACTGCTAGTTAATGTGCCTAGAATGTCGTTGTTAACCAGGGTAGAGTTCATGCGCACCAAAACAGGCTCATTGGTTTTCCAATTACCTCTTGTAAGGGCAATGTGTATTTGATCATTAGTGGTTTGTTTGTAGGCGCGTAAACGATAGGGACCAAAGTTGGTGTTGATGGTAAAATCCTCCTCTTTTTCTATCAAAGAATCATGCTCCATTCTGTAGGCAACCAAATCTTCAATGGAAACTAACTTTAAATCAAACTTTCTAGCAACTTTAGCAAGTTCTGGGAGTCTGGCCATGGTTCCATCCTCGTTCATTATCTCTACAATGGCACCAGCAGGTTTGAGCCCTGCCAATCTTGCAAAGTCTATGGCTGCTTCTGTGTGTCCAGTTCTGCGCAACACACCACCCTCTTTTGCTTTGAGCGGAAAAATGTGTCCTGGTCTACTCAAATCAAAGGGTTTTATAGAGGGGTCTACCAATGATTGTACTGTTTTTGCTCTATCGCTGGCAGAAATACCTGTTGTCACCCCATGACCTTTTAGGTCTATAGAGATGGTAAAGGCAGTTTCCATAGGGTCTGTGTTGTTGCCAACCATCATCTCAAGTTGTAACTCCTTACAACGGCTTTCTGTGATGGGTGTACATATTAAACCACGACCGTGGGTTGCCATAAAATTTATGATCTCTGGAGTTATGTTTTCTGCGGCAGCTACAAAATCACCTTCATTTTCACGATCCTGATCATCAACTACAATAATTACTTTCCCTTGTTTGATGTCAGCAATGGCCTCTTCAATGGAGTTTAATTGTATTTTGAGTCCTTCTTTTGTAGATGTCATAAAACTTTATTTTCTGTGTAAAGATACACAATACTCAGGTTATCAAATACTATAAATCATTGATCAATTGTGTATTTTAACTCAAAAATAACGTAAAAGCAAGCCAACAACACCTCTACTTTATAACCAAGATATTAAATGTAATAACTAACAATTTATACCCTTGGTTTCTTAATAACTTTTTGGTTCCCTTTTTATGAAAATGTTTACTTTTGAAATCCTATTAAATTATCAGAAAAAAAGAGCCATGAGCGATACTATAGAAAGAATTAAGTGTTTGATAATTGGAAGTGGTCCTGCGGGATATACCGCTGCAATTTACGCTGCACGAGCAGATTTAAGCCCTGTGATGTACACAGGTATGGAGCCCGGAGGGCAATTAACTACCACAACAGAGGTTGATAACTTTCCTGGATACCCAGAAGGAATTGACGGCCCTACCATGATGGTGCAATTACAACAACAAGCAGAACGTTTCGGTACACAAGTGAGAATAGGCATGATTACTGCCGTCGAGTTTAGTACACAAAAGGGGGGTATTCACAAAGCAACCGTTGATGGAACAACTCAAATAGAAGCAGAATCTGTGGTAATTTCTACGGGTGCAACTGCAAAATATTTAGGAATACCAAGTGAGCAAAAATTACGTGGTGGAGGGGTCTCTGCCTGCGCTGTTTGTGATGGTTTCTTTTACAAAGGTCAAGATGTTGCCATTGTTGGCGCCGGAGATACTGCAGCAGAGGAAGCAACCTACTTAGCCAACATATGTAATAAAGTTACCATGTTGGTCCGTAAAGATTACATGAGAGCAAGTAAAGCCATGCAGCATAGAGTAACCTCTACACCAAATATAGATTTGCGTTACAATACAGAAGTAGATGAGGTGTTGGGAGACATGGTTGTTGAAGGGTTACGAATGAAAAACAATGTAACTGGTCAAACAGAAGATATTTCAATTACGGGACTTTTTATTGCCATTGGTCATAAGCCTAATACAGATATCTTTAAAGGTCAATTAGATATGGATGACACGGGGTATTTAATCACAGAAGGAAAATCTACCAAAACCAACATTCCAGGAGTCTTTGCCAGTGGAGATGTGCAAGATAAAGAATACCGACAGGCAGTAACAGCTGCCGGTACGGGTTGTATGGCCGCCTTAGACGCAGAGCGTTATTTGGCTACTTTAGAGACTGCTGTAGAGGTTTAAACTTTTTAATATATTTAGGCCCGCACTACTATTTTGCGGGCTCTTTTTATTGTAGGGTATACACAACATCTATCTAGCTTTTCTATTTGACTTTCTTAAATTATCTTCGTTAAAAAATCACGGCACATGAAAGCAACTCCCAGGGCGATTAATAGTTATATCTTTTTTAAATTACCTTCTTGCTATTTTACTGGAGTTCGTGTCAAGAGTATTGATAACACCAGTTGTACAACCTCTGTAAGGCATAGATGGATCAATCAAAATCCATTTAAATCTATGTTTTGGGCCGTACAAGGTATGGCTGCAGAACTAGCAACAGGCGCCATAGTGATGGCAGGCATTGCTCAAAGCGGCGCTAAAATATCCATGCTCGTTGCCACTAATAATGCACGCTTTGATAAAAAGGCTACCGGAAGAATTACGTTTTGTTGTGAAGATGGGCTTTTAATTAAAGACACTATCGCAAAAGCTATACAAACCAAAGAGGGTCAGAGTTGCTGGACCAAAGCCATCGGTAAAGATTGTCATGGTAATGTGGTGTCTGAATTTAATTTTCAATGGACACTAAAGCTGCGAGCCTAGTTACTTTTTACTTTCATTTTTGACAAATTAGTCCTTTTTTTAAGATATTTTTCTTATATTTAATGTCTAACTAAAACCAACTTGCTATAGGATAAAAGACTACTTAACCATTTTATAATTATTCCATATGTCTAGAGCAATGTTTGAATACACCAAAGCAGTTTTATCTAAAGTAAGCTTTGATGTACGGCTTTTTAGCAAGGAGCTTAAAAAAGCAATTACAAGATTACTACCCCATGAAATTGATGAGTTAGCGATTTGGGTAGATTCTTTAATAAAGCAACAACCCCAACTCATTCCATGTTTAAAACTATTAAACAAATAAATAAAAAAGCACTCTACAGGAGTGCTTTTTTATGGCTTGTATCTACAGTTATTTTAAAGGGCTTATAATTTTCACATCATTAAAGCGTATGGCACCTCTAATTACACCAGCAATCACATCATAAAGGGCATCTATGATTTGCATTTTTAATTCACTTTTATTGTAAATAAGGCTTACTTCTCTAGCCGGTGGTGGGTCTATGAAATACCGTAACTTTTTAGTTTGTTTTTCAGAAAGGTCAAGGGTATGAAGGTAGGGGAGAAGTGTCATCCCTAATCCCTCGTTAGATAATTTTATTAGCGTTTCAAAACTTCCACTTTGCAATTGAAAATTACTGTCTAGTTGCCCCTGTTGTGACTTACAAAGATGAATCACACTGTCTTTAAAACAGTGGCCGTCTTCCAGTAATAACAAATCATCTAGGGATAAATCATCACTACTAATTTTCTTTTTTTTAGAAAGGGTGTGTCCCTCTGGAACAAAAGCCACAAAAGGTTCATAATACAAAACACGTTCTTTAATATTATGCTCAAGTAACGGGGTTGCTGCAATTGCAGCATCAAGATGGCCATCACGAAGTTTTGTGATAATATCATCTGTGGTGAGTTCCTCTACCTTGAGTTGTACCTTAGGGTATTTTTTTGTGAAGTTTAGAAGAAACATAGGCAATAGTGTAGGCATTACTGTAGGAATGATACCTATTTTAAATACTCCACCAATAAAGCCTTTTTCTTGATCTACTACATCTTGCATGCGCTCACTTTCATTTACAATATTTCTAGCTTGACTCACGATTTTTTTTCCAACTGGGGTAAGCTCAATTGGTTTTTTACTGCGATCAAAGATTAAAATTTCAAGCTCTTCTTCAAGCTTTTGAATTTGCATGCTTAGAGTAGGTTGTGTGACAAAGGTTTTTTGAGCAGCTTTTGTGAAATTTTTATTTTCTGCTACTGCCAACACATATTTTAATTGGGTAATGGTCATGAATTATTTTTTACCCAAAGATAAGAAAAACTGATAGGTTTTTGTGTGCAGCAAGTTTTTGACTATTGTTGCTTGCGTTCTATTTAAGAATAAAACAAGAGATACTCCCAATAAAGTAGCCGTTTTTTAGTTTATTTGTAGAAGCAATAATGCTATTCTTAAAAATAACAGTATGAATTTTTTATATTTTGATCCAGGGCTAGGAGCTATGATAGTTCAAGCCGTTGTGGCTGCAGCTGCAGGTGTGTTATTGTTCTCTAAAGGTGTGATGTATAAAATTAAAGGCTTTCTTGGTATACTTAAAGAAGAGGATGATGCCTATGACTCTATTGACATTGATGAGAAAGAAGATACAGATGATACAAAATAACACTCGCCCTCACCAAGCTTCTTTTAGAGACCCTTCTGGGTATATGTTTTATGACGCAGATGTCTTAAGGCGTGCCGTTAATCCTATATATTTCAAACAATACAACGCCCTAAAAGACGGTGGTTTTTTTAAGACTTTAATTAAAAACAAGCTCTTAGTGCCTCATAGTGAAACCTCAGTTTCACAAGACCAGATCGTTATTACTCCAGAGCCTATTGCTTTTATTACCAATCCATATGAGTGGAGTTTTGAGCAGTATAAACATGCTGCACTGCATACTTTAAAGGTGCACAAATATGCACTTTCAAAAGGCTTTATTTTAAAAGATGCCTCAGCCTACAATGTTACCTTTGACAATGGTAGTCCTATTTTTATAGATACGCTATCCTTTGATTTTTACCAAAAGGATACGCCTTGGAGAGCCTATAAGCAGTTTATTACTCATTTTTTTGGACCACTAGTGTTGGCCTCTTACCATGGCACAGAGATTTTTAAAATGATGCAAACTCATATAGATGGGATACCTGTAAAATTAATAGCATCCTTACTGCCAGGAAAAAGCAAATTAAGCTCAACGATATATACCAACATACATCTGCTTGCCAAAATGGAACGATCTCACAGTGAAGATTACAAAGCAGAAACCAAAATTGCAAAACTTTCTTTAAAGGCCCAAAATAACATTATAGACAATCTTTTTAATTTTATTAAAAAGCTCTCCATTAAACAAGAAACAGAATGGGGAAATTATTATGATAAGACAAATTATAATGATGCCGCATTTCAAGGCAAAAAAACATTAATAGAAGATTGGGTAACTGCTTTAACCCCTCAAAGACTTATTGATATTGGAGGCAATGACGGAACTTTTGCTCGTACTGTGGTAACCAAAGTACCTCATGTAATTGTTACAGATATTGACAGCAATGCAGTAGGCTATAATTACCGGCAAATACAACAAAATAAAGAGACAAACATGTTGGCTTTTGTGTGTGATGTCCTGCAACCTGCCCCTGGTATTGGTTTAAACAACTCAGAGCGAAATTCTTTAGTAGAGCGGTTACAAGCCTACAGCCCAGATGTTACTATGGCACTGGCTCTTATACATCATATAACCCTAAGTGGAAATGTTCCTTTTGAAAGATCTGCTCAATTTTTTGCTGCTTTTTCAAAACATCTAATTTTAGAATTTCCTACCAGAGAAGATTCTTGGGTAAGCTCACTACTTGTCAGAAAGCGAGAATTTATCAACCATTTTGATTTTTATAATCAAGAGGCTTTTGAGCTTGGATACTCTCAATATTTTGATATCCAGAAAAAAGAAACTGTCCCTGGAACCAAAAGAGTTTTATATTTATTAAAAAACAGAGCATAGATGTCTGCAAAGAACACTAAGTCTTTTATTGCTTCTTTTTTAAAGCCTAGTAATGACTCTGTTATACTTGCTGCTATTGCAGCAGGGCTTTATCCAATTCTATTTTATTACAGTAATAATTTTAAGTTAGTCAATACTTGGCAGCATTTATTGTTTTTTATGGCAAGCTTTATAGGGCTACCTGCAGTGCTTTTTTTTATAATTAAAAAACTATTTTCAAAGGTGCGCGTTTTAAAAAAGTGGCAGCAGTATGTACTTCCTTTTTTAGGGGTATTTACTTTTTTATTTTTAATGAAAATATGTTTGTATGCGGGTGTGCAAAAAAAGATGATACTTGGTATTGTTTTAATAGCGGCCATATTAGCTTTTTTGTTGTGGAAACAGTATAAGAAAATAATTGTGTTGCAATTGCTTTTGGCAATCATGGGGCTAATTACACTCGTTCCTGTTTTAAGTAATCAACTAATGTATGATAGTTCTTGGACCTTGCAGCCAGATGCAATACAACAGGCACGTTTTGTTAAAAAGCCTAATGTGTATTTTATTCAGCCAGATGGCTATGTAAATTTCTCTGAGATTGATAAAGGGTATTATAAGATAGATAACAAAGTGTTTAAAAAATATTTAGATTCAAATAATTTTAAAACCTATCCAAATTTTAGGAGTAATTACGCTTCTACATTAACATCAAACAGTGCCACTTTTATGATGAAGCATCATTATTATGGAAGTGGAAGTGATATTACAGAAAACACCAATGCCAGAGATATGATTATCTCAGACAATACGGTATTAAACATATTTAAAAATAACGGATATAAAAGTTATTTTTTGGCAGAGATGCCCTATATGCTTCTCAATAAACCGACCTTGGGGTATGATGTTTGTAATTTTAAATCTAGTGATGTGGGCTATATAGGGACAGGATTAGGTACCTATTACGATATACTTGCCCCTCTTAAAACCTATACAAAAGAAGCAATATCCCAACCTAAGTTTTTCTTCATTGAAATTTTTAATCCAGGACATGTGCACGGTAGAGAGCAGCAATCTTTGGGTGTAGAGGGAGAGAGGGCTCTTTGGCAACAGACTCTGGCCAAGGCCAATAAAACACTTGTCCAAACCCTGGATATTATTAAACAAAATGATCCAGAGGCCCTAATTGTTATTATGGCAGATCATGGAGGCTTTGTAGGTATGGAGTACACCCTACAAACCTATACCAAAACTCAAGACAGAGATTTAATTTATTCTATCTTTAGTAGCAATCTTTCTATTCATTGGCCACAGGGTGATATACCCCCGTATGATATAAATTTTAAAAGTGCTGTAAACGTTTTCAGGATTTTGGTATCTTACCTAACACAAAACTCATCATATCTTGAACATCTTCAAGATGATAGTAGCTATGTCATTTTAAATAATGAGGCTCCAGAAGGGGTTTATAAATACATAGATACAGAAGGTACTATCGTTTTTGAGCCCGTTGTAAAGTAATACTGCCCCTTGGGGTAGCATATAGATAACTCTATTTTTATGTCAAATTATCGCGTAGAAAAATACACACCAAAACACCATCTAGCATGGGATACTTTTATTGCCGGAGCCAAAAATGCTACGTTTTTGTTTGCCCGTGATTTTATGGAGTACCACAGCGATAGATTTACAGACTATTCATTGCTAGTGTATAAAGATGAGCAGTTATATGCTGTTTTACCTGCAAATATTATTGGTAATAAACTATACTCTCACAAGGGGCTCACCTATGGAAGCTTCGTTTTGAGTGAAAAGGCTAAACTCTTGTATACCTTTGAGGCTTTTAAAGCGCTTCTTACATTTTTACATCACCAATCTATTTCTACAGTAGAGCTGCGTAACATACCAACATTTTACAATACAATGCCCTCCGATGAGCTGTCTTACTTTTTATTCAAGGCACATGCAACTCTTATTAAAAGAGATGCTTTAATGGTAATAGATACAACCCATAAAATAAAATTTCAGAAAAATAGGAGAGAGGGTATTAATAAAGCTAAGCGAAGTGGCCTCACGATAGCTGTAGATGATAACTTTGAAGGATTTTGGAATGAGATACTAATTCCAAATCTTCAAAAAAAACACGGCATAGCTCCCGTACATAGCCTGGAAGAAATACAAACACTGGCTGCAAAGTTTCCAGATAATATCAAACAAGTAAATGTGTATAAGGACAATGTTCTTGTAGCAGGAACCACCGTGTTTTTGACCAAAACTACGATACATCCACAATATGTCTCTGGCAATAGTGATAAGAATGCTCATGGATCATTAGATTTAGCTTACGATTATATCATCAATCATTTTGACGACTCTAAACGCTATTTTGATTTTAATATCTCTAGCGAGCAAAACGGGAAAGCTTTAAATAGCGGGCTTATTTTCTGGAAAGAGAGTTGCGGAGCACGCACCTATGTAGCAGATAACTATCTTATAGATACAGCTTGCTATAAAACCTTAGATTTGCATATACTATGATTCCATTTATAGACATACAAGCAATAAACACACGGTTTGAAAAATCATTTAAAAATCAGTTTCAAGATTTTTTAGATAGCGGTTACTACGTTTTAGGCAATCAAGTGAGTGCCTTTGAGAGCAGGTTTGCAGACTATTGTGAAACACAATACTGTGTTGGAGTGGGTAACGGTTTGGATGCATTACGTCTTATTTTGGAAGGGTATAAGGTTCTGGGTAAAATAAAACTCGCTGATGAGGTTATCGTGGCCTCTAATACATATATAGCAACAATTATAGCCATAAAGCAAGCGGGTTTAAAACCAGTGCTAGTTGAGGTTGAAAACCAAACATTTAATTTTGATATCTCTGCATTAAAACAAGCAGTTTCATCCTCTACAAAGGCTATTATGCCTGTGCACCTGTATGGACAAATTGCACCTATGGAAGCCATTTACAGTATTAGCAACACTCATGATTTATTAATAATTGAAGACGCAGCACAGGCCCATGGTGCTATTGCTTGTAGTGGCAAACGTGCAGGAAATTTAGGGCATGCTGCTGGGTTTAGTTTTTATCCAACCAAAAACCTAGGAGCTCTGGGTGATGCCGGGGCTGTTACCACTAATGATGCTAGTTTGGCTACTGCTATAAAAAAACTTCGTAATTACGGATCTTCATCTAAATATGTTAATGAACTTCTTGGAGTAAACTCTAGATTAGATGAAATACAGGCTAGTTTTTTATCTGTAAAACTACCTTTTTTAGATCAAGATAATCAAACTAGAAGAGATATCGCAACGGCCTACTTAAAGGGAATTACCAATCCAAAAATCACCCTACCTGCCTATGAGGGATTAAAAAGCCATGTGTTTCATTTGTTTGTGGTTCAGGTAGATGACAGAAATCATTTTCAAGACTATCTTAAAGGTAAAGACATAGGCACTTTAATTCATTACCCAATACCGCCACATCAGCAAAAAGCCCTACAAGAACTTGAGGGTTTACATTTTGGAGTTTCACAGACACTTCATCAACAAGTGATTAGTTTGCCCATGAGCCCAGTGATGACTCAAGCACAAATTAAAAAAGTAATTAACGCTGTAAACGCCTATTAATTGAAAATCCCAGACTTTATTAAAAGCAATTTGCTGTTAAAGATGACCTCTTTAAATGCCATAGTGGTATCTATTAGGTTGTTAGTTTCTGCTGTAGTACAGCGCTTACTTTTTGATTTAGTAGGCGCAGAAGGGCTTTTTAAAATAGGACAGTTAAGAAGTCTTACTCAACTGCTTACTTCTCTCACCTCTTTGGGGGTGTTTAATGGGGTTGTTAAATACTTGTCTGAGTATAAGGATGATAAGCCCAAATTGCAACAACTTTTTTCTACCGCTTTTGTATTTATGGTGGTGGGTACACTACTGTCTAGTGTGGTGCTTTTTGTCTTTGCAAGCCCTATAAGTGACTATCTGTTTACAGATAGTGTAGACTATAGTTTTGTAATACGGTTTGTAGCGATAGTGGCTCCTAGTATTGCTGTACAGCGTGTTTTTAGCGGTGTTGTAAATGGCTTATCTGAATATAAAAAGTTTGCTAAAATAGAGCTCATTAGCTATCTACTTAGTATCGCTCTTTTGTTAGTGTGTCTTTACCATTATAGCCTATCTGGAGTATTACTTGCTATTGCACTAGCACCTGCAATACAAGTGGCCGTAGTTGTGGTTATTTTTTATAAGCTGCTAAACCAGTATGTACAGTTTTCTAAATTAAAATTTCAAACTCCATTTTTAAAAAATTTATTGGCTTTCACTCTGATGTCTTTTGTGGCAACTATTTTGTTGCATTTTGTGGAGATTGATATTCGATCTATGCTTGCAGAAAAAATGTCTGAGAGAGATGCCGGAGTTTGGACAAACATTAGCTTTATTTCAAGAAATTACATGGTCTTTTCTGGATCTTTATTCACCTTGTATGTCTTGCCTAAATTTGCAGGAATTTACTCAGGTAAGGCTTTTAAAAATGAGGTGTACAGTATATACAAAACCCTATTGCCTATTTTTGGTCTTGGGATGTTGCTTGTTTTTTTTGGTAAATCTATAATTATCCAACTCTTGTACCCTGGGTTAGATGAAATGTTACCTTTATTTAAATGGCAACTACTTGGAGACTTTATTAGACTAGCTTCTTTGGTTTTGGCGCATCAGTTTTTGGCTAAAAAGATGGTACGCAACTTTATTTTCTCTGAGCTATTGTCTTTAGGGCTATTTTATGGTTTTGCCAATTACCTGGTGGCTCACTATGGGGTAGAGGGTGTTGTTATTGGACACTTTTTAAGGTATATCATCTACTTTATAGTGGTAGTTTTCTTGGTGTGGCGTTACTTTAACAACCAAAAGCTATCACAGAGTGATACTACTTCTATAGCCTAGTCTAGTGCCAAGAATCTAGATACTGTTGTGCTACTTTTTTATAGTCATGGTGTTGTATCACAAAATCTTGAGCGGCCAAGCCAATTTCTGTAATTTTCTCTGGATTATCTATAAGTTTCTCAAGCGCAATTACCAAACTATCTACCTCTGGCAATGCATTAATAGCAACAGGTGTATCTAGCTTGTAGTGTTGCATAAAGGCTGTTTCTGCACCAGTGAAAACTACTTTTGCTTTTGCCATAGCCTCCAATGCATTGTATCCTTGGTCATAGGCATATACTTGGTCTAAAATAATATGAGCATTGTTGTATTTTTCTATGTACTGCTCGTACGGCAAATTTTCAACAATTTCTATGTGTACCTTTTTAGGAAATTTTTGTTGAATAATAGCTAGCGCCTTTTCAAAGTAAGAGATTCCTTTGCTATGGTAATTTGTTCTGTTAATACCCATAAATATTGTAATAGGCCTCTTTGTATCTACTTTACAAATACGAAGCTTTTTGGTGTTGATTGGGTTTGGTATCAAGCCTAAATATTTTTTATGACCCTGTAGTGGCATGTGGTAATCAAAGTCACTCGCTATGACGCCGTCAATATTTTGAAAAACATATTGGTGAAGTTTTTTAAAAGCAGGTGTGGTGTATTTTAAAATACTTTTGAACTCTATTTTTGACACCCTACCTTCTTTATAATTGCTTAGTATAGAGTAAGGGTTTATATCGCTTAATTGGTGTTGTACACTCAAATAATCTGTACCGCAACTCAGCAGAAATAGTTTTTTATTGTTTTGTTTTAAAAACGAAATCATTTTTATTTCATCCCTTGGAGTAGCCCCAAAAGAACTCTCATTGATGAGTTGAACCACATCAAACCCCTTTAGGGATGATGCGTTTTTAAAAAACTGTCTGGTTATATGCCAAGAGGTGATGTCAAATTTAAATAGTAAGTAGATTGCTATTTTTATTTTTCGGGCCAGACCTGTATCAAATTTCCTTTGTAATAAAATATCACTAGGATACTTTTTAAAGTAATCTCCCGTTGAAATAACCATAACCTGATGGCCCAAAGCGCGGAGTCCCTCTTGCAAAGAATTGTGCAACCTGCTATATTCACCAACGAGAAGGATCTTCATATTTATGGTATCTTTGGGTTTAGGTATGCATCAAAAATAACATTAATTGATGACGCAAACAGCGCATAAAAAGAAATTTAAAATTTGTCTAGTTTCTATATCCTTGGCAAAAGGTGGAGCAGAGCGTTCTGTAGCGATGCTTTCCCAGATGCTTTCTAGTGGTGGCCACCAAGTTCATGTTGTTGTTTTAAACAACGAAATAGATTTTAAATACTCCGGAACCCTCTTTAATCTGGGAGCCTTAAAGCCAAAAAAAGATCATTTTATTGCAAGACTTGCTAGGTTTAATAAATTACGCAAGTATTTAAAATCTCAAGCATTTGATGTTGTGATTGACCACAGACCAAAAAACGATTTTTTTAGAGAGTTATTTTACGCTACCCATATCTATAAAAATCTTAGTACAATTTATGTTGTGCATAGTTCCAATAAACAAGAATATTTCACTAAGAAGGTCTTAAAAATGGCCGCTATTTATAATAATACACTGGCTACGGTAACGGTTTCTAAATACATTGAGCAGCATATCGCTAAGGCCAGTGGTGTTCAAAACTGCCACACAATACATAATGCTTATAATCCTGCTTGGCAGCAAACAGATACTAAAAACACCCTACCCTTTGATAACTATATACTTAGCTACGGAAGATTGCATGACGGGATTAAAGATTTTTCTTTTTTAATACACTCTTTTAACGCTTCTGAGCTCTGGAAAGATGGAGTCTGTTTAGTAATTATGGGTGATGGGCCAGACAAAAAAATATTACAAGACCTTGCTGCAAGTATGCCTTGTAACACCCAAATTGTTTTTTTACCTTTTACAAAAGAACCTTTTAATATTATAAAAAATGCTAGATGTGTTACCCTAACTAGTAAGTATGAGGGGTTTCCCATGGTGCTTGTAGAATCTTTATCCCTTGGCGTTCCTGTAGTTTCTCTAGATATTGTCTCGGGCCCCTCAGAGATCATACAGCCCACGTATAATGGGCTTTTGGTTAAAGAGAGAGATGTAGATAAATTTGCAGATGCCCTTAGTGTTATTTGTAAAGACGAAGTATTATATTTGAAACTAAAATCCCATACCCAAAGCTCTGTACTGCAATTTTCTATGCAAGAAATTTCTTTGAAGTGGAATCAATTACTACACCATGTCATACGTTAATTTAGAAAATATAACCTTACAAGAAATCCCCAAAATAAGCGATCCTGATGGTCGCGGAAATCTCTCCGTGATAGAGAAGGATGTATTGCCTTTTAAAATAAAGCGCGTCTACTATTTGTATGACGTGCCTAGTGACAGTAGTAGAGGAGGGCATGCTCACAAAGAGTTACAACAATTTTTAATAGCCCTAAGTGGTAGTTTTGATGTAGTGTTAGATAATGGCAAACAGCGCAGAACCATCACTTTAAATAGACCTAATAAAGGTCTTTTAATACCCAGTGGGGTTTGGCGAGAGTTAGAAAACTTTTCTGCAGGTTCTGTATGTCTGTCTTTGGTAAACCAGGTGTATCAGGAGGAAGATTATATACGCCATTACGATGATTTTACATCATTTGTAGGTGCTTAACTGAAATCCTAGTTTTTCTAAACTACTTTTTAATGCCAAAAACCCTTTTAAAATAGGTCTTGGTGCGCTTATTAAAAAGTATTGTTTTTTGTTGATATTTCTGAAATCTATCCCGTTTTTATACTTAAAATAATTTGTTTTGTTTCCGGTTATTTTTGCCTGTAGCGCCAGTGAGTATCTGTTTAAGTCCAAGAATTTTTTAAGATCTTTATGTTTTGTTATATGCTTTTCATAACTGTCTAAGTCTATTGTCTCTTTTACTCTTTTTGGGGAATTTGACAAACTTGATGGCTCAAAACGGTATGTTGCCAGTGGTGTATTCAAAAAAACCACCTTATAGCATAAGCCAACTCTAATCCAAAAATCTGTGTCTTCTCCGCTTTGAAGTTTTGGATTGTAGTTACCAATTTTTTCAAAAACATCTTTATGTAAAACAGTACTACTACTGGTAAGAATAGTGTTAATATAACTAGCCGTAAAGTAAGATACTACATAGCTTTTATTTGGAGATAGGTTGGCTATGGAGTAGGTTGGTTTATATGTGGAGCCTCTAGATTCTATAGCGCAAACTGCGGCAAATACATGTTGTTTTGGATAGCCTTCAATAAGAGTGTTTATTTGCTCAAGATAGTTTTCTTTCCATAGGTCATCTGCATCTAATAGTGCAATGTAATTTGCATTTGCTGCCTTTATACCCGCGTTTCTGGCTGCAGAAACTCCTTGATTTTTTTGGTGTATGTAGTGTATACGTGTGTCATTAAATGTTTTTATAATCTCTTCACTGCTATCTGTTGATCCGTCATTAACAAGAATTAACTCAAAATCTGTAAAACTTTGTTTTAAAACACTTTCTATGGTTTTAGAAAGGTATTTTTCCTTGTTATATACTGGTATTAGGACTGAAAATCTAGGCATTTTTCTTTAGTTTACAGTAAAAACAAAGTTTATATAGATCGAAAAAAAATAAAGAAGGATTTTTTGACTTTAAATTTTTAATAAATGTTTTTTCAAAGCCCCTACATATAAACATAAATAATGTTGTTGCCCCCATTGTTTTTAATTGCTTGTATTTAATTTGTAGGGCACGGGAAGAGAGATCTATTTTATTATCTTTTTCAAGGGTATATGTTGTCTGGATTGCACCTAATGACTTTTCTAAAAAGATTGCAGTGCTCTCGAGCCCTAAATGGATTGTTGGATTTTCTATATGCTGTACTTTGGCTTTTAATTCTCTTATTTTGTAAGAGAAATATATATCAAGACCATAGTGGTTTGTTTCAAAGTTATTGGCTTTTAAAAATACTTCTTTAGTAATTAGTAAATTAGCAGATATTATATTGTAAGGTTTTTTATTTCTTGCCTTGGCACTTTTTGATTCTCTTGTTTTGCCGTACACCCATCTAAGCAATTGGTTTTGAGTTGGTCTTTGGGTCTCATACACAATTCCGCCACTTATAACATCGTGTTTGTTGTTCAACTCTTTTACATATGTCTCAATGTAGTCATGGTTTAAAGGAATTACATCTGCATCTAAAAAAAGCAACCAATTAAATTTTGCTTTATGTGCCAATATATTTCTGGTGGCTGTTCTGCCAAGGTTTTTTTCACTCTCTATATAAGTGCAATGTTCAAGTGTATTAATTTTATTATTTTCAATGCTACTTTGTGTATCACTAGATGCATCGTCCAACACTATTATTTCAAAAGAAATTTTACTTTTTATAGCTTGCTGCTGCAGTGTTTTCACCAGCAACAAGGTATTGTAATTGTATGTAGGTATTAAAATTGAAAGCATAGGGCTAAGGTACAAAACTGTTTAAATGTAATGTATTTATAGTTTATAAGATTTTTATACTTTTTTATGTTTGGTTACTGTTTGGTTTCTGACCCGTAAGGTTTGTATTATGTAACGTCTAAGCTTTGAGTTGAATTGTGATTTTTCTTGGTTTTGAGTATTAAATTATTTGTTATATGTTTGCATCCCCTAAATTTTGTGAGGATTTTTTTCTCACTCCAAATGAAATGCCTCATGAAAAAAAGCATACTATTAGCAAGTTTGTTGCTATCTATAACCGTGTTTTCTGTGCTTGGATTTTCTTCTAAAGACACCACAACAGACCTTTCTCATTACAAAATTGAGAAAAATGCCTACAAATACCATGTACCTACAAAAAAAGAAACCATCCAAATTTCTCTATTGCCTCCCAAACCTGTTTTCAATATTTTTCTAGGAAAAACATTTATAGGTTTTAAAGAAGCTTTAGGTTTTAACGAATCTACAGGTAATTACGCTAGTGTGAATACTTATGGGTATCTTGGTAAATATCAATTTGCTGCAACTACTCTTTCTCTAGTGGGTGTTTATAATACAAACACCTTTATTGGCAGTGCTGCCTTGCAAGAAAAAGCATTTGTTGCCTACACCTCCAGAAATAAATGGATTTTACGCAGAGATATCAAACGTTTTGTAGGAACTACAATAAATAATGTACTTGTTACAGAGTCTGGTATTTTAGCTGCCGCTCATCTAGCGGGCGCAGGGAATGTCAAAAAATATCTTAGAAGTGACGGACACTTTTTCTTTAAAGATGCCTTTGGCACCACTATACAAACCTACTTGAAGAAGTTTTCTGGGTATGATACCTCATGTATTGCCCCTAATAGAAAAGCCAAAGCGGTGTAGCCTCTGTTTATTTATCCTTGTATTATAAACATAGTAGGTCTTTTGTGAAGATCTACTTTGATGCGTTTCCAGTGTTGTGCAGATGCAGTTCTTATGTATTGTGTAGCTAGGGTAATATCGCAGGCAACACAGATTTCTGTGTTTTTTTGTAAAGCTGTTGTCAAACTCTCTAGCATTTGATTATTTCTGTAAGGCGTTTCTATAAACAATTGACTTTGGTTTTCTTGAATAGATCTTTTTTCTAGTTGTTTAATTTTCGCTTTACGCTCTGCTTTATCTATGGGTAGGTACCCGTTAAAAGCAAAATTTTGGCCATTAAATCCACTTGCCATCATTGCCAGTAGTATAGAGGAGGGGCCAACCAGGGGTACTACTTTAATTCCGTTTTTGTGGGCCTCTACTACTACTGCTGCTCCAGGATCTGCAATGCCAGGACATCCAGCATCAGAGATGACCCCAACATCTTGCCCTTTAAGACAAGGCTCCAGCATTTGGGGTATGTCTTGGGGCTTTGTAAATTTGTTTATTTCTTCTATGTGTAGACTGCTTTGCTGTTTTTTACTAACCACTGCTTTTATGAATCTACGAGCACTTTTTTCATGCTCAACAATATAATGATCTATGTTTTCTACTGCTTTTTTCACCAAAAGAGGAAGCACCTCTAAAGGTGAGTTTTCTCCAAGGGTGCACGGTATAAGGTATAGGTTTCCTTTCTTGCTTTCCATTTTTTTTGGGTCTTACTTGCCTGTTTGCGTTTGATTACTGAATCATCAACTTTTTTACAGCAACAGCGCCATTTTTTGTGGTGATGGTGATAAAATACATTCCTTTGGCAAAACTTGAAGTATTTAACTGTTTTTGCTTTGATTGTAGCGTTTCAGTATATACAATACTCCCTTTTACATCCGAAATTTTAAGATGTTCCATTACCTGTGTTTGCATTTTGATACTCACTATGTCGGTGGCTGGGTTTGGATATACTAAAACATTATTGTTTTGATATTCTAGTATATTTAATCCTACCCCCACAATTTTTGAGATACTTCCTCCTAGATTTACGATGTATAGCTCCCTGTTTATATCCTCACCAAAGGCAACCCAAGTGCCTGGAAACTGTCCTTGGTTTACATAATTAAGATTTACTGTGTTTAGTGTAGAGATCATACCGTCAATATCAGCAAAAATGTATTGATCATAAAGATCAGACCACCCTTCACCTCTATATACATATCCTCCAATAACAGAGCCTCCTCCATTCCAACTGTAATCCAAAACAGGAAAGGTTAATTCACTCTCATCTGGGCATCCTGAGGTGTTATAAGGAGCATTCCCTTCATAACATCTCCACCCGTAATTTAAACCTGCCTGGCTTAAACTTGCTCTGTTTACCTCTTCTCTAGCATTTTGCCCAACATCTCCAATCCAGATACTATTTGTCTCTGGGTCCATGGTAAATCTAAAGGGGTTTCTAAGCCCTGTGGCCCATATTTCATCTCTTGTATTTGGATCACTTATAAATGGGTTGTCTGGGGGGATCCCATAATTGTTGCCACCACTTTGGGAGTCAATGTCTATTCTTAGCAATTTACCAATAAGAAGGGTCGGGTTTTGGGCATTGTTGTTTGTGTCACCACCCCCGCCGCCATCACCAAGGCCAATATAGAGGTAGCCATCTTGAGGTCCAAAAGCAATGGTCCCTCCGTTATGGTTTGTGAAAGGTTGCGAAACGGTAAGTAACATTACTTCTGAGTTTGGATTTGCAATGTCTGGATTTGACGGGCTTACAGAAAACTCAGAAATTTGTGTATCGCCACTACTATTTGAGTAGTGAACAAAAAACCTACCGTTGGTTTGATACTCTGGATGAAACGCCAGGCCTAGTAAACCTCTTTCGCCCCCGGCATTTACTATGGATTGTATGTCAAGAAATGGGGTAGAGTTTACCAATCCGTTTGCATCTACTATTTTAATAACCCCGCCCTGCTCTACAACAAAAAGTCTTTCATCTCCGGCATTTTTGAGTGCAAGTGGGCTAGAAAAACCATCAGCAAAATCTTCTAATTCTATAGTTTGTGAGATTGTGTTTAAACAAAATAATGCGCAAATAAGAAGGAGTGTATTTTTCATAAATCTGTCTTTTTTTCAAAGTAATAAAAATTAATGATTAACTAAAACTCCCGCTACTCACAATTTTCTCACAGGCTTTGTAAAGCAAATCATATACATGTGTAAAACCATGTTCACCACCATAATAGGGGTCTGGAACCTCTTTTTCTTGTCCGGGATGGGTACTATCTAATAGCAGAGATACTTTTTCTATCTCTTGGGGTGTCTTAGCTAATTTTATAACGTCTCTAAAGTTTGACTTGTCCATTACAAAAATGAAATCATAGATTTCAAAATCATAGGCAGAGAACTGTTTTGCTTTTTGGCGGGATATATCGATGTTATTTTTACGGGCAACCTCAATACTTCTTGGGTCAGGTTTATTGCCTACATGCCAGGCACCTGTTCCGGCAGATTGCACTTCAAATTTATTAGAATCTAACATGTTTTCTAAAATTCCATGCGCTAGGGGAGAGCGGCAAATATTGCCCAGACAAACCATAAGTATTTTAGTTTTCAATGAATGCTTTTTAAAATTGGGAATAAAAAATCCCGCCATTGGCAGGATTTGATACTTTATAGTGTAAGTTTCTTTTGTAAGTCTTCCACATATTTTCTAAACTGTTTATCTGTACTAGATAGGTTGTCTACTGTTTTACAAGCATGTAAAACGGTGGCATGATCTCGTTGTCCTATCTGAGAACCGATGGAAGCAAGAGAGGCTTTGGTGAATTTTTTTGCAAAAAACATAGCCAATTGTCTTGCTTGTACAATATGTCTTTTTCTTGTTTTTGATTGTAGTGTTTCTACATCCATTTGGAAATAATCGCTTACTACTTTTTGTATGTAGTCTATAGACACTTCTCTTTTGGTATGCTTAACGTAATTGTCTACAATCTTTTTTGCAAGATCAATGGTGATTTCTTTTTTATTAAAAGAGGAATGCGCAATTAAAGATATAATGGCACCTTCTAATTCTCTTATATTGGTTTTAATATTGTTTGCTAGAAATTCAATAATATTTTCTGGCATTTCTACGCCATCTCTGTAGAGCTTGTTTTTAATAATTGCGATTCTTGTCTCACAATCTGGATGGTTTAGCTCTGCAGATAATCCCCACTTAAATCTTGAGAGCAAGCGTTGCTCAATATCTATCATGTCAACAGGTGCCTTGTCACTGGTAAGAATAACTTGTTTACCGTTTTGATGCAAATGATTAAATATGTGGAAAAATACATCTTGGGTTCCTGCTTTACCAGAGAGTAACTGGATATCATCAACAATTAAGACATCTATCACTTGATAGAAATGGATAAAGTCGTTGCGGTTATTTTTCTTTACAGACTCACTGTATTGTTGTACAAATTTTTCTGCAGAAATATACAAAACCGTTTTTTCTGGGTATTTGTCTTTTATGTCTACTCCAATGGCATGTGCTAGGTGGGTTTTTCCAAGACCAACACTTCCAAATACAAGTAAGGGATTAAATGAAGTGCCTCCTGGCTTGTTTGCAACAGCAATACCTGCTGATCTTGCCAAGCGGTTTGATTCTCCTTCTAGAAAATTCTCAAAATTATAATTTGGATTTAATTGAGATTCAATTTTTACATTTCTAATACCAGGGATTACAAATGGGTTTTTTAGCTCAGGGCTTTTGTTCTTAAGCGGAACATCTACATTTTGTGATCCTTGATTATTGCTTCTATTTGAGCTTGGAATTCTTTCTGTAAAAGGCTGCTTGTTGCCATAGGTGTTTTCCATCCTTATGACATATACCAACTTTGCCGTTGGGCCCAATTCCTTGGTTAATGCTACTTTCAATAATTTTACGTAGTGTTCCTCTAACCACTCATAAAAAAATTTACTCGGTACTTGAATACTTAGTGCATTGTCAGAAAGCTTTACTGCTTTTATTGGTTCGAACCAGGTTTTGTAGGCTTGCTGGGTAATATTATCTTCGATAAACGAAAGACAATTATTCCATACAATTGCAGAAGTATTATTCATAGTTTTGTTAGAGGGTATTTTGTTGGTTACTCTTTTTTTTAACTGTCTCAAAAAAATATTGACACATAAATTGTAAAAATTGTGTTCGAACTTTCCTACACAACAAATATGTGAACAAATTTGTAAAAAAAAAAACGTTTTGGTGTTGAATTTTCGGTTTTTTTATTGCATGTTTAAGTTCTTTGCCTAAACTATTATAAATTAACAACTTTTATTCAATTTTTTTGAAAACTACTACAACAACTTTACGAGTTAGATATGGGGAAACAGACAAAATGGGAATTGTCTACTACGGAAATTACGCAACCTATTTAGAACAAGGAAGAACAGAGTGGCTAAGAGATATGGGCTTTTCTTATAAATGGATGGAGGATAATGGTATACATTTGCCAGTTGTTGAATTAAATATCAAATACAAAGCACCTGCTCGGTATGATGATGTTTTAACTATCACTACTAGTTTAAAGAAAATTCCTACATATCGTATTGATTTTATCTATAAAATACACAATCAAGAGGGTCAACTTTTAATAACCGGTGAAACCTCTTTGGTTTTTGTAAATAGCATCACAAATAAATTACAAAAGGCGCCAGATTATTTGGTAAACAAGTTACTGTAGCGTGCAATAATTTAGAGAAAATATTTAAAGCTTTTTTATATCTACTTTGTAGATGTTTTCAAATAAAGTAAATATTTTGTCAGCCTCTTTTTTTCTCACAGAAATTGTGAGTTTGCAATTATGTTCTAAATTTTGATTGAGAATTTTTATTTTTTGATCTTTAATATTTCTCATCACTACGCTCATTTGCGGATATTCAAAAAGCAGTAAAAAGCAAACATCAATCGTTTTTTCTTGAATAATTGCCGTCTCTAAAGTTAATTTGGCAGATGTTTTGTATGCTTGGATTAATCCGCCAACACCTAGTTTGGTGCCTCCAAAATAGCGTACACTCACCACAAGGGTATTTGTTAATTTAAAAGCTTGTAGTTGACCATATATAGGCATTCCTGCACTATTGTTAGGTTCTCCATCATCATTGGCTCTGTATTTCTCATATCTTTCTCCTAATTGCCATGCATAACAAAAATGTCCTGCGGTATGATGCTGCTTTTTTAATTGGGCAATGCAGTTTTTGATATCCTGCTGAGTGGTAACAGCAAACCCATAGCCATAAAATTTACTCCCGCGATCTTTATGCAGTGTCTGCTGGGTGTTTGTTGCTATGGTGTAATAGGTGTCTTTGTTTTTTTCCATTTATACTACAGCAAGGCTTACTAGGGCTATGCTAATAACGGCTAAGATAATACCTATCCAGTTTTTTAAAGAAAGTTGCTCTTTAAAAAAAACAATACCCAATAAAGTTGAAATTATGACAATAGCCACATTGTTAATGGTAAAGATACCTGAGCTATCAAGTAAATTACTTCGAAGCGCTTTTACTAAAAAATAAATAGAAAAGTAGTTAGGGATTCCAAGAACAACACCAGCTATTATATTTTTATATTCCAGAAAGAGCACACCTTTTATTTTTTGTACCACAAGTACCATAATACCGATAACTCCTGCGGTCATAAATATGGTTGAGGAGAAAAGAGGTATTAGGCTTTTGTCTTTAATAAAATCGTTTTGTAGAAAGTTTAAACTAGTGTCTATAAGCCCACTTCCAAAAAAAACCAGCACAGGAAACATTAAATTTCTATTTTGCAAGATCACACCACTACGGTTTTTTACAGAGACAAGATACACAGCTGCTAGGGCTAGAATAATACCGATAGCCTTGAAAGGTCCCAAGGGTTCTTGGTAGTACCACAGCCCAAATCCAATAGGTATAACAAGTGCCATTTTTGTGGCAACAGAAACCACAGATAGACCACTACGTTGTGTGGTTGTGGCCATGAGGTTAAACACAATAATGAATAATGCTCCCAGGGCTACGGTGTAATAAAACCAATCGTATTTGGGTATTGCAGATATCTCAATGCTATTTTGATACCCAATTATACCGCAGGTGCAGGCAACAAAATAATTTACTACAATAGCCTGTAGGGTGTTAATTGAATAGCGAGCAAAAAGCCTGAATAATACAAAAATGAACGTTGAGGCTATAATGCTTAATACTAGAGGTATCATTGGGTGTTGTTTTTATAGATAAACAGATTTGTGTCTTTAATATTTTTTTTGCTGTGAAGCCTTGTGTTTAAAACAGGCGCTTTAATACCTTTTTCTAGACTTATTTTTCCAACATATACAAATGCTTGATCCCAAAGGTCTTCATCTATAAATGTTTGCAAGGTTTTTGTGCCTCCTTCAATAATAACACTTTGCAGGTTGTGCTTTTGTGCAATGGCACATATGCTTTGGGCCAAGTTTTTTTCAAAACTACTATACTCATATATAGTAGAAGTATTTTGTATGTTTTTTTGCCGCACTTTTGTTATTACAATGGTTGGCGCTTTATCGTTAAATATGGCAGCTGTTTTTGGGATTTTTAAATCTCTGTCTATCACAAGTCGGGTTGGAGAGTTTCCAAACCAATCTCTAGATGTAAGGCTTGGGTTGTCTAAAAGGGCTGTGTTTGTCCCAATGACAATACCCTGTTCTTGTGTTCTTTGTTGATGTACCTTCTGTCTAGCAAAGGTGTTAGATATCCAGATAGGTTGCTGTTTGTCTTTGGTGGCAGGTGCAATGAAACCTTGTGTTGTTTGCGCCCATTTTAAAAAAACATAGGGTCTTTTTTTCTCCTGAAATGTAAAAAAACGTGTATTGAGCTCTTTGCACTTATCCTCGAGCACCCCTTGGGTAACAGTGCAGCCTGCGTTTTGAAGTTTTACAATGCCTTTGCCTGCAACTTTTGGGTTGGGGTCCACACACCCAACGATCACATTTTTAATACCACTGGCAATTATTAAATCTGCACAAGGGGGTGTTTTACCTGTATGGCTACAAGGCTCCAAACTTACATATAGGCTAGCCTTTTTTAATAGTTGTTGATGTGAGGATATACCGCTGGCTAGTAATATTTTTGCAGTAACAGCATTTGTTTTTGAATTTGTAATGGCATGTACCTCTGCGTGGGCCATACCAGGTTTGTGATGCCATCCTTCTCCAATAATAAGATTGTTGTACACTAAAACGCTACCAACCAATGGATTTGGGTAGGTAGTTCCTAAGCCATTTTTGGCTAGTTCAATACAGCGTCTCATGTATTTTTGATGTATCTTCACGCTGTAAAAATACAATGATTTTTATAGATGAGTAAACCTATTATTAGACCTATTGAAAAAAAGGATAATCCTCACCTTGCTAAGATAATTAGAAAGGTCCTTGTAGATCTAGGAGTGCCAAAAATTGGAACTGCTTACGCAGATAAAGCCTTAGATTGTATGTTTGAAACCTACCAAAGAGAGCGCAGCGATTATTTTGTGGTTCAGGAAAATGGAACTATTATTGGAGGCGCAGGAATAGCACCTCTAGAAAACTATGATGGTACTATTTGTGAGCTTCAAAAAATGTATTTTTTGGAGAGCGCAAGGGGTAAGGGTATTGGGAAACTTATGATGGGTAGATGTTTGGAAGCAGCAACTTCTTTCTCTTTTGAGAGCTGTTACTTAGAAACCATGACTTACATGACTGCCGCTCAAAATTTATACAAGAAATCAGGCTTCCAATATTTGGACGGCCCATTAGGAGACACAGGACATTTTTCCTGTCCAGTACAAATGCTTAAAAAACTATAAATTTCTTGAAACTATCGCAGCTTAATATACATTTTGTCACACAACTCCAGGGAGCCTACCATAAGGAAGAAATCAATTCTTTCTTTTACATGCTTTGTAATTTTTTCTTGCAGTTTTCCCGCTTTGAGGTTTCTACGAGTAAAGACACCTTGGTGTCTAAGTCTAACATAGCAAGATTTGAGGCCGCCTTACTCAGATTACAAGCTCAAGAGCCTATTCAATACATACTTGGGTGTGTAGCATTTTATGGACTTACTTTTAAGGTAAATAAGCACACCCTTATTCCAAGGCCAGAAACAGAAGAATTGGTGGACTGGATGGTATCAGATTTTCAAAATCAGGATACTATGTTGGATATTTTGGATATAGGTACGGGTAGCGGTTGTATTGCTATTGCTTTGGCAAAAAACCTTCCAAAGACTAGTTTGTCTGCCATAGATATTTCAGAAAATGCACTAGTGGTGGCCCAAGAAAATGCACTAAAAAATCAAGTGTTGGTTTCATTTTGCCAAAAAGATATAGTAAACACAAACTGCCTTGAAAAAAAGTATGATGTGATAGTATCTAACCCGCCATATGTACGCCAATTAGAAAAAAAAGCGATGAGCGCCAATGTGCTTGAGTATGAGCCCAGTACTGCGTTATTTGTACCCAATGAAGATCCTTTGTTGTTTTATAGAAAAATTGCCCAGCTAGCCCAAGATTCTCTGCACTCAAAAGGATGGCTTTATTTTGAAATTAATGAATATTTATCTTTGGAGATGGAAATTTTATTGCATGAAATAGGGTATATTAATATTGAAATTAGAAACGACTTTAGAGCGGTGCCAAGAATGATAAAATGTCAAAAATTATGAAAAGTATTTGTGTGTTTTGTGGGAGTAGTGATGGCACTGATCCCTTAATTAAAAAGGCGGCTATTACCCTGGCCGATGCGCTCTTGGAGCGTGATAACCATTTAGTGTATGGAGGTGCCAAAATTGGTATTATGGGCACAATCGCTCAAAGAGTTATCGATGGAGGTGGCCGTGTTATTGGTATCATTCCAGAGTTTTTAAAAAAGAAAGAAGTGGTGCATCCCAAACTTTACAAATTGATTACCACTAAAAATATGAATGACCGGAAACTTAAAATGTTAACTCTAAGTGATGGTTTTGTAACCTTGCCTGGTGGTTTTGGAACTTTAGAAGAACTTTTTGAAATTGCAACAGCATTACAATTAGGACAACATAAAAAACCAATTGGCCTTCTAAATATTAATGGTTTTTATGATGAGTTACTAGCCTCTTTGAAAAAAATGGTAGTTCTTGGGTTTGTAAAACAGCACAATCTAGATCTAGTACTTGTAGATACAACGGTAGAAGGTTTGCTTTGTAAAATGGACGATTTTAAGGCCCCTGACAAAGCTGTATGGTAATGGATTTGTTGACTTAGTTTAGTGTTTTTTCTTGCTTATAAAATAAACTTTTAATGTAGTAAGCACGCCTAAAGCGTTGGTTAATAAAAGATACGATTGATTACAGTTTTAAATTAATTTTTTTTTTAATTGTAATCTCTTTACCTTACAATAAGTTAAATCAAATTAAAAAACCTCTCTTCTAATGAAAAAACAATACACACTACTTTGGGTTGCTATTTTTCTTTTTTCAGTGACTATTACTGCTCAAAGCAACCAACCAATGAACGCTAGTTTTGTAGGCACAGCAACTTCTGTTGAATATGTTACATCAATGGCTTCAAGACCGCAAGATTTAACTCCTGTTAGCACTAAAATTAGAGAAGCAAAAGACAAGCGTTCTATTGCAAACCAGATAGCGATGGG
>Ga0206127_1000447_pt1 | contig 51192 bp, 50 predicted proteins | sample Helgoland_Spring_6_FD_148646 | JGI IMG/M metagenome (GOLD analysis project Ga0206127, IMG submission 148646) | Pelagic subsurface seawater microbial communities from Kabeltonne, Helgoland, North Sea - Helgoland_Spring_Bloom_20160419_1 | ecosystem: Environmental > Aquatic > Marine > Epipelagic ...
AAATAATTGTTGGTGGGGGAGTGGTGTCTAACTCATTACAAGGTAGATTGCAAACAATTTCTAGTCAGGTTTTTGCAACTTATGGAATGACAGAGACCATAACGCACATCGCGGTAAAACGGCTCAATAACTTTGGTTTAAGTTCCTCTTTGAGTATGCAAGAAAAATCTTTTTATCAGATTCTACCAAACATAACTATTTATAAAGATGAGAGAAATTGTTTAGTAATTAAAGCTCCAAAGATTTCTAAAGAAATTATTTTTACAAACGATGTTGTCAATCTAATTTCGGACGTACAATTTGAATGGGTAGGACGTTTTGATAATGTAATTAATTCAGGGGGAATCAAATTACATCCAGAAAAAATTGAAGAGAAGTTATCAAAAATTATTTTCAATCGTTTTTTTGTAGCAGGTATTCCTGATGAAAAATTTGGAGAAAAATTAGTGTTAATTATAGAGAATGACAATTCTAATGAGATTAAGAAGTCTATTTTTCAAAAAATAAAACTAATGCAATCTCTTTCTAAATTTGAAACCCCTAAAGAAACTTATTTTCTAAAGGAGTTCGTAGAAACTAAAACAGGTAAAATTCAAAGGATTGAAACAATAGCAAAAATATTTCTAGAATAAAAGGAATATGCTCTGCCTTTATTTTTTAAAAAAGATAGTTACTCAGTTCATTCTTTTATTTTAGCTTCTTTAAGAATTGTATTATTTACAAAATAAAATTAAAGAGAGATTATTATATTTTAAAATTACAAAGTCATTTTTCAGAATATTTTCAATAAAAACTTTAAATCAAGATGATGGAAATTAAAAAATATATAGATCATACATTATTAAAACCGACAGCAACCAAAACTCAAATTAATAGATTATGTAACGAAGCTATAGAATATGGTTTTTTTGCAGTTTGTATAAATGGATGTCATGTATCTTATGCTAAAAGTAAATTAGAGAATTCAAATGTCAAAATTGCAGCAGTCATAGGTTTTCCTTTTGGTGCGATGACTGCAGAATCTAAAGTTTTTGAAGCCCAAGATTGTATTAAAAATGGTGCAACAGAAATAGATATGGTAATTAATATTGGAAAACTATTAGATGAAGATTTTGAATATGTGGAAAATGAAATTAGATTGATAAAAGAAGCAATTGGTAATAATATTTTAAAAGTGATATTTGAAAACTGTTATTTGTCTAAAGCTCAAATTAAAAAGGCGAGTCAGTTGAGTATAAATGCTGGTGCAGATTTTATAAAGACATCCACAGGTTTTGGGTCAAGTGGTGCTATTTTGGAAGATCTTGAAATTATGAAAGCTGTCAGTCAAGATAAAATACAAATAAAAGCAGCTGGAGGAATTAGAGATATGAAAACAGCAAAAAAATGTATAGAAATAGGTGTAACTCGCTTAGGCACCTCTTCTGGGGTTGATTTGGTTGGCTAAAAACTAGGGTAAGACTTTTTTAAGATTGTCAATTGTATTGATGTTTTTATTTTCTTCCAAACCAATTTTAATCTAGATTAAGATTCATTTTTTAAATGTTATTCATGCTCTTAATTTTATTCATCGATACTTTTTTGGATTTAACCTATACTTAACCCACTTTAACCCACACAAAGGTATTATACCTATTAATTGTATTATTTTTAAGAATTTAACTTTTTAACGTATGCGATTGAAAAATAAATTAAATATTTTATTGATAGAAGACGATAGAATTGAGGTCCTTAAACTAAAGAGAGCAATTGCTGAAGATTTTAACAATTATATACTTAATTATGCTACTAATGGAACTCAAGCTTTTACTATTTTAGATAAAAATATGCCAGATTTGATTATTTTAGATCTAAATATGCCAGATACTAATGGCATAGATTTTTTAGGTATGATAAAAAGTAAGAATAAATTCAAACATATTCCAGTAATTATATTAACTACTTCCAATAATAATAAAGATATTTATAATTGTTATAAATTAGGAATTGCTGGTTATGTCATTAAGCCTTTAAAATTTGAAGATTATGAAATTAAAGTAAAGGCTATAATTAATTATTGGAGTCTTAATGAATTTTTAAAAGTGTAATATGAAAGGGATTGTTTTTACAGAGTTTTTGGAATTAGTAGAGGATAAATTTGGAATAGAAATGGTAGATGCCATAATTGCCGAATCTAAGTTAGATTCTAAAGGAGCTTATACAGCCATTGGTACATACAAATTTTCTGAAATGTTGCAGTTACTTGAAAATCTGAGTAATAATACAGGAATTTCCATAGATAATTTGTTGCTTGTTTACGCAGAACATTTTTTTAGTGTTTTACAAACAAGTTATCCAGGGCTTTTGGCCACCTATAAAGACCCAATAGAAATGTTATCATCTATAGAAAATCATATCCATATAGAAGTAATGAAAATATATCCGGATGCTGAGTTGCCAATTTTTATTGTAGAAGAAAAGACAGAAAACTCCTTAATTATGATTTATAAGTCTAGTAGAGCAATGCACCATTTTGGTTTAGGGTTAATGAATAAAACTTTTGAATATTTTAACAGCAGTGCTAAAATTATATTAGAAAAAATTAAAGAAGACGGTACGGAGGTAAGGTTTTTAATTAATAAAATTAATGACTGAAGTTAAAATTGACATATTAAAGAGAGCACTTTTAAGACAAAAAATGGCTAGAAAGCAAGCTGAAAAGATTCTAGAAGATAAATCTTTAGCTCTTTTTAAGACTTCTGAACAATTAAAACGGGTAAATCATAAATTAGAAAGTCTATTAAACGAAAAACAATCGCAATTAAAAGGAGTTTTTGAAAATATAAATGATGCCTATTTAGTTGTTGGAATTGATGGTGTTATTTTGAAAATGAATGATGTTGCTGAAGTATTTTTTGGATACAAGTTAAATGAAACTAAATTGAAAGTGAAAGATTTAATTTTGAAAGAGGATTATGAATATGCCAAAAAAAATTTCGCACAACTTTTAAAAAATAAAAAATTATCCAACTGTATTTTAAGAATTATTAATTCAAAAAAACAAATAAAATGGGTAAATATAAGCGCTAGTATAGGAAAAGATAACAATAACAGACCAATTGCATCACAATGTATTGTTAGAGATATAACGAAACAAAGAGAAGAACAGTTAGTTTTAGATTTAGTAAGTAATACTGCAAAATCAGTTTTAGGAAAAGAAGATATTAACGAAATCGCTTGGGAAATTTCTAGCAATATAGCCAAATATTTAAATACTAACGATTGCGTGATTTATCTAGCAAATGAAGAGAATAAAACATTAGAACAGATTGCTGCTTATGGAGAAAAAAAAGGTAAAAAAAATACGGTAAAAAATAAAATAGTGTTACCTATTGGCAAAGGCATTGTTGGCAGTGTAGCAGAAAAAGGAATATCTGAAATTATTAAAGATACCTCAGTAGACCAAAGGTATGTTGTGGATGAAGCCCAAAGAAACTCAGAAATCACAGTACCTATTATAAGCCAAGGCAGAGTTATAGGAATTATAGATGCAGAGCATAAGCGTAAAAATTATTTTACAGAAACTCATTTAAATACCATTGAAAATATAGCAAATTTGGTATCTCTTCAACTTAAAAGCGCAATAAATTTAAGAGAGCGTAAACAAATAGAACAGAAAAATAAAGATTTACTCAGTAAATTAAGTAGAAGTAATGATGAACTAAAAGAATATGCCCACATTGTTTCGCACGACTTAAAGTCACCACTAAGAAGTATTGCTGCTTTAACTAATTGGATCAAAACAGACAATAAGGATAAATTTGGTGAATATAGCCTCCAAAATTTTGCTGATATTGAAGTTACTTTAGAAAATATGGAAAATTTAATTTCTGATATATTAAGGTTCTCTAGTATCGAGGAAAATGATAAAGAAGTGGAAGAGATTAATTTGGATGAGTTGGTTAAAAAACTAATTCAAATCATATATGTACCAAAAAGTGTTAGTATTAATATTAAAAATATACTTCCAGTTGTTAATGGTGATAAGATTAAGTTTCAGCAGTTATTTCAAAATTTAATTGGGAATGCTATTAAATTCAGTAGAACAGATAGTGCAATTATAAATATTGATTATGAAGAGCTTGAATTCTATCACAAATTTTCAGTTCAAGACAATGGAATTGGAATCGAAAAAAGACATTTTGATAAAATTTTTAAAATATTTCAGTTTTTAAAAAAATCTGAGAATTCCTCTGGTATAGGTTTATCAATAGTGAAAAAAATCGTTAATATCTATAAAGGAGATATTTGGTTGGAATCGGAAATAAATAAAGGAACTACTTTTTATTTTACAATAAAAAAATGAAATTAGAAAAACCAAATTTATTATATTTAAAAAACATTTCTAAAGGGGACGCTTCTTTTGAAAATAAAATTATAGATATTCTTAATGAAGAATTTCAAGAGGAAGTAAATAATTATTATTATTATTTTAAATTAAAAGATTATAATAAGGTAAAAATATATGTTCATCGAATAAAGCATAAAATGAGTATTTTGGGTTTAGAGAAAAGTTATAAATTAACCAATATTTTTGAAAATAGTATCAGGAACTTAGATTTTGAAAATCAAGAATATTTTGAAAACATGCTACCAATTATGCTCCAATTTCTTAAAAGTATTAAATAAACAAATTATGAAAGCAATAATTATTGATGATGAAATTACGGCAAGAATGATTATCAAGCAAGTAGCTTCTAATATCCCTAATCTAGATATAATTGCGGATTTTTCTAATGCTATACAAGCTATAAAATATTTAAATAAAAATTCTGTTGATGTTATTTTTCTGGATATTCATATGCCTGATTTTACAGGTTTTGATTTCATTGAAAGTTTAAAGAATCCGCCAAAAATTGTTCTAACTACATCAGATGGCAATTTCGCATTAGAAGCTTTTGAATATAAATTTGTGGTGGATTATTTGGTTAAACCTGTTGAGCTCAATCGCTTTCAAAAAGCTATTGATAAAATAAATACATTTGTATTGGTTAATGAGGTGCCAGAAAGGGTAGAGCAAAAAGCTGAACCAAAAGATAATTCAAAAACTTTATATGTAAATATAGATAGGAGATTGGTTAAAATTGATATTCCTAGTATATATTTTATAAAAGCTAAAGGGGACTATATTAAAATAAAGACAGAAACGAGTAATCATGTTGTACATTGCCCTTTAAAAAAAATACAAGAAAAATTACCAAATAAAAATTTTTTGAAAGTACATAGGTCATATGTCATCAACATTGATAAAATTATTGATATAGAGGACAATAGTGTGCTTATAAAACAAGATGTTATTCCAGTTAGTAGAGTAAATAAAAATGAATTAAAAAGAAGACTAAATCTATTATAGTTTATGATTATTCCATTCTAAATAGTAATAAATTAATTATTCATAAAAAAAATCCCTAATAATCACTTGTTAAATCAAATGATTTTTAGGGATTTTGGATGTTTTGAAATTTCATTTATTTGCTTCTTTTTTTACCTATCATCTATATTATTTAAAGAAATTTACAAAAGATGAATGACATTTATCCACATAAAAAAGTTAGTTGTCCAAAATATAAAATTAAAACAATCACTCAATTTTATATTAGTGGAATATAACTAAATAAATTTTATAATATGGATATATTTGATCAAACATTCAGTTTCTCTATCTACGGGGGTCTAGGGTTTTCAATAATCATATTTATTTTCTCCTTAGTAATTTCATATTTATGCTATCCTGTAATCATTAAAATTTCTAAATTGAAAAACCTGATGTCAGAAAAAAATTTTAGAAGTGTACATACTTCCAAAACTTCAAATTTAGGGGGAATAGGAATTTTTATAGCAATTTATTTGGCTGTTGCTTTTTTTGGAAATCAATTCGATGACCAGAATTTAATTTATTTATTAGGAGCAATTTCAATCATGTTTTTTATGGGTTTAGCTGATGATTTAATTAATCTTAAAGCAAAAAGTAAAATGATAATTCAGTTTATTGCAACATTATCTTTAATTTTAGTAACAAATTTGAGAATTGAAAATTTACATGGTTTTTTAGGAATTTATGAACTACCTTTTATGTTTTCTATAGCAATAACATCGTTATTCTTTATACTTATTATTAATGCTTTTAACCTTATTGATGGTGTTGATGGTTTGGCTGGTAGTTTTGCCATTACAGCTGCGTTATTTTTTTGTTATAATTTTTATATGAATCAAAATTATGCGATGTTTTTTATAAGTATTATAATGATAGGATCTCTTACATCATTTCTAATTTTTAACTTTTCTAAAAAAGATAAAATTTTTATGGGAGACACCGGCTCTATGGTTGTTGGTTTTCTACTTGCATACCAAGCAGTTAATTTTATGAATATAGATTTTAATGAAACTTTTGTACTACCAAATTCTAAAATTTTAATATTTGTACTTGCCTTATTCAGTTTTCCCCTATTAGATACCATTCGAGTATTTTGTATAAGAGTAAAATCAGGCAAAAGTCCATTCGTTGCAGATAAAAATCATATTCATCATAGGCTTTTAGATTGCGGTTTGTCACATAAGAAAATCTCTTTATTTATTTCAATATTCACAGTTGTTATAATAATAGGGATTTATGTATTTAAGGATTTGGAAGTTCACAGATTAAGTTTAATTCTTTTAACAATGTGGTTTATATCGGCAGTCATTGTGGATAAGATTAAAAGATTTTCTAATATATCAAATTTAAAAATAACCATCAGTAATAAAAAAGATAAGAAAAAGGATAAAGTGCCTGAAAAGGGTAAGGTTGTCTATATGAATAATATAGCCTAGAAATTAATTTAAGTCTCCCAATTTTTCACGTTAATTAATCCCTCAAATATTTTAATATCTCCCAAAAAAGGGAACAACTATTTGTTCTCTTTTTTAATTTATATTGTTTTCTTTAATTCTAAAACAGTTTTCAGTTCCTAAAAATTTGGAATTCCCTATATCTTCTGACCAAAAACCTTCCAAGATGTTTTTATTTAGACATTTATAGACAACTGTACCTTTAAATATTTTATTTTCATAACCTAAATAATTAAAGTTAATGACTAAAATATTATTTTTAAAGAAACCTATTCCAGTTTGCTCTTGGGTATTACCAATTATCCACTTTGCAACAATTCTATTATTTCCATCTAAAGATAGATAAAGTGAACCTTGATATTCAGTTTTATCATGGTTTTGATTAGTGCCAATGACAGAAAAACTTCCTGCAATCTCTTTAATATTCATGTTGTAATTTGATGCTTTACTGAAAGGTAGGTTTTGGGATTATATAAAGATGTGGTGTATGACACATTCTTTATTAATACTTTAGCGGAATGATCCAAGAGCTTTTGTCTTCATCTACCTTACCTCCTAATTCCTCTAAGATAATTTTATTGCTGATTTCAAGACCTTTCTTTGACATTTCTTCAAATGTTGTTATACCGTTTTCTGAAAAATTTTGTCTTGTTCTATGAATATTAAATTGATTTGAAAATTTACGATTAAAAGTACTTTCTATTCCATCTTTTCCAATCATAAAACCAATTAATCCTCCCCAAGTTGCAGTTGGATTATCTGAGTCCCAACCTGCAAGTGTTCCAATTTTTATAGTTTCTTTTAAATCTCCTTCTCCATAAAAAAGACTTACAAGACTGGCAGCAAAATTTATTCCGGCGGCAAAACAACCATTACAATATAAATTTCTAGATGTTATGTTATAGCCGTCTTTTTGTTCAACTTGATATCTGTTATAAAGTGAATCTCTTGTTTGTTCCCAATTAATTCCTGATTTATATAAAGAATAAGTATAATCATACATTTTTGCTGGGTAAGAGTCATTTGGGAGTATTTCTCTTGATTTGTTTGACATCCAAAATATTTTTTCTTTTATTGATTTCTTAGAATTGGCAGCGTATACAAGTGAATGCATAGAAACATAAAACTTTGAAATATCTTCGGCTTCTTTTCTAGCGGTTGTTTGTATGGGTAATTCAGCTATTTTTATTGCTATATCAGGTCTTGTAGGTGCAAATAGTCCAAATATTTCTGTAGTTAATTGAGCATCAATCATATCATAATGTTCATTTAGTTCTGGATTTCCAGTTTCAGGCGGAAGAACACCAGTTTTCATTAAATCAAATGCTTTTTGGTTAGAAACCCATAAATAGTTTTCCTCTTCAGGTTTTATATGTTTTAACCAGCCACTTTGTATTTGTTTGGGTGTAAGGTAATTCACTTTATTGGTGTATAAAAGATGTTGGTACATAAATTCTATATCTGTATCGTCATCTGCTCCCCAAACTTCCCCCTTGTTTCTAAAAACAAAATCTATGGTAGGTGATAAATCACTTGGTACGCCTTCTCCCCAAATACTTGGTTGATCTGGTTTTCCCCAATCATCTCTAGTATAAAAATCACCTGTTTTTATATCTCCAATATTGCCAATTTTATCCATTTCTGTAACTAAACCCGTCCAATTAGCTATGCATTGACCTAGCCAAAATCCGTATAATTGATTTTGATACTTGTCTTTTGAAATGGTAATAGTTTTCTTTTCATTTGTTGATGTACAAGAATTTATTATGAATGAAATAAGTGTTAATATTATTAATTTTTTCATGTTTGATTTTTACATTTATTGCTATAGTTTGATTAAGGTTTATGATTGTAATTTAGTAAATATAAATTTTAGTTACCTTTTCTAATTGAATATCTTAATTCTTACAAACTAAAGATAAAAATTTTAAAGTTTTACAAAATCTATTGAACTTTTATAATCGATACTACAAGAAATACAACTTTTATTTTATTTGTGAAATGTTTTTTCATGTTGTAAATTTATAACAAGCCTTATAAAAACTATTAAATTTTAAATGATTTATGGTTAGATTCAATCATAGGATCAATTTATAATTTAACTGCATAGACTAACCTTATGTTGGCATATGCACCATTATTAAAATTAGAATTTTCATTTAGTCGAGATCTATTATCTCCAATTGTTGTAAGTGGTAATGCTAAATCAATTTTTTCATTTTGATTATATTGTGCATAACTTCTTCCAAAGGAATATCCATATCTACCTTCTATATGAATTTCATCTGTAATATGATATCTTGTAAACAAGCCTAAATCAATACTCCTTCTTTCTATATAATCATTCTGATAAGCCTCGTCTCCTAAACGATATGAAGTTACTAATCCAAAGTGATGCATTCCTAAATTTAACTTTTCGTTCACTTGATACTTAATTTTAGAATAAATTGGAAGTAACCCTGACATAAACCACTTTTCAGATATTTTCCATTCTAAGTTTACTAAAGGAACTATGTTTATGCCAAAGGTTTCTTGATTATACAGCAAACCGTAACCAATTTTAAGAGCTTTATGATATACTTTTTCATAAATAAATGTCCCCCCTAATTGGAAATGTTTAGCATCTACATTTTTAAAATCAGTCATTAATCGAGGACTAAAAACTGCTTGAATTGAATTTCCGTTTGAAAGCTTCTGAATTAACCCTGTTCTTAAAATTAATCCGTGTATACTTATAGTATTGGCTATATTATCTGGCATAATAATATCATTATTTACATTCCAAAACATATAATTCAGACTGTTATACCAAATCTGTTTTTCATTTAATACAATTGGAACAACCAAGTTTAGCATTGCACCTGTTTCAGATGTTTTTCCATTATAAGTAGATTCTTGATTGAAAGGTTGTGGAGTTCCAAAATGGCCTGACAAAGTCAATATATCTAGTGTTTCTTGAGAATTAACAAAGGAAATGCAGCTAAGAGTCAAAAATAAAAAAAAATCTTTTTTCATATTTCTTTTTTTATTTATTATAATTATTTTTTTTGATTCAACAGAATCGTAACTAAAATAATGTAATTGATTAGACTTCAGTATAATTTCTAAACTAAATAGATTTAAGGTTATTTTTTTTAAAGATAATAAATTCAATTTACAATGGTATTTATCAACTAAAAAAGGATATAATTATAAAATAAAAACCAAGTAATATTAATTACTTGGTTTTAAATAGTAAAAAAATAAAACTTTATTCTTTATTTTATGGGCATAGCTTTGTCTGCTATAATTCTAGTTTCTTTATTAGCAATTTCCCATGCTGTATGAAACACCAGTTTTGTTCTGTTCTCTAAAAGCTCGTAATTAATTTTATCTGGAGTGTCGGTTGGTTTGTGATAATCTGCATGTGTTCCATTAAAATAAAAGATTATTGGTACATTATTTTTTGCAAAATTATAATGATCTGATCTGTAGTAAAAACGATTTGGATCTTTATCATCATTATATTTATAATCTAAATTAATATTTGTGTATTTGGCATTAATTGCCTCAGATAACGTATGCAATTCGGTACTTAATTTATCTGAACCAATTAAATAGACATAATTTGGGTCTTCCTTGTGCCTCTTATCAATTCTACCAATCATATCAATATTTAAATTGCAAACTGTATTTGCTAATGGAAATATAGGATCTTCATCTGCATAATATCTCGAACCTAACAGCCCTTTTTCTTCTCCGGTAACATGTAAAAACAGTATTGATCTTTTTGGCCCTTTTCCATTTTTAACAGCCATTTGAAAAGCTTCAGCAATTTCTAACATGGCTACAGTGCCTGAACCATCATCATCTGCACCATTATAAATTTCATTATTCTTTATTCCTTCGTGATCTAAATGTGCGGAAATAACTATAATTTCATCTGGCTTTTCTGTTCCTTTAATAAAAGCCACCACGTTTTCTGAGTCTTTTAATTTTCCTCTTCGAGATGTATTACTTAACCATTCTCCTGAAACTTCTTGAAAATAATCATCATTTCCTAAAGGAGAAGGAATATTAGTACTGATATAAAAGTTTTTTAAGTATTCAACAGCTTTTTTTTGCCCAGGTTCTCCTGTATCTCTTCCTTCATATTCATTAGAGGCATATGTAAAAAGATGCGCGCCTAAGTCTTTAGCAGTAATAGTTGCCGCATACTTTGCTGCTTGATCTATATTAGTATCTTCTATTGTGTTTTTTTTAGAACCGCAAGCAATAAAACTTAATATTCCAATTATTATTAGTATTCTTTTCATGAATATAAATTTATTTAATTTAATGAATTTCAAAAATATGAAATTTAAAATGAGCTTTAAAAGACTATTTTTTATTTATAATAAACTGTTGTAGATTTTTATCGAAGTTGATAATTTCCTTTGGAAATAAATTGTCGAAATCATTATTATGAATAAGTGTTGCTGTAGAACCAGATTTTACTTTATTGTCTGAAAATAATATTACTTCATCAGCAAACTTAATGGCTAAATTTACCTGATGTGTAGATAATACAATTGTTTTCTGAGTTTCAGAAACTAGTTTTTGCAACAACGTAAAGATTTTAAAAGTATGATGCAAGTCTAAATGTGCAGTAGGCTCATCTAAAATTATCATTTCAGTATCTTGTGCTATAGCTCTTGCAATTAAAACACGCTGTAATTGACCATCACTTAACTCATAAAATTTTTTGTTTTTAAGGTGTTCAATATTAGTTTGCTGAATAGAAAAATCTATTTTTCTTAGGTCGGTTTTAGAAAGTTTATCAAGCCAATTAGTGTAAGGTTGTCTGCCTAAAGCAATCAACTCAAAAACTGTTAATTGACTTTCAGGTAAACGTTCTGTTAAAACTAAACCAACTTGTTTTGCGAGGTCTTTCTCAGAAATTGAATTTAAGTTCTTTTGGTGTATCAAAACAGACCCAGAAAGGGGCCTTTGAACCTTTGCAATTGTTCTTAACAAAGTAGATTTTCCAATTCCATTTTTGCCTAAAACTACTACTAATCTTCCCTTTTCTATCGATAAATTGATATTAGAAGCCACAATATTTTGTGATTTTTTAGAAGTATAACCTATGGCAAGGTTTTCGGTTTTTAAAATTGAAATTTCTTTAATTTCTGACACTTTTTAACTTTTAAACAAATATTCTTTTCTTTCTCATTAGTAGCCAAATTACTACAGGTGCTCCAAATATTGATGTAATTGCATTTATAGGCAATGTAAATTCACTTGTTGGCAATTGTGCAATACTATCACATATTAATAAAATCGTAGCGCCCAAAACAGCTACTGCTGGTAATAATATTTTATGATTAGATGATGTAAAAATCATTCTTGCAATATGCGGTACAGCAAGACCTACAAAAGCAATTGGTCCAGAAAACGCTGTAACAACTCCTGTTAAGAGGCTTGTAATCAGTAAAATAATATTTCTACTTTTCTTTATATTGATGCCTAAACTTTTTGCATAATTTTCTCCTAGTAAAAAACTATTCAATGGTTTTATTACTGAGATTGTTCCTAAAATACCGATTATATATATGATTGAAAATACCAATAATTCGTTCCAAGATAAATTCCCTAAACTACCAAAACTCCAAAATAAATACTGCTGAATCTTATTGGCTTCAGAAAAATAAGCCAAAATACTAATTACTGCTGCTGTTAAGCTACCGAACATTAAACCAATAATTAAAATAGACATTGTATTTCTAACTTTATTTGCGGCAATAATTACTGCTGATAAAACTAAAAAAGCTCCTAAACTTGAGGCAATTGGTAAAGACCAATTAGAAATAGAACTCGTTAATAAAAAACCGCCGAATATAGATGAACCTAAAATTAAAATAGCAACCCCTAAACTTGCTCCAGAAGAAATGCCTAAAACAAATGGGCCAGCAAGCGGATTTCTAAATAAAGTTTGCATCAGTAAACCACAAATAGATAAGCCAGAACCTACTAAAACTGCTGTAATTGCTTTTGGAATCCTAAAATTGAATAAAATAATATTCCAACTTTCTTTAGATGTTGATTTTCCTGTTAAAAACGCAAGAATTTCATCAATAGGTATGGAAACAGATCCTAAACTTATGTTTACAAAAAATAATAAAACCAGTAAAATCGATAATAAAATAAAGTGTTTTGTATAATTTTCTTTTGTCATTTTTTATCAACCTATAAATAGCTGAAGTTTTTAAAATTTAATAATTTTCCAAAAATTTCACCAATTCCTGAATCGCAATTCCTCTATGAGAAATCTTATTTTTTTCTTTAGAAGACATTTCAGCAAAAGATATATCATATTTATTTGGTTTAAAAATAGGGTCATATCCAAAACCTTTTTTGCCTTGTTTTTTTGTTAAGATTTCCCCTTTGCATATTCCTTCAAATATAAACTGTTTAGCATCAATATTTAGGCAAATTGATGTTCTAAATTGCGCTTTTCTATTGGCTTTATTTTCTAATTCTGATAATAACTTTTTCATATTATTTTCAGAATTTCTAGGTTCTCCTGCAAAACGAGCTGAATATACTCCTGGTTTTCCATTTAAACTTTCTACTTCTAAACCAGTATCATCAGCAAAACAATTGTAACCAAAATTTTTGGTAATGTAGTCTGCCTTTAATTTGGCATTGCCTTCTAAAGTTGTTGCAGTCTCTTCAATTTCATCAAAACACTTGATGTCTTTTAAACTCAATATTTCAATAGAGTTCATTAACATGTCTTGAACTTCTTTTAGTTTGTTTTGATTGTTGGTTGCAAAAACGAGTTTCATCATGTAAAGTTCAATTTGTAAGAATCAAAGTTACAAAGTTTTTTATCACTCTTATAAACTTTTTATGACGTGTAATTTTATCAAAATTTAAATTACTCTACCTTATAAAATGGTAAGAAAGAATTCTACTATTCATGGTGATAGGGTTCATTCTTTAAAATTGTAAAACCTCTGTAAAGCTGCTCTACAATAAATAAACGAATCATTTGATGTGAAAATGTCATTTTAGAAAGTGAAATTTTTCCTTTTGCTTTTTTGTAAATAGCATCAGAAAAACCATAAGGACCGCCAATTACTAGAACTAATTGTTTAATGCCAGAATTCATTTTCTTTTGTAAATATTTTGAAAATTCTATAGAAGTGAATTCCTTTCCTTTATCATCTAACAAAACCAATTCATCTGTATTTTGTAATTTTGAAAGTAGTAAAGCTCCTTCTTTTTCTTTTTGTTGCTGTTCAGACAAATGCTTAACATTTTTAATATCTGGAATAATTTCTATTTCAAATTTTATATAATGTTTTAAACGTTTTTGATATTCATCAATCAATAAAATTAGTTGCTTGTTGTCTGTTTTACCAATAGCTAAAAGTTTAATTTTCATTTTTCAAAATTACAAATTTGTAAGTTATAATTATCAATTAAATGGGACAATTCAGAATTCGTAATTCATAATTAAAATGTTATTTTTACATCAGAATTAACAATTATGATATCAAAACAACAGTTCCAAAACGAATTAGATTTAATTATAAAAAATGCAATAAGAGAAGATATTGGAGATGGAGATCATACGTCCTTATCTTGTATTCCTTCGGATGCTAAGGGAAAAGCAAAATTATTAGTAAAAGATGAGGGAATTATTGCTGGTGTTGAGTTTGCAAAACAAGTTTTTAGTTATGTAGATGCAGATTTAGAATTGGAAACGTTTATGAATGATGGTGACAAAGTAAAATATGGAGATGTTGTTTTTTACGTTTCCGGTAAATCACAATCCATTTTAATGGCAGAACGTTTGGTATTAAATGCAATGCAAAGAATGTCTGCAATTGCAACTAAAACCGCTTTTTTTGCGAATCTTTTAGAGGGTACAAAAACCAAGGTTTTAGACACTAGAAAAACCACACCAGGAATTAGAGCTTTAGAAAAATGGGCCGTAAAAATTGGAGGCGGAGAAAATCATAGATTTGCTTTATATGATATGATAATGATAAAGGATAATCATATTGATTTTGCTGGTGGAATTTCAGCAGCAATTACAAAAACTAAAAAATATTTAGCTGTTAAAGGTTTAGATATTAAAATAATTGTTGAAGCTAGAAGTTTGGAAGAAATCAAAGAAATTTTAGGAAATAAAGATGTATATAGAATTTTGATAGACAACTTTAATTATGAAGAAACCAAAAAAGCTGTGGCATTAATTGGAGACAAATGCTTAACTGAATCTTCAGGAGGCATTAATGAAGAAACAATTAGAAAATATGCTGAATGCGGTGTGAATTATATTTCTTCGGGCGCATTAACGCATTCTGTTTATAATTTAGATTTAAGTTTGAAAGCTATTTAAAAAATTCCAACTTTTAATTTTCAAATTAAATCTATGAATACAGACTATTTTGATGATCAACATTTTTCTAAAATAAATTTTACAAAAACAAAAATCAATAAAGGAGAATATGACAGTTGTACATTTACGAATTGTAATTTTGAAAATATTCACGCATCAAACATTCAGTTTATAGAATGTGAATTTATAGATTGTAATTTTAGTAACACCATTTTAAAAAATACTGGATTTAAGGATGTAAGTTTTATAAATTGTAAATTAATTGGAGTAAAATTTAATGAAGTAAATTCTTTTTTATTGCAATTTTCTTTTAAAGATTGCCAATTGAATTATGCTTCTTTTTATCAATTAAAAATGTCAAATACAAAATTTATAAATTGTAATTTAGAGGAGGTAGATTTTACAGAAACCAATTTAACCAATTCAACTTTTGATGAATGTAATCTAAAAAACACAATTTTTGATAAAACCAATATAGAAAAAACGGATTTTAGAACAGCCGTCAATTTAAAAATTGACCCGGAAGAAAATCATATCAAAGGAGCAAAATTTTCTAAAGAAAATGTATTTGGATTGCTTTCAAAATATAAAATAATTATAGAATGAGGAAACTATTTATAATACTGATATTTATTTTAGTTAATATTTCTTGTGATAAAAATGAGTATAACAGTCCAGTTTTGGTTTATTCTATGAAAAGTGATGTGCCAGAAAGTTACTTTTTAAATACCAAAAACGAGGATGCTTTTGTCAATTTTGAATATTCGTACAGGAAATTAGATTCTTTAATTAAATTAGATTTTAAATATTTAAAAGAAAAGGATATTTTAGTAATTGGTTTAGATACCTTAAACAAAATTGAAAGTGTGTTTAAACCCATAAATATGGAGTTTAACATGTATCAAAACAATAGAAATAAAGATGAAATTAGAACTTATGTTTTTAATAAAAATTTTGGTTTATTAGCTAGTTTAAGCTTTAAATCACATCAATTGTTTTTAAAAGATTCAGTAAACTCGTTAGAAAAAGAAAATATTTTTAAAGGGCTTTTTATAGAATTAAATAAAACCTTTATAAAGTAGCTTTTCTCCTTGAGAGATTTTATAAAGATAATAAACCCATGATAAAAGAAATAGAGGACAAACTTGATAAAATACCAGTTATTTCTGCCTTGGTACGTTTTGGAAAAAAAATTAAAGTTCCAGGGCTCGAGGGCATGTCTTTGTACGACGTTATTGAAATGTATTTTATCGGAATTATTGAAGGAGCTTTAACCACAAGAGCAGGAGGAATTGCATATAGTTTTTTTATGGCAATTTTCCCTTTTTTGCTTTTTGTCTTAACGTTAATTCCGTTTCTTCCTATTGATGGCGCTCAAGAAGGCTTACTTTCTATAATTTCAGATATTTTACCACCTAAAACGTTCGAGGCAGTGGATTCGGTTCTTATTGATATTATCAAAAATCAATACGGAGGTTTATTGTCTTTTGGTTTTATAACTTCTATGTTTTTAATGACAAACGGAGTGAATTCCATTTTTGGAGGTTTTGAATATTCTTACCATGTTAAGGAAATTCGAAATGTATTTCGTTCTTATTTTGTAGCCTTATTAGTCACTTTAGTAATAGTTGTTTTCTTGTTAGTTACTGTTGTTTCTATTATTTTTTTCGAATTCATTTTAAAAGAAATAGTAACTTTAGGTTGGTTAGAAGACAATTTCATTTGGATACAAATTATTCGTGGATTTGTTTTTTTAGCAATGATTTTTTTTACAGTATCAATGCTTTATCATTATGGTGTTAAAGAAGCTAAAAACTCGCGTTTCTTTTCACCGGGAGCTGTGTTTACAACAATTCTTTCAATTTTAACTTTCTATTTATTTGGTTATTATGTAAATGAATTTGCCAAATACAACGAATTGTATGGTTCTATAGGAACTTTATTAATTTTAATGTTATTCGTTTGGTTAAATGCTATTATTCTCCTGCTTGGTTTTGAGTTAAATGCCTCGATTTACTCTTTAAGAAGACGAAATAAAACCCATATAACACCTAAAGATTTATAAGTTTTTCACGATATTTGTCCAGGAATTACATTTTTTTATTTCACTATTTTAAAAAAAAATATTTCTGTAAAATTGTCAATAACTAATTGTAATTAGAAAACAGATAGAGAAGTTTTTATTTTGAATTCTCAACACAACAAAACAAAAAACAAAGAATGAAACCAAGCATCCCAAAAGGAACAAGAGATTTTTCGCCAACAGAAGTTGCTAATCGCACGTATATTATGAATACGATTAAAAAAGCTTTTGAAACTTTTGGATTTCAGCCTATTGAAACTCCAAGTTTTGAAAACGATTCAACATTAATGGGGAAATATGGAGAAGAAGGAGATCGCTTGATTTTTAAGATTTTAAATTCTGGAGATTATTTGGCTAAAGCCGATGAAAACGTATTGACGGCAAAAAATAGTTTAAAACTCACTTCACAAATATCAGGAAAAGCTTTAAAATACGATTTAACAGTCCCTTTTGCAAGATATGTAGTACAACATCAAAATGAAATAACATTTCCTTTTAAAAGATATCAGGTACAACCAGTTTGGCGAGCAGATAGACCCCAAAAGGGTCGTTTTAGAGAATTTTTTCAATGTGATGCTGATGTTGTTGGTAGTAAATCTTTATGGCAAGAAGTGGAGTTTATACAATTGTATGATACAGTTTTCAGTCAATTAGGTTTGTTAAAAACAAGTATTAAAATAAACAATAGGAAAATATTATCTGGTATTGCAGAAGTTATTGGTGCTCAAGATAAATTGATAGATTTTACCGTTGCTCTAGATAAACTTGATAAAATAGGGAAGGAGAAAGTTGAATTAGAAATGTTAGCTAAAGGAATTTCTGAAGAAGCTATAAATAAAGTGCAACCTTTATTTTCTTTTGATGGTTCTAATGAAGAGAATTTAGATGCTTTAGCAAAAATGTTGCAATCGTCAGAAGAAGGTACAAAAGGAGTTGAAGAATTACGTTTTGTAATCAATTCTGTAACAGAATTGGGTTTACAATCTGCAAGTTTAGAAGTCGATGTAACTTTGGCAAGAGGTTTAAATTACTATACAGGAGCCATTTTTGAAGTTTCTGCACCAAAAGGTGTAAAAATGGGATCTATTGGAGGTGGAGGGAGATATGATGATTTAACAGGAATCTTTGGGTTGAAAGATGTTTCTGGTGTAGGAATATCATTTGGATTAGATAGAATTTACCTAGTTTTAGAGGAATTGGGTTTATTTAAATCTGTAGATAATCCAAAACCAAAAGTATTGTTTATTAATTTTGGCAAGGAAGAAGCGCTGTATTGTATGAAAGCGATTGCTCATTTAAGAGCTAAAGATATTAAATCAGAATTATTCCCTGATGCAGCAAAAATGAAAAAGCAAATGAATTATGCAAATAAACGCAAAATTGAATTTGTGGTACTTGTTGGGTCTCAAGAAATAGAAAACAATCAATTCACTCTAAAAAATATGATTTCTGGTGAGCAATATTCACTTAATATTAATGATTTGATAGCTTCCTTAAATTAGTAATATAGTATTGTATAAATTAGATTTTTCTATTATTCTATCAATTAAAAATAAGTTAATCTACTCATTTGTAATTAAGAATAAAAAATAAAAGTTTAAATTTGCATTATAATAATTATAACGAATATGTTTGAATTACAGACCAAAATGACAGAAGAACAAATAGACGCTATTGGAGACAATCACGTTTCAACTTCTGCAGAAACTCCTCTAAGAGATGATGCTTTTGTAATTTCTGATGAAGAGAAAATTGAAAGAATACAAGAAAGTGTAAAAGACATTCTAATTACTTTAGGAATGGATTTAACTGACGATAGCTTACAAGGTACACCAAAAAGAGTCGCTAAAGCATTTGTAAATGAGCTTTTTATGGGGTTAAACCCTGCAAATATGCCTAAGCTTTCTACCTTTGATAACAAATATAACTATGGTGAAATGTTGGTGGAAAAAAACATTGTTTTATATTCTACTTGCGAGCATCACTTATTACCAATAGTAGGTAGAGCGCATGTTGCTTATATTTCTGATGGAAAAGTGATTGGTTTATCAAAAATGAATAGAATTGTGGAGTATTTTGCAAAAAGACCCCAAGTACAGGAACGTTTAACAATGCAAATTGTACAGGCAATGCAAAAAGCCTTAGGTACAGATGACGTTGCTTGTGTAATAGATGCGAAACATTTATGTGTAAACTCTAGAGGTATAAAAGATATTGAAAGCTCTACTGTAACTGCAGAATTTGGAGGTAAATTTAAAGAGAAAGAAACTCGAAAAGAATTTTTACAATATTTACAAATGGATACTAAATTGTAATATTAAAAATTACAGTGAATACTTTAATCTATAAAAAAAGACGTTTAGAAATATTTCTAAACGTCTTTTTTGTGTGATAAGAGAAAATTGCAGAATGTTTTATTTATTAATTAAAACATATTCTCCTTTTTCAATTAAAGGAATGGCTTGTTTGTACTTTACTACTTTTTCATCACCACTCATTACATTTTTAATAGTAACTCTTTCATTTCTACCAATTTTTGGCTGTTCTCTAACAATGGTCTCAACAGGTTCCTGTTGTTGCTGTCTAGAGTTTTGAATAGCTTGTTCTGTAGTATTTTGAACATCAGCTTTGCTGGTATTTAAACGAGCTCTTTTTTGCTGGCGTGCTTCAGATATCTGATTTGATTGTTGAGGTAAATCTCCTTTAAACAAGAACGATAATACTTCTTTATTAATTTCATCTACAGTTTTCTTAAACAACTCAAAAGCTTCAAACTTATAGATTAATAAAGGGTCTTTTTGTTCATAAGATGCATTTTGCACAGACTGTTTCAATTCGTCCATTTTACGTAAATGATCTTTCCAGTTTTCATCAATAATTGCTAAAGTAATGTTCTTTTCAAAATCAGTTATTAATGATTTTCCTTCACTTTCATAGGCTTCTTTTAAATTGGTTACAACCTGTAAAGATTTTATACCATCTGTAAAAGGAACTACAATTCTTTCATATCTATCTCCTTCATTTTCATAGACATCTTTAATTACAGGATATGCTAAAACTGCATTCCTTTCAATTTTAGATTTGTAGTGGTCGGTTACAATGTCATATAATTTGTCTGCTAATTCTTTTTCAGAAAGCTTTACAAATTCATCCTCAGAAAAAGGAGAAGTCATTGATGAGAATTTAATCAATTCAAATTCAAAATTTTGAAAATCCTTTACGGCTTTGTTTGCATTGATAATTGATTCGCAAGTATCATAAATCATATTTGCAATATCAACTTGTAAGCGTTTACCATCCAAAGCATTACGTCTTCTTTTGTAAACAAACTCACGTTGTGAATTCATAATATCATCATACTCTAAAAGACGCTTCCTGATTCCAAAATTGTTTTCTTCTACTTTCTTTTGCGCTCTTTCAATAGATTTAGAAATCATAGAATGCTGAATAACTTCACCTTCTTTTAATCCCATTCTATCCATCATTTTAGCAATTCTATCAGAACCAAATAAACGCATTAAATTGTCATCTAAAGCCACGTAAAATTGAGAAGAACCAACATCTCCTTGTCTTCCTGCGCGACCTCTTAACTGCCTGTCTACACGTCTGGAATCATGTCTCTCTGTACCTACAATTGCTAAACCACCAGCTGCTTTAACTTCATCGGATAATTTAATATCTGTTCCACGTCCAGCCATATTTGTAGCAATGGTTACAACACCCGGTTTTCCAGCTTCTGCAACTACATCAGCTTCACGTTTGTGTAATTTCGCATTTAGAATATTATGAGGAATTTTACGCATTTGTAACATTCTACCTAATAATTCAGAAATTTCTACAGAAGTTGTACCAACTAAAACAGGTCTTTTTTCTGCTACCAATTTAACAACATCTTCTATAACTGCATTGTACTTTTCACGAGCAGTTTTATAAACTAAATCTTCTTTATCGTCTCTTTGAATTGGTTTATTTGTAGGGATTTCAACAACATCTAATTTGTATATTTCCCATAATTCTCCAGCTTCTGTAATTGCAGTTCCTGTCATTCCAGAAAGTTTGCGATACATTCTAAAGTAATTTTGTAAAGTAACTGTAGCAAAAGTTTGTGTTGCATCTTCAATCTTTACATTTTCTTTAGCTTCAATTGCTTGATGTAAACCATCGGAATAACGACGTCCGTCCATAATACGACCAGTCTGCTCATCAACAATCATTACTTTATTTTCCATGACTACGTATTCTACATCTTTTTCGAAAACTGTGTAAGCTTTCAATAGTTGATTCATGGTATGAATACGTTCACTTTTTATGCTGAAATCTTTGTATAATTCTTCTTTTTCAGCAGCTTTTTCTTCTGCGGTAGTTTCTGCACTATCAATTTCGCCAATTTTTACACCAATATCAGGTAAAACAAAGAATGTATCATTATTTGTTTTTTCTGATAAATGAGAAATACCTTTATCAGTTAAATCAATTTGATTATTTTTTTCTTCAACAACAAACCATAAGTCTTCGTCAACTTCTGGCATCAACTTGTTGTTGTCGGCCATATAAGTATTCTCAGTTTTTTGTAAGATTTGTTTGATACCTTCTTGAGATAAGAATTTTATTAATGCTTTGTTTTTTGGTAAACCTCTGTAGACTCTCAATAATAAAAATCCACCATCTTTATCATTTCCTTCATTTAATAACTTTTTTGCTTCCGCTAAAACACCAACTAAGTGTTTTTTTTGTAAAGTAACTAAGTCTGCAACTAAGGGTTTTAAATCGTTAAATTCGTGTCTATCTCCTTGAGGAACTGGTCCAGAAATGATTAATGGAGTTCTTGCGTCATCAATTAATACAGAATCTACCTCATCAATAATGGCGTAATTTGGCGCTCTTTGAACCAAATCGTCTTTAGAGCTTGCCATATTATCACGTAAGTAATCAAAGCCAAATTCGTTATTTGTTCCATAAGTAATATCTGCATTATATGCCTTTCTTCGTGCATCAGAATTTGGTTGATGAAAGTCTATACAATCTGTAGATAATCCATGAAATTCAAAAATAGGAGCCATCCAAGCTCTATCTCGTTTTGCTAGATAGTCATTCACGGTAACCACGTGAACACCATTTCCTGTTAAGGCATTTAAATAAACTGGTAGTGTAGAAACTAATGTTTTTCCTTCTCCAGTCATCATCTCTGCAATTTTACCTTGATGTAAAACAGAACCACCAATTAATTGTACATCATAATGAATCATATCCCAAGTAACAGGTTTTCCGGCAGCGTCCCAAGAGTTTGCCCAATAAGCTTTATCATCTTCTAGGGCAATATGTTCGTTTTCTGCGGATAATTCTCGGTCAAAAGGAGTAGCTGTTACTTCAATCTCTTCGTTTTCTACAAAACGCTTTGCTGTTTCTTTAATAACAGCAAAAGCAGCAGGCATAATTTCTTCTAAGGTAGTTTCAGAAATTTTGTAAGATTCGTCTTTTAAACTATCTATTTCTGTGTAAATATCTTCTTGTCTATCTATATCTGCACCTTTAGCCTCTAATTCTAAAGCTGTAATTTTATCATTAAAATCTTTGGTAGCAGCTGTAATTTTATTTTTAAATTCTTGTGTTTTTGCGCGTAATTCGTCATGTGAAAGTTTAGCAAATTCTGTCTCGAATTTTTTTACGTCGTCTACAATTGGTTGTAAAATTTTTAAATCTTTCTGTTGCTTGTCTCCTACAAAAAGTTTAATTACTGAATCTAAAATACCCATTATTTATATGTTTTTCAGTTATTTAGAATAACTGTGTTTGTTTAATTGAAATCTCAATTTTATCGATATTAAAAAAGAAATTTTGTAATTGGAAGAAAAACAAAAAAAAAGCCTCTTTAGAGACTTTTTATATTTTTTATTTAGTATTCATCCTCATTCCAAAGATAATCGTCTTCTGTAGGATAGTCTGGCCAAATTTCAATTATGGAATCATATGCATCACCTTCATCTTCTATATCTTGCAGGTTTTCTACAACTTCTAAAGGAGAACCTGTTCTGATAGCATAATCTATTAACTCATCTTTGGTTGCTGGCCAAGGCGCATCTGCTAAATAAGATGCTAATTCTAATGTCCAATACATTTCTTATCGTTTAATTTTGTGCAAAAATAATTTTTTTACTGAATTACGCAAGTCTTTTTTAAGAAATATATATCGAAGTTACTTTTATTTTTTAATTAAATTTAAAAATTAGTATTTCCATTTTAAATAAAGGTTAAAATAACTTCAACAATCGATAAAAAAAGAACTTTTTAATTTTTTTCAGGCATCCATTTTATTTCGTCTACCTGAAAATCTAAGGACAATTTTCGTGCCAGTGTAAATAGATAGTCAGAAAGTCTGTTTAAGTATTTTATGATGTCATTATTAATAGTTTCTTCATCATTCAATGCTACAGATAAACGTTCTGAGCGTCTGCAAACGCATCTTGCAATGTGACAGAATGACACAGCTTGATGACCTCCAGGTAAAATAAAATGGGTCATTTGTGGTAATATTTCATCCATTCTATCAATTTCATTTTCTAAAAATAGTATGGAATTTTCATCAATTTTAGGAATATTTAAACGTTCTTTTCCTGATTTAAGTGTTTCTTTTTCGGGTGGAGTGGCTAACATTGCTCCTAAAGTGAATAAATCATTTTGAATTCTTAATAAAGAATTTTTAGCTATTTTACTTATTTCTTGATCTTTTATCAAACCAATGTAAGAGTTCAATTCATCTACGGTGCCATAACTTTCTATACGTAAATTGTATTTTTTAACTCTTGTGCCCCCAAATAAAGCAGTAGTTCCTTTATCTCCAGTTTTAGTGTATATTTTCATTTCAGTAAGTTTAAATTTTCAAACTTCAAATTTACAAAGTTTTAATTGTAAGAAAGTGTTAAACTCTTATTCTAAAATGTTCTTTTGCTTGTTCTTTTCTGAAGAAGATTAATCCGAAGTAAAATAGATTAATCGTTATTTGAACTTCTTTATTTTTGATGATTTCTTGCCATACTTTTTCAGATTTTTTAGTATTGTAAATACCATCCACAATAATAATATCTTTTGAAGTTAAATTCGTGAATTTTGATTGTTGTAATTCTTTTATATTTTTGATATAAAGTAACTTATAATTATTTCTTTTAATATTTTTAAATTCAGAAAAGTTAAAACAAATTTCTTTTAACTGAAAGTAACTTACAATTTTTGATAAGATTTTTATCTTCTTTTTTGATAAATACTCGAGTTGTAAATAATTATCAAAATTTATAATTTCTTGATTATTGTTATATAAACTTTTTGTCACAAAATCAAATACAAATGGAGAATGCACTCCATGTTGATTTGAGGATTTTAATAGGAATTTGAGATAAGATATGATATTAAAAAACATTGCAAAGCTACTTAATGAAACACTTTGTTAGTTAAAAAAAAAATAAGTTCATTTCAAGTAATTTTTCTCTGAAACAATCTTTTGATTCTCAGATATTATTATAAATTAATGGCAACCTGCAGGAAAGCTAGGCCAGTAATTTTGATCTAAGGAAAATGAAAAACCACTGCAATTGTTTACATTGCTTACATCCCAATTAGAAATGTCTTTATTGAAGCTTTCTGCTTCAATAAACATACTAGACATATCAGTTACATTACTAACATCCCAATTAGAAATATCTTGATTAAATTTTCCTGCTCCAAGAAACATACCTCCCATATCAGTTACATTACTTACATCCCAATTAGAAATGTCTTGATTAAAACTTTCTGCAAGAAAAAACATGTAACTCATATCAGTTACATTACTAACATCCCAATTAGAAATGTCTTGATTAAAACTCCTTGAAAATGCGAACATATGTCCCATATCAGTTACATTACTTACATCCCAATTAGAAATATCTTGATTAAAACTTTCTGCACCTACAAACATACCGTGCATATCAGTTACATTACTTACATCCCAATTAGAAATATCTGAATTAAAATTTAATGCATGGTATAACATATGATTCATACTTTTAACCTTATTTAGATTTGGGCTGTCTTTCGCGTTTATTACAAGTGAATGACAATTTGCAAAAGCCATACTGAATGTAGACCATTCTATATCGCCCCATTGTTCTATAGATTTCAACTTATATTCATCAGAATCAAAATCTTCTAGTAGTATTTTAAATTGATTAAAAGCAGGGGAACCACCACTGATAGATACTCTGTAAACACCCTTTTTTGGGAATGTTATACGATGATCATCAGTAGCAATCTCTAATCCATTATTTTCGGGGTTTTCAACTTCTTCCCAATATATTTTGTAATTTGTTCCTTTACCATCTATTCCAATGAAGTTATCATTAGTAGTAAAACCATTACCCTCAGTGTCCCAAATGGTTATAAATGTTTTTAAATTGTTCTCATTTTCAAAAGTGTCATCAATATCACAACAAGATCCGAAACAAACAATCGATAAAATAACTATTAATATTGTTTTTTTCTTCATTTTTTAGTGTTTAAATTTTAAGGTTGGTAAAGTAATATTATTTTTGATATAAACTAAGAATAAACGGTTAAAAGAAGTTTTTCCAGAGATCCACATGAATATTTTTTCAAATTAAAAAGATACAATTACTACATTCGCATAGTTAAAACAGATAAATCTATCGATATGATTCCTAAAAACGAATACTCTACTTATTTTGAACACTATATAAAATTAGTTTCTAAAGAAGAAAAATCAATTATAGAAAATTTAGGCGCTTCTCAAAAAGAGTTTAATGATTTATTAAGTAATTTACCTTTAGAAAAACATAGTTTTTCATATGCTAAAGGCAAATGGACAATGAAAGAAATGATACAGCACATCATTGATACAGAAAGAGTTTTTTGTTACAGGGCTCTTTGTTTTGCAAGAAATGACAAAACTTTTTTACCAGGTTTTGATCAAGATTTATTTGCAGATAACTCCCATGCAAATGCTAGAGATTATTATGATTTATTGGATGAGATGAAGGTTTTAAGACAGTCAACAATTCAACTTTTTAAGAGTTTTTCTAATGAAGCTTTGTTAAAAGTTGGAGTAGCTTCGGGGAATGAGATTTCTGTAAGAGCTTTAGGATTTTTATTTTCAGGCCATCAAATACATCATTTAAATGTGGTTAAAGAAAGATATTTGTAACTTTGAACAAAATTTAAAAATGAATTTACCAAAATTTTTATTAGCAGATAATAGTAATTTTCCAGATGATATTTTTGTCTTACACACAGAATTTCCTCGTTTTATGATTAATTTGAAAAATGATGAAATTGAGTGGTTTGAAGATTTAACTGGAGAAAGTGAAGAAGATATTGCTACAGAACTAGCAGATTTAATGGATAAAGCAGGGGAGTTTTATGATAATGAAATGAAATTATATGAATAAAAAAAGCCCAAATTAATTAAAAATTAATATTGGGCTCCAACTAACCAACCAGTTGTTTTAAGCATTTATTTTTACAGGAATACTGTAAATTTCTCCTTTAACCACGCCTTTAACTTTAACTTTTTTGTAGTTTAATTTATTCTTTACAAAAGAATTGATTTCATTAAATTTAGAATCTACCGAAATAATTACAACTTCGTTATGGTTATTGATTATAAAGGAAATTTTAGCTGAGGTACTTTCATTAAGTTCCATTTGAATTTTATCTCCTAACATAGAAACTAATTCTGTTCTTAATTTTTTAGTAACCTTACTGGGTTCATTTTCAATTGCTGAAGTAGAAAATGTTGTTGCTAAACTAATAGCAAGAATTGCAATAATTGATTTTAAGTTTTTCATGATAAATATTTAATTCTGTTTTATTCTATAGACGTTTCTAATTTAAATATGTTTCAATTTAAATTAGCTTTAGTAAAATATTAACATATTTTGATAAGCATTAATATTGTTCTAAACAATACTGTATTAAATATTTTCGCTTTGAAGTTTTTTGCGAAAGCTTGATTGGATTTATGTTTAGTTTCTATCTTAAGAAAGAACTGATGTCTTTTGCATCATGAATTTAAGTTTATAATTGATCTTTTTTATAAAATTTATGAAAGGTAGTGCTAACATATATTTTTTAAATTTTTGCCTTTTCCACGAGCTCTAATTTTTGTAACGAGGTTTTTGTGGTAAAAAAACCATAATTAATGGTTACGTTTTTCTTGTCTATTTTATCAATTGTACCTACAGAGTTGGAGTCTATTATTCTTACTCTATCATTAATTTTGTAAATATATTCAGATTTCTTTTTTGCAATTATAGCAGCTTCTACTTGTTTTTCTTTGCGGACTTCTACTACTTTTTCTAAAACTTCCTTTTCAACCTTTTTAATGGTTTCTTGCATCTGTTTGGCAATAGTTTTGGCCTTTTGTTTTTGAACTTTTGTTTTTGGTTTTACAGGATTTCGTTTGGCATGCTTTACTTTTTCATCTGCAACCCATTTGTTAAAACTACTATTTAATTCCTTTTTATTATTGGTTTGAAAATACTTATTAAGTAGTTCATTTGTTTTTCTACCTAAGGAAAGCATTTTTTGATTCTTGTCATACAATTCTTGAAAACCTGATAGTTTATCTTGAATTCGCTGTTCTTTTTCTTGCAGGCTTGCCAAATGTTCTTGCCCTTTAGATTTTTGTTTTTCTAAACTATCTGAATTTTTCTGTAATCTATTTCTTTCCTTTTGTAATTTAGAGATGGTTTTGTCTAAACGAACTTTTTCAGTTTCCACTCGTTTTTTAGCTTTATTGATTAAACTAAATGGAATTCCGTTTTTTTGAGCAACTTCAAACGTAAATGAGCTTCCTGCCTGACCAATAAATAACTTATATAAAGGTTCTAAAGAGCGTTCATCAAATTGCATATTTGCATTGGTTACATTCTCTAACTCGTTAGCTAAAACTTTTAAGTTGGAGTAGTGGGTGGTAATAATTCCAAAAGCATCTTTATTGTAAAATTCTTCTAAGAAAATTTCTGCCAAAGCACCACCTAATTCTGGGTCAGAACCGGTTCCGAATTCATCAATTAAAAATAAAGTATTACTGTTACATTTGCGTAAGAAATAACGCATATTTTTTAGACGATAACTGTATGTGCTTAATTGATTTTCAATTGATTGATTGTCTCCGATGTCAGTTAAAACTGTGTCGAAAATATACGTTTCACTTTTTTCATCAACAGGAATTAATATTCCGCTTTGCACCATAATTTGCAATAAACCTATGGTTTTTAAAGTGATACTTTTTCCACCAGCATTTGGACCAGAAATCACAATAATTTGCTGTTTTTCATGCAAAGTAATGGTCTGTGCAATTGTTTTTAAATCTTGCTGATTATTTTTTCTCCATAAAATAGGATGATAAGCATTTTTAAAAAAAATCTTTTTTTCTCTAGATATTTTGGGTAAAATAGCATTGATTTCTTTCGCATATTTGGCTTTTGCACCAACGGTATCTGTATGGATTAAGAAAGATATATATTCTTCAATTAAAGAAACCATTGGTCGAATTGTGTAAGATAAATCTCTTAAAATCTTTACAATTTCTTGCTTCTCTTCGTAGATTAAATTTTGATATTCTCTGCTGTATGATAATGTAGCTTGCGGAGCAATATAAACAATACCTCCAGATTTAGAAGAGCCTAATAAACTACCAGAAACTTTTCGCCTATACATTGCTTTTACAGCCAAGACGCGTTGATTATCAACTATAGTTTCTTTAATGTCATCTAAATAACTAGCTGCAATAGCTTTTGATAATGCTGATGAAAAACTTGCTCCTATTTTACCACGAACATTGTTAATATCTCTTCTAATTTGTTTTAAATTTGATGATGCATTGTTTCTTACTTCTCCAGAAATATCAATTATTTTTTTTATTTCGTCATCTATATAAGTCGTAAATTCAATTTTTTGTGAAACTGAAAAAAAGGTAGGAAACTGTAATTGAAATTTTTTAAAAAACTTGATGAGTTCATTAACAGTTAATGAAGTGCTTGCAATTTTTAAAAAAGCTTCTGTTTCTATGAAACTATTTTCAATTGCCAAATGTTTCACTTTTGCTATAATATTGTCAAAACCATGATTAGGCACTCTGTTTTCACTTTCAAAAGAAGCTAAATATTCATCAACTAAATTTAACTCTTTAAAAAGTGCTTTTTTGTTTTGAATTGGTGCGGTTTCGAATATTTTTTCTTTACCCAAACCTGTAATACAAAATTCTGAAATATGTTGTAGAACTGTTGAGAATTCTAAGTCTTGAAGTGTTTTTTCTGAAATATTAGTATTCAAAATTGTATTTTTGAGTTTGGAGTAACTTTCTTTTCTTAATCGAAATCGAGAGTTCTTTTAAGCTTTACAAAAATAAGAAACAATGCAAGTAAAAATAGCTGAATCTTGGAAAAATATTTTACAGTCTGAATTTGATAAAACCTATTTTAAAGAATTATCTGATTTCGTAAAATCTGAATATGTTAAGCATAAATGTTATCCAAAAGTAGAAGATATTTTTGCTGCTTTTAATTTTTGTTCTTTTCATGATTTAAAAGTGGTTATTCTTGGTCAAGATCCTTATCATGGCCCAAATCAAGCAAATGGTTTGTGTTTCTCGGTTAAAGATGGTATTAAGCATCCACCTTCATTAATTAATATTTTTAAAGAAATGTCTTCTGATTTACATATTGAATATCCTAAAGGTGGGAGCTTGGAAAAATGGGCAAAACAAGGTGTTTTATTATTAAACGCTACCTTAACTGTTAGAGAAAATGAAGCTGGTAGTCATCAGAAAAAAGGATGGGAAACTTTTACAGATGAAATCATAAAGCAAATATCTAAAGAAAAAGAAAATATAGTATTTTTACTTTGGGGTGGTTTTGCAAAAAAGAAAGTAAAATTAGTTGATGAAAAAAAACATCATATTCTACAATCTGGGCATCCATCTCCTTTAAGTGCAAACAGAGGGTATTGGTTTGGAAATCAACATTTTTCTAAAACAAACACTTATTTGAAATCTATAGATAAAGATACAATTGTATGGTAACTCATCTAAAAGTTAGTAAACAAGTTTAGCCCTGATTGAATGGTTTGTTTGAGCTCTTTTTTGCGTTTTTTAGCAAAAAAAGCGAGTAATGAAAGCAGGAAATAGCTTCTTAAAATAAAATTATAAAAGAGAAAAATCCACTTTACAAGTGGATTCATTGAATTTGAAATTAAGAAGCAAATTTATGTTATAATAAATCTGTTTGCTGTTCTGTTATTTGAAAAGTTGAATTATCTGCCAAGCCACAAGATTTTGAAGTGCTTCTGCAAGAGGATAAACAAGCGATTCCTAAAACACAAATTGCAATAAATATTAATTTTTTCATTTCTCTTTATTTACAGGCTAAATGTACATATTTTTTATGAAATCTCCCGAGTTTTTCTTCTCTTCAATAACGTTGAATTTTATCATTTTATTTTGAATGCGAGTAATTAAATTTTTAGTTATTGGTTTTCCTGTATTCCAATCTGTAATTTGCAGCCATTGTTGAATGTCTTCTAAGTTTTGCTCGTATCTCTTTGCTAATATTTTATCAATATCAGTAATGTTTTTAAAGTCTTTAGTTTCTGTATTAATAATATCTAAAACGGCTTTTACTTGCTTAAAGTTATTTTCTAAGACTTCATTTCTAACCGCAACAACAAAGCAAGGCCAGGGAGTTGGGCAGTTTTCAATTCTTCTAAAAGTACCATTATCTACTAAAGGTTTTGTGGTAAAATGTTCCCACATAAAATAATCGGCATCGCCATTTTTAAGGGCTTTAATACCTCCTTTTAAGTCGTTAATTACTTTAAACTTTAATTTTGAAATATCCCAACCTTGGTTGTAAGCGTTTACAATTGCCATTAAATGCGAACCTGAACCAAATCTACTAATAGCGATAGTGGCATTCTCTAAATCTTCAATTTTTTTAAAATTTGATTTTGCACTTACATGAATCCCCCAAATTAAAGGAGTTTTTACAAAAGTTTGCACAATTTTAGAAGGATTTCCAGCGGCAATATCTTTAATGATACCTTCTGTTAAAACAATGGCAATATCTACAGAGCCATTTCTTAATGCTTTGCACATTTGTCCAGTTCCGCCAGGAAAATCTCGCCAGCGTAAATTTATATTTTGTGTAGCGTACGCTTTATTTTTTAAGGTTATGTACCAAGGATAATTGAAATGTTCTGGAACACCACCAACTCTTAAGTTAGTCATTTTAATCAACTAATTTATCTAATGTATATTCAATTAAGTCTGCAACTACTTTACCAGGATTTTGGCTAAAAGTACCATTAGCTCTATTTGCAATAATGGCGTTCATAGAGACTGCTTTATGACCCAATAATTTACTTAATCCGTAAATGGCAGAAGTTTCCATTTCTAAATTGGTAATTCTATTTCCTTCAAAATTAAAACTATCAATTTTAGAATTTATATCGGCATCTTGTAATGCCAATCTTAAAACTCTTCCTTGTGGGCCGTAAAACCCACCAGCGGTTGCTGTAATTCCTGAATATATTTTTTCTGATATAATTTTTGAAGCTAATTCAGAAGCATTTGATATTACTAAAGGATAACTTTTTTTATTATTCCATTGGGTATGATTTACAAAGGCTTCTTCAATGTTAGGATGTGAAATTGCTTCAACTTGATAAGCATGCAACATTCCATTTAAATCTAAAGCATGAGAACTTAATAAAAATGAATCAATAGGAATATCTTTTTGTAAAGAACCAGAAGTACCAATTCTAACAATATTTAAACTAGTGTGTTTTGTTTTGGTTTTTCTTGTTTCTAAATCGATATTTACTACAGCATCTAACTCATTTAGAACGATGTCTATATTATCTGGACCAATTCCGGTAGAAATTACAGAAATTCTTTTGCCTTTGTAAATTCCGGTTGTGGTTTTAAATTCACGTTTTTGAGTAGTAAACTCAATGCTTTCAAAGTGTTTAGTTACTTTTTCAACTCTATCTTGATCACCTACAAAAATTATGTTTTCGGCAATATTTGAAGGTTTTAAATTAAGATGATAAATGCTGCCATCTGGATTTAGAATGAGTTCTGAATGTTTTATTGGCATTTACGAAGTAATTTTTAACAGCTTATTTGTTTCATTATGGTATAAAAAACTGTATTTTTTAGAACCACCAAGATAGGAAATGTCATTTCTTATTTGTCCATAAAAATTAATTTGATTCTTTAATACAGCTTTTCCTTTTTTACTCAAGAGAACAGGATTAAAAGAATGAAATAATTGTTTTAGTTCGTTTAATTTATTTTCATATTGTACATCTCCAAAACCATAAACTTTTTCATTTTTTATAAGTTGATCTAAAAATAGTCTTTTAGAATTAAATTTTTGTTGAGAAGCAGTTTGTAAAATGGAGTTTTCAACTAAATTCAAACCATTTTCTATAGAAGGAAAACGTTTTAAATGTGCTTCTATAGCTGCGCCTAAGTATTTAAATGGAGAATTGGTTTTAAACTTGTATACCGTTTCTAATCGCAAAGGAGAATCTGAACAATATAATTGCCAAATATAATCTGCATATTCAATATCATCTTTCGTTAATTCTATTCTATTCTTACACTGGTTTTCAATTTGATTTTTATCTAATTCTGAAAAACTATGCGTTTTTTTAGCGTTATTTCCCTTTTCAGTAGAAACTAAAGAAATGTTGTATCCTTTTCTATACCTTTTCAACCAACTTAAAACTGCAATCATATTTATTTGGCAAAATAAATCAGAGTCGAACCATAAAATAATTTCTTTTTGGCTCTTCTTTTTGCAAAGATTTCTATATTCCTTTAAGGTGTAATCGATAAAAGTTTTTTTATTTATTTTATATGAGGATTTTAAAAACTCAAATCTATTTTTCCAAAATGTTTCGCTACCAACATCTGTTGTTGTTTTTCCTTCGCAAAGCATTTCTCTCCATGTAATAAATTCTCCTTTTAAATTTATTTTTTTTAGATAGTTTGTTGTGCTATCTCCATTTGTAATGTGCAAGATTGATGCTTCCATAATTATTACTAATCCTATTTTCTTTGTAAATATTTAACCACCAACACGTTTAACTTTAAAACCTTTATCTTTTAACAAAGTCATTATTTTGTCTCTATAATCACCCTGAATAATAATTTTATCATCTTTAAAGCTTCCTCCAACAGATAATTTCTTCTTAATTTCTTTTGCTAAAGTTTTAAAATCTGATGTAGCTCCATTATAACCATCTAAAATGGTAATTGGCTTTCCTTTTCGTTTTTCATATTTGCAAAGAATTGGTTCATCCTGTAACCAAACATTTGATTTTTCTTTAATGGGATTTAGAGTTTCCTCGTGTTCTGGAAATAAGTTTTTTAGTTGATCTTTTAAATCCATGAGTAAATATTTCGTCTTTTCTTTTTAGTTTGTTTATTTAACAAACTAATTTTTTTTACTATTTTTTTAATCCTAATTCTTTTAAACGCTCATTTAAAAATTCACCAGCCGTAATGTCTTCAAATTGTTTAGGATTATTGTCATCAATACAATTTTCTAAAACATCTAGTTTCATATCAGAGATAGGGTGCATAAAAAAAGGTATTGAATATCTTGACGTTCCCCACATTTCTTTTGGAGGATTTGTAACTCGATGAATTGTAGATTTTAATTTATTATTACTGTGCCTAGACAACATATCACCTACATTAATCATTAATTCATCAGGCTCAGCCATTGCATCAATCCAATCACCTTTATGATTTTGAACTTGTAAGCCTTTTCCTTGAGCACCCATTAACAAAGTGATTAAGTTTATATCTCCATGGGCAGCAGCTCTTTCAGCTCCTTTAGGTTCTGTTTTGATAGGTGGATAATGAATTGGTCTTAAAATACTATTTCCATTTTTGATGTAATTATCAAAATAAGTTTCTTTCAATCCTAAATGTAAAGCCAAGGAACGTAAAACGTATTTTGCAGTTTTTTCTAACATTTGATACGTTTCTTTACCAACTTCATTAAATTTTGGCAATTCTTGTACAGTTACATTTTCAGGATATTCTTTTGCATATTTAGAATCCTCTTCTACATATTGACCAAAATGCCAGAATTCTTTTAAATCACCTTCTTTTTTCCCTTTTGCAGATTCTTTACCAAAAGAAACATAACCTCTCTGACCTCCAATTCCAGGAATTTCATATTTCTCTTTTACGTCTTTTGGTAATTCAAAAAAGTTTTTGATTTCTGAATATAAGTTTTCTACTAAACTATCACTCAAAAAATGTCCTTTAAGGGCCACAAAACCAATATTTTCATAGGCATGGCCTATTTCAGTAATGAATTTTTGTTTTCGATTTTCATCATTAGATAAAAAGTCAGCCAAATTAACGCTAGGTATTTTATTCATTATGATTCTTTTTTAAAAAATGAGACTTTAAATGTACGAAAAAAGAGGATAGAAATTTATAAAAATTATCAGACAGTTTTTATGCACATAATTAAATGCGATAAACACATTACAATTTTAAAATTTCTATTTTTTAGAGAATGGTATTAAGTAAGAAATTGTATAGTTAAATCCAAATCCAGTACCAGTGTCAAAAATACGATTAAACCCTGGTGCATAAAGTGTTTTAAAATTATCTGGTTCTTTAACGCTTAAGGCAATTTTATATGAAAAACTAGCGCTTAAAAACAAGTTTTTAAATGTTTCTACTTTAAAACCAAGCATAAACTCTGTCCAATGTGCAGTTAAGTTTGATGTTGTATTTGAGGAAACTAGGTCTGCAGGAAAATAAGGTGATCCATTATTTTCTCCATTCACCACATTTGGTTTATAATTGTTTAAAGTTTGATCAAAAATACTGAAGCCGTATCTTAATCCTGCGAAAATTTCGTTGTTCATGTCTAACCAATTTTCATATAAATTATAGTTTACACCTAATCTTATATAAGATCCTTTTGCAACAGAATTGGTGAAATCTTCTTGATTTTTTTCATCTTCATAGCCTAATTCTGTGGCTATAAAAAGACGTTTTGTTATCCTGTAATCAGCTACAATTTCAAAACCATTATTATAATCTCCATCTACCAAAGCTAAGATAGGTTTGCTAATGTCTATCCCTAAACGAATTCCGTAAGGTGATTTATATACAATAGAATCTTTTGGTGTTGATAAACTATCTTTTGATTGTTCCTGAGAAAATCCATCAACAACCGTTAAAAACAATAAAATATTAATGAAATATTTGAACATGTGCTGAGTTTTGATTTTCTATTGAAGTTTCTAATGCTGTAAAGTCAGAAATCCAATTATTATTTGGAGTGAAATTCACATCATTAAAAATTATTTTGAAACCACAAGAACGAGATACATATTCGTTTTTTGGAGTGTAATCAATAGTGAATTGTTCTACAATATTACCTTTTGAAAGATTATAAATCGTTTGATTATTATTTGTGTTTAATGGAATTACTAAAGAGTCTGTAGAAATGTTTACAAAAAGGCTGTCTTTATTTTCTGCCCAAACATACAATTCATTTACAGCCTTTAAAGAGCTTCTATTTACTTCGTCATAAAAACGAAGAATTAGTTTAGGAGTTACTGGGTTTTGTATACAAAAATCATCTTTTTCACAAGCGGAATTTAAGATAATTATTAGTAAAACAAATGGAATTATTTTCCTCATAAAATTAATCTTCTTCTACTTCAACAATAGTATTGATGGCTTTTGCTAATTTAAAATCTAATTCTGTAACACCATTAGCATCATGTGTTGTTAAGGAAATGTCTAGCGTATTGTATACATTTGTCCATTCTGGATGATGGTTTAACGCTTCACATTCAAAAGCAATTCTGTTCATTGCAGACATGCAGTCTTTAAAATTATCGAATTCAAAATCAGTATGTAAAGCATTGTCATAAAAATCCCAATCTGTTAAGGTTTCTATTTTTTTTTCTATTTCTAAATCTGTCAATTTCTTCATACGATACGAATATTTAGTTTTTACCAATTTCATTTATGGCTTCTATTTGTTTTGGTTTCTTTTTCAATAATGTTAAGCCTTTTTTGAATAAATATACAATTAAAACAATAAGCAATATTGTTACAAATATATTACCCATAAAATAACCTATGGAGTAACCAGATGTATCTGAAAAAAGGACAAAAAATAATCTGACAGTTTCTGGAAGCTCTATCAATGTAACTAAACCTAAAATTAATGCGATTAGTATAAATAGGAAGCCTAAAAATTTCTTAATCATATCACAAATATATTAAAATGAGTATTTAAATAAGCTTTTAACTTTTCTCAAATAAAACTACGGTTTCAATATGGCTTGTGTGTGGAAACTGATCAACCAAACTCATTTTTTTAATTTGATATCCTGCTTCTCTAAGTAATTCAGTATCTCTAGCTTGTGTTGCAGGATTACAAGAAACATACACCATTCTGTCAGCATTTAGATTAATGATTTTTTGTAACGTTTTTGGTGCAATTCCTGCTCTTGCAGGATCTAAAATAATAGTTTTAATTTTATTTTGATATTCAGGATGTTGATTTAAAAACTTACCAACATCTGCAGCATAAAAACGTAAACCTTCTATTTTATTTCTTCTTGCATTCTTTTTTGCATCTTCTATGGCAGATGTCACAATATCTACTCCTATAATTTTAGCGTTGTCACTTTTAGAAGCTACAATTTGCCCTATTGTACCCGTACCACAAAACAAGTCCATAACTACAGTATGATCTACTTTGGTTTTGTCTTCTAACACATAATCAATAACTTTTGAATAAAGTTTTTCTGCAGATTTAGGATTGGTTTGAAAAAAACTTTTCATACTAATTTCAAAATTTAAGCCTAATAGTTCTTCTACAATTTTATCTTTTCCATATATTAGATTGATACTACCAGAAGTAGCAATGGTTCTGTCTCCAACTTCATCATTTATGGTATGTAATAAACCCGCAACTCTGTCTCCAAATAAAGTTATTAAAAATTCAGCAAATTTATCTAAATCAAATTTTGGTAAATCATAAGATGTAGTAACCAAATTAAACAATAGTTCATTTGTTTTAAAAGATTTTCTAACTACAAAGTATCTAAAAAAGCCCTCCTTTTTAGGTCCATGCCAAGGAGTTAATCCCGTTTCTAAACAGTATTTTCTAATATTCTTTAAATGATCTTCAAAATGCTTATCAAATAAACCAGAATCTTTTTCAAGATTATCTCCCATCCACCATACACCTCGTCTTTTAAAACCTAAGGTAAATTCGTCTTTATCTCTTTTTGCAACTCTGTCATAACCTATTGCAGAAAAACCATATTCCATTTTATTTCTATAATGGAATACGTTTGGTGAGTTTATAAATTCGTCAAATAAATCTTCAATATCTGCTACTTTTCCAATTCGCTTAAATAGAGATAGCGTACTTTCTTTTTTATATTGATGTTGTAAATGAATTGGCAGTTGTATGTAAGGAGCCCCAGGGATATCTTGAAAAGGAACTTCAATTTCATTTTCAGAAGCTTGTAGAACATCTATTAGTTTGGCTTCAGCATATTTTTTGCTAGATTTTTTAATTTGTGCTTTAACCAGCTGACCCGGTAAAGTATTAGGTACAAAAATTACGAAATTGCCTTCATCAGAATGAATTCTAGCAATTCCTTTTCCGCCGAAAGCGTAATCTTCAATCTTTAACTCTAAAATTTGATTTCTTTTTACAAATTTATTGCGTTCTCTACGTGGCATTTTATTTAATTTATTGAGTTACAAAATTAGAAATATTATTGTTGCTTTTGTCATGGTTATTCATTTAAATAAAATAATTTACTATTTTTGTAGAACTTCGGGGATGATTTCTTTCCCACGCTGAATTTCTGGAACTCTTCAGAAGGATAAAGGTAGAACAGGAATGGTTATTTTACTTGCGTTGCGAGTATAATTATTTATTAATTTTTTTGAAATCCAAGTATGGATTTTGAAATATTATTTTCGTGAAATACGAACGTAATAAACTTTAAAAACTATAAAATGGCTATTTTAGACCAATTAACTTCGCGACAAGCGATTGAATTAGAAGAAAAGTATGGTGCGCATAATTACCATCCATTACCTGTTGTACTGAGTAAGGGAGAAGGTGTTTATGTATGGGATATTGAAGGTAAAAAATATTATGATTTTTTATCTGCATACTCCGCTGTTAACCAAGGACATTGTCATCCCGAAATCGTCAAAGCACTTACAGATCAGGCTCAAGTTTTAACCTTAACCTCTAGAGCTTTTCACAACAATGTTTTAGGTGAATATGAAGCGTATGTAACCAAATTATTTGGTTATGATAAAATTTTACCAATGAATACTGGTGTAGAAGGTGGTGAGACAGCTTTAAAATTATGTAGAAAATGGGCTTATAAAGTAAAAGGAATTGAAGAAAATAAAGCAAAAATTCTTTTTGCAGAAAATAATTTTTGGGGAAGAACGTTAGCTGCAGTTTCTTCTTCTACAGATCCTAGCGCATACGATGATTATGGACCTTATTTACCAGGTTTTGAAATTGTAAAGTATAATGATATTAGCGCTTTAGAAAAAGCTTTAGAAGATCCTAATGTAGCTGGTTTTATGGTAGAACCTATACAGGGTGAAGCAGGAGTAATGGTACCTGATGAAGGTTATTTAAAAAAGACTTATGAGTTATGTAAGGCTAAAAATGTGTTGTTTATTGCCGATGAAGTTCAAACAGGAATTTCAAGAACAGGAAAATTATTCTGTTGTCAGCATGACGATATTAAACCTGATATTTTAATTTTAGGTAAAGCTTTATCAGGAGGTGTATTTCCTGTTTCTGCGGCATTAGCTGATGATGAAATTATGATGACCATTAAGCCTGGAGAACATGGTTCAACTTTTGGGGGTAATCCATTAGGATGTAAAGTGGCAATGGCTGCATTAAAGGTAGCTGTAGATGAAAATCTAGCAGAAAATGCAGAGCGATTAGGTAAATTATTTAGAAGTGAAATAGCAGAGTTTTGTAAAACTACAGAATTAGTAAATGCTGTGAGAGGTAAAGGCTTATTAAATGCCATTTTAATTAATGATACTGAAGATAGTTCTACAGCATGGGATATTTGCATGAAGTTAAGAGATAATGGTTTATTGGCTAAACCAACCCATGGTAATATTATTCGTTTTGCGCCTCCTTTGGTGATGACTGAAGCCCAATTGAAAGAGTGTATTGTAATTATTAAAAAGACAATTTCTGAGTTTAAGAAATAATATTTCTTTAAAATTTTTTGCCGCAAATTCATAGGTTTCATTTTGTGATTTTGTGGCTTCTTTTTTTTACTTTTGACTTTGAGTAAAAATTAAATTTTAAAGTAATTATGAAAAGTCCATTAACTCAATTAGAACAGTTGTTAGTAAACTCAAATGCTAAGCATTTTTTAAAAGAGATTGGTAAATGGTGTTTTTTCTTTTCTATTCTAGGTGTAATAAGTATTTTATTTCTTGTGGTTTTTGCAATTTTAATAGGCACTGTTTATGCCCCAATGCTGGATATGTTAACCCAACAGCAAGGCTTGTCAAGTATGAGTATCTATATTATGTTTATCTACTTATTTGCTGCCTTACTGTATTTTTTTCCTGTATTTTATTTATACAAATTTTCCACAAAGGTTAAAGTGGCTTTGGCTACTAAAAATGATGATACTTTGGCTATAGCTTTAGAGTATTTAAAATCACACTTTAAATTTATAGGTGTTCTTACTATAATCATAATTTCTCTATATATTCTTTTATTCGGATTTTCAATTGTTGCAGGTTCTCTATTTTAGAATCTTTAGTTCTTAGAATTATCTTTTTTATAAATACGAATCCATTTAAAAAAGCACCAAATGTATAGGGTTTCAAATTCTTCTGAGGTTTCTCCTTTTTTAAAATGGCCATCGTAAGCAAAAGCGACTAGAGGAACTAATTCTTGAATTTCTAACCAATAGCAGTATTTATTTTCATTGAAAAAGTTTTCAGCATAATTTATTGCTACAAAGTTGAATCCTTTCTCTTTTAAAACAGATTTTATCATTGCTTGATTTCTTATATAATCCTTTAAATTATAAAGTTGTACTTGAATAGAATCTTGTTTTTGATAAATTGTATTGCTTTTAATAATTTCTATTCCTAAAGAGTTTTTCCCATAAAAAAAGAAACTACAGAAATAAATGGTGAAAAATATTAAAATAATGAGTAACTTATTTTTCATATTAAGGGTTCAGAAATGTTAAAAATTTATCCTTGTTTATTTTTTAATATAATCTCTTTTTTTATCAAATATATTTATAAAAAAAACCCAATATTTTTAAATTGATAATATTGAGTTTTTAAGTTTTTATAAATTAATAATTTATTGCTGGTATTGTTCAATAGCATCTATATATTGTTGTTTTATCATATCCCAATCTGTGGTAGCCAAACTATAAATACTGTATATTAAGAAAACGCTATTTATGGTTAAAGCAACTATAGCAAAAGTTTTAGCGGTGTTTATTATTTTTAAATCTTCCATTTCATATTCGTCTGCAAATTCTTCTACTTCTTTGAATTTTTTATTTGCAATTAAAAAAGAAGGTAAAGCCAAAAGTATTCCTAGCCCAAAAAAGCAGCAACATAATAAGCTTAAAGAAGATAGTACATAAATTAAAGTTGTATTTAGTTTTTTCATTTTAAAAATTAATTTTTATGAGATAGTTGACAATCATTATAGATAAGTTTAGATAAGCGAGTCTACTAATTATTACTTTTGAATTTTTAAACTTTAGTTTAAAATTTAACATGGTAAATATAAATAAACCTAAGAGTGTATAAATTGCGGGATACATTTTAAATGCATCTATAAAATTTCCATGAATTAATAATAAAAAAGAGCGTTGAAAACCACAACCCAAGCATTCTAAACCAAAAAAGGTTTTACTTAGGCAAGGTAACATGTAATCTTCTAAATTTAAGAATTTCATTTTTTTAAAACGGATTCATTCCAGGGATATTTGGCATTCCATTTTTTGCAGCAGCAGCCATTTCTACCTCGTTAATTTTAGATGCTTTTTCTATAGCTTTATTTAATGTAATAATTAAATAGTCTTCTAATTCCTCAGTATCCTCTAGTAAACTATCATCCAGAGCAATAGATTTTATAGTTCTATTTGCAGTTAATGTAATTTTTATTTTTCCGTCAGCAGAGGTTTCATCAACTAAAACAGTGTCTAATCTAGTTTTGGTCTTTTCAACTTCTTCTTGCGCTTTTTTCAATTTATCCATCATTCCAGACAAGTCTCCAAACATATTTTTCTTTTTAATTATTTCCACAAATCTAATAAATTCAATTCAATTTTATAGTTGTAAAAACGAGTTAAATATTTGTTTGTTGATGCATATTAAGTCTTATTTTTGCAATCGCTTTAAAATGATATATTAATGATGAAAAGTAGCATAGCCAAAATTCCTGTAGCAGAAAAACAACCTCTAAAATTAGAAAAACATAACGATGTTAGAGTAGATAATTATTTCTGGATGCGTTTATCTGATGAACAAAAGTTAGCAGAAATTAAAGATGAGCAAACTAAAAAGGTGGTTGATTATTTAGAGTCTGAAAATGAATATTATGATAAAGTAACAGGGTATACCAAAGATTTTCAAGCCAATTTATTTAAAGAAATGAAAGGTAGAATTAAAGAAGATGATTCTTCTGTACCTTACAAAAGTAATGGCTATTTTTATATTACGCGTTTTGAGATTGGCAATCAATATCCTATTTATAGTAGAAAAAAAGAAACATTAAATGCTGATGAGGAAATCCTATTTAATGTTAATGAATATGGAAAAGGTTTTGAGTATTTTCAGTTAGGAGGTTTAAATATATCACCAAATAACAAGCTAGCTGTTTTTGCTACAGATACTGTTAGTCGAAGACAATATTTTTTAAGAATTAAGAATTTAGAAACAGGAGAGATTTATACGGATATTATTCAAAACACCACAGGAGGTTCTGTTTGGGCAAATGATAATAAAACTATTTTTTACACAAAAAAAGATCCTCTAACTTTAAGAAGTGAAAAAATATTCAGACATGTACTAGGAACACCATCCTCAGAAGATGTAGAAGTTTATCATGAAAAAGATGAAACTTTTGGCTGTTATGTAACCAAATCAAAATCTAAAAAGTATATTATTATTGGTTCTTTTAGTACACTTTCAACTGAAGCAAGGTTTTTAGAAGCAAACAATCCAGAAGGAGAATTTATTGTATTCCAAGAAAGACAATTAGATTTAGAATATAACATAGCACATTATAAAGATCATTTTTATTTGTTAACTAATAAAGATGGGGCAACGAATTTTAAGTTGATGAAAACGCCAGTTTCTAAAACAGCTAAAGAAAATTGGGTAGATGTAATTCCGCACAGAAAAGATACTTTGTTAGAAGATTTTTCCATTTTTAAAGATTATTTGGTTTTGGAAGAACGCAACAATGGTTTGAATAAAATTCGGTTCAAACGTTGGGATGAAACAGAAGATTATTATTTACCATTTGATGAAGAAACCTATTCTGCAAATGTTTATGGCGATTCAGAGTTTGATACAGAAATTATCAGATATTCCTATAATTCATTTACAACTCCCAGCTCTGTGATTGATTTTAATATGAGAAATCAAACTAAAGAAATAAAAAAACAACAAGAAGTTTTAGGAGATAAGTTTGATAAGAATAATTACAAAAGCGAGCGTGTTTGGGCAACTGCAAGAGATGGAAAAAAAGTAGCTATTTCCTTAGTGTATCATAAAAATACAAAGTTGAATGAGCAAACACCATTATTGCAATATGCTTACGGTTCTTATGGTTATACAATTCCAGATAGTTTTTCTACAACACGTTTAAGCTTATTAGATAGAGGATTTGTTTATGCTTTAGCACATATTAGAGGAAGTGAATATTTAGGAAGATCTTGGTATGAAGAAGGGAAAATGCTTCATAAGAAAAATTCATTTACAGATTTTATAGATTGTTCTCAGTTTTTAATTGATAAAAAATATACATCGGCTAAACACTTATATGCAATGGGGGGTTCTGCAGGAGGTTTATTAATGGGAGCTATTGTAAACATGAATCCAGAACTATATAATGGAATTATAGCAGCTGTTCCATTTGTAGATGTAATTTCTACAATGTTAGATGATAGTATTCCTTTAACAACTGGAGAGTATGATGAATGGGGGAATCCAAATAGTAAGAAATATTATGATTATATAAAATCGTATTCCCCTTATGATAATGTTACTGAAAAATCTTATCCAAATATGCTAATTACAACGGGTTATCATGATAGTCAAGTACAATATTGGGAGCCTGCGAAATGGGTAGCAAAATTAAGAGAATTAAAAACGGATAATAATGTACTATTGTTGTACACTAATATGGAGGCTGGTCATGGAGGAGCATCAGGAAGATTTGAAGCGCTAAAAGAAACTGCAAAAGATTATTCATTTTTTCTCGCTTTAGAAAATAAATTAGATTGATTTATTATAAAGTAAAATCAATTTTATAATTCAAAAGGGTTCTTTATTTTTGCCTTCGATTATATAACTATTGAATAAATACGATTTAAAGTTCAGAAAAACGAATATTGAATAATTACTACGTCAAGTATACCAATAAAATTCAATGCTTTTTAAAATGATAGAATGATAAGAAATCAAGTAATTAGTGATACTATTTTAGATTTGGTGGGAGAAACACCAATGGTTAAACTTCAGAGGGTAACTAAAAATTTAAAAGGCAACTATTTTGCTAAATTAGAGGCATTTAATCCTGGTTTATCACAAAAAGATCGAATTGCTCTTCATATTGTTGAAAATGCAGAACAAAAAGGAATTCTTAAAAAAGGAGCAACAATTGTAGAAACTACATCAGGCAATACAGGTTACAGTTTGGCAATGATTGGTTTAGTAAAAGGTTATAAATGTATTTTAGCAGTTTCAGACAAGTCATCTCAAGATAAAATAGATTTGTTGAAAACAATGGGTGCAGAGGTGCATGTTTGTCCAGCAAATGTGGCTGCTGATGATCCAAGATCCTATTATGAAGTAGCTAAAAAAATCCATAAAAAAACTCCAAACTCTGTCTATATTAATCAGTATTTTAATGAATTAAATACAGATGCACATTATAAAACTACGGGGCCAGAAATTTGGAAACAAACCAAAGGAAAGATAACTCATTTAGTTGCTGCAAGTGGAACAGGAGGTACTATTTCTGGAACAGGAAGGTATTTGAAAGAACAAAATCCGAATATTAAAATTCTGGGAGTTGATGCTATTGGCTCTGTCCTTAAGAAATATCATGAAACTGGAGAATTAGACTTAAAAGAAGTATCGCCATACAAGATAGAAGGTTTGGGAAAAAACTTAATTCCAACTGCCACAGATTTTGATGTAATTGATGTTTATGAAAAAGTAAGTGATAAAGAAGCGGCTTTTGCATCTAGAGAAATAGTAAAAAAGGAAGGCATTTTTTGTGGTTACACTTGTGGTGCTGTTTTACAAGCTGTCAAACAATATGAAAGTAAAGATTATTTTAAAGAAGATAGTTTTATAGTACTAATTTTTCCAGATCACGGATCTAGATATATGAATAAGATTTACAATGATATTTGGATGAAAGAACAAGGTTTTTTGTAAGATATTTATTTCTTCATTTTATATTACAACTTGATAAACTGCAAAAAAAGCGGTTAATTTGCAAATCAAAACAGAAAAAAAGAACAGCAATTATGGTGAATGATTTATTTGATAGAATCATAAAAGATAAAGGACCTTTAGGTAAATGGGCAGATAAAGCAGAAGGATATTATGTTTTTCCTAAACTAGAAGGACCAATTTCTAATAGAATGTCTTTTAATGGTAAGGAAGTTGTGACTTGGAGTATAAATGATTATTTAGGTTTAGCAAATCACCCAGAAGTTTTAAAAGTAGATGGGGAAGCAGCATCAGATCATGGAATGGCGTATCCAATGGGTGCAAGAATGATGTCTGGTCATACACCATTGCATGAACAATTAGAAAGAGAATGTGCAGAATTTGTTGATAAAGAGAAGGCGTATTTATTAAACTTTGGTTATCAAGGAATTATGTCTGCTATTGATGCCTTAGTGAATAAAAATGACATAATTGTTTACGATATAGATACACACGCTTGTATTATAGATGGTGTAAGGTTACATGCTGGTAAACGATTTGTTTACAGGCACAACGATATGGAAAGTTTTGAAAAAAACATAAAGCGTGCTAAAAGAATGGCGGAGAAAACAGGTGGAGGAATTTTAGTGATTTCTGAAGGTGTTTTTGGAATGCGAGGAGAACAAGGCCGTTTAAAAGAAATTGTAGCGTTTAAAAAAGAATATAATTTTAGATTACTAGTTGATGACGCCCATGGTTTTGGAACTTTAGGTGAAGGAGGAAGAGGAACAGGTTTTGAGCAGGGAGTTCAAGATGATATTGATGTTTATTTTGCGACATTTGCAAAATCAATGGCAGGAATAGGTGCTTTTTTAGCAGGTAATAAAGATGTAATTCAGTTTTTACAGTATAATTTACGTTCACAAATGTTTGCAAAATCATTACCAATGGCAATGGTTAAAGGGGCGTTAAAGCGTTTAGATATGATAAGAACTATGCCAGAATTAAAAGAGAAGCTGTGGATAAATACAAATGCCCTGCAATCAGGTTTAAGAAATGCTGGTTTTGATTTAGGAACAACAGAAACTTGTATTACACCTGTTTTCTTAAAAGGTGAGATTCCTGAAGCTATGGCAATGGTAAATGATTTACGAGAAAATCACAGGATTTTCTGTTCAATAGTGGTTTACCCTGTAATACCAAAAGGGTTAATCATTTTAAGATTAATACCAACAGCAACACATACTCAAGAAGATATAGATGAAACTATTACTGCGTTTTCTGCAATAAGAGAAAAGTTAGAAAATGGAACTTACAAGAAAATTGGAGCAATATTGTAATAAATAGGAGTCAATCTGCATTTTTCATTTATAGATTTCAGTAATGTTTAAATTATAATTACCTGGTATAAAGATTTTTATATGATGTAGTGTTCATTTTTGCTGTAACATTTTGTTAACCATTTATCTCTAAGTTATTACCATTAATCTTCATTTTATTACCGTTTATCCTCGTTTTTAGTAATATTGAAATATAATTCGTAGTTTTGTAGGTCAATAATCAACTTACTTTATCATGTATGAAGTTAATTAAAAAAAATGTGCTAACGTTAATCTCGGCAATGATTTTCGTTGTACATTTATGCTATAGTTATTCTGTAAAAATAAAAAGTGAAGAGGCGTATTATGCCATAAAAAGCGATGTTTTAAAATCTTTTTACGATAATTATCAAGAAAATTGGAAAAACTTAGGAGATTTTAATAAAAATAAGGCCTTATTTCTTAAGAATGACAGAAATATTTCTGCAAAAAACATTTATTCTAAAAGAAAAAAAAATGTCGATAATGCTTTTCAATTAGTTCAAAGTTTAAATGAATTTAGAGAAAGTAATAAAAATCATCACAATCACAATCACAATCAATTTCATTTAAATGATTTAGAAACTACAAATACTGCTTCTCTTTTAACTTTTTCTGCTCAAGAAACGCTTCCATCAGGTACTCTAATTATCGCGATGAATAAATCTCTTCAAGATAATAATGATAGTCAAGTAAGAAAGGTATATGGTTTAGCGGTTCATCTTTTGCATGCAGGAATTCCTTTAAAATGGATTATTAAATCTAATAAATCTTCAAGAACTAGCATAGATTTTTCGGCTTCAGCAAAAATACAATATCCTTCTGCATCAGGAAACTACTCTTCTAGACAATTTAAATCTGGAGCTTTAGCAATATATCCTGGTTTTGAGACTCAGGCAAACGCTGTTATTAATAGCTTTAGTAATGGCATAAAAATTTACAAACTTAAAAATTCCACCTCTGTTCCTGTATATGCTAATCTTACACACAAACCCAAAGTAGCAGTTTTTTCTGATAATTCTAGTATTCATACGAGTATAATGAGTTCAGCAGGCATGGAAAGTGGTACACATTATAATGTAATTAATAATGCGAATAGTTTAAACAGTAATTCTTGTTATACTATGGCAAGTGCGCCTCACAAAAGCACTGCAACAGACAATGAAAGAGGTAATGTTAGAACTTTTGTTCAAAATGGAGGAACTTTTCTTGCCCAATGTGCAGCTGTTAGAGCTTTTCAAACTGGTACCAATAGATTATTCTCAAGCTCAACATTATCAGAGCCAAATGTGGGGAGTTCTTTTACTTATTCTAATCCACAAGAGCCAATGGCTCAATTTGAGGGTAATATTCCAGATGAGGGAGGATCATTACAAGAGTTAGAATTAACACCACAACCTTCTAATAGTGCACAAATAGTTCACGTTGGCAATGTTAATAAAGCTTTTGTTGCACCTATAGACGGTTTTAGTGCAAGCGCAGGTGGTTATGTACATTATAAAGCAGGACATAATCATCATGGTGATATAGATTCAGACAGAATGTACCTAAATGCTGTGTTAAGACCAGCTGATAGACCATCAAACTGTAATTTAAGTTTAATTCATAAAGCAGTCAATGACACTGGTTCTATTAACGAATGTGGTGATTCTACAAACATCAATGTATTAGCAAATGACTTAAATCCGTTAAATGAAAACTTAACAGTAAATATAATCGGAGCTGGTAATCATGGAACATTTATACATAATGGAAATGGTATAGTAACTTATACGCTAACCGACTCTTTTTTCTCAGGAACAGATTCAGTCGACTACCAATTATGTAATTCTAGCAATACATGCAATACTGCAACTATTACAATTAATGGCCCATCAAATATAAAAATAGAAGGTAATGTGTTTTTAGATGATGATGAAGATGGATCTTTAGATACAGGAGAGGGTGGCCAAAATGGAGTTTCTGTAAAACTTTACAGAGACAACAACCAAAACGGTGTTTATGACAACGGGGATGATTTTATCGAAACCACCACAACCAATTCAAATGGAGAATATAATTTTAGTGTAAATTTAGCTGCAACTGGGGGTTTAACTACTATAAATTCTAGTAAAGCAACACTAATTTATGAAGGTGATAAATCTAAAAATTATGGTAATGATAATTATATAGAAGTATCAAATTACACTGGTTATAACACGTATTCATTCATTGAATTTAATCTAGGTCAACTTCCCCAAGGATGCTCTATACAATCTGCGAACTTAAAAGTATATCATAAAAATGGGAGCGAAGGAGGAAGTAATTTTAATTTTAATGCAAAAAAAATACTTTCTTCATGGAACGAAGGAACTGTCACTTGGAATAATTTTAATTCAAATAATATTGGAACTACTATTTATGATACCGAAACAGGTGGAAAGAACGACTCAGATGGTAAAGAATACTCTTTCAATATAAAAAGCCTTGTAACGGATTGGGTTAACAACAACAATAATAATGGTGTGGTTTTGGTGCCAGATTCATCAAATGGTAGCAGCTATTTTGCTATACATTCAGATGACTCTTCTTCTTCGTCTTTGAAACCTAAATTAGAAATTGTTACTTCTTGCAATAACAATAACTATGTTGCTGTTATCGATCAAACTACTTTACCACAAGGCTCTTCTTTAACAACAACTTCCGAAAAAGCATTTAGTTTCTCTTCTAATGGACAAATAAGTTGTGGAAATAATTTTGGTTTAACAACATGTAATAATATTACAAGTCCAGGAACAATTTCAGGAGATGAGTCTAATTGTTCAGATTTTGATCCTAGTGAAATAACAAGTTCTTCTTTAGCATCTGGTGGTAATGGAGGTACAATTGAGTACAAATGGCAGAAAAAGGAAAACAATGGCACTTGGACAGATATAAACAATTCTAATAATACCACTTATAACCCAGGAAATATTTCTGTAACTGCACAATACAGAAGGAGAGCTAAAAGAGTTGGGGCAAATTGTAATACGCAGTTTTTAAACTCTAACGTTATTACTAAAACAATAGAAAATACTTCAATAAATTTAACTTGTCAATACAGAATTGGAAATAATAGTTGGGTTACAGGTGACTGTGATGTAAATCTATCCGTTGGACAAAAATTGAGATTATCTGTAGACCCAAATAATATAGGATCTTACGTATGGACAGGGCCAAATAACTTTTCTAAAAATGGTAACAATAAAGGTAATGTATTAGTTTCAAACTCAGTAATATCCTCTATGTCTGGAATATACGAAGTAACTGTCACAAGTAACGAGGGGTGTGTAAGTACAAAACAAATTAATGTTATTGTATGTGAAACTGCATCAAATGAAACTACTGCAACAACGATAACCGAACAGGAAACCAAAACATTGGTTGGAAACCCTACAGAAGGTACTTGGAGTATTGTCTCTGGAGGTGGGGCTATTTCAGGAAATACCTATACACCAGCAGACATCAATACCAATACAGATGTAACAATTCGCTACACAATTGCAGCAAATGGATCTTGCTCACAATCAACAGATGATGTTACCTTTACAGTAACTCCTTGTATTACTGCAACAAATACAACTTCTACAGCTACAATATCTGAAACTGAAACAAAAACATTATCAGGCACTCCAGAATCTGCTCCAGAAGCTACAATTAACGCCGTAGCAAATGGTATTCCAAAAGTTTCACGAAATTTACAAAATGGACAAGTTTTACGAATTACTGGAGATGCAAATTACATTGGAAGTATAACTGTAAATAGTGGAGCTCATCTAATTGTATGTGGTTCTCCAGAATTTACTGGTTCTTTAGATATAAAAAATGGAGCTCACTACTGGAAATCAAGTTCAACAGGTTTCACAAATATTACAGGTTCTTACTCTAATCTTGGTCTAACACATGAAACTTCTGCAAGTTGTAATAGGGGAACTTGGTCTATTATTTCTGGAGGTGGGTCTATTACTGGTAGCACTTATACACCAGCTAATATAACAAACGACACAGATGTAACAATTAGATATACAATTCCAGCAAACGGTTCATGTGGTTCATCTTCTGCAGATGTTACTTTTACAGTAACCCCTGTTTGTGATGTAGTTGCGAACAATACAACTTCAACTGCTGATATCACTGAAGGACAAACCAAAACATTAACGGGCTCTCCATCAGGAGGCACTTGGTCAATTGTTTCAGGAGGTGGAACTATAACAGGAACGACTTATACACCAGATGATATCAATACCAATACCGATGTCACAATTCGATATACCATTGCTGCAGATGGAGATTGTGCTGCTACAAGTGACGATGTTACTTTTACAGTAACACCAGTTTGTGATGTAGTTGCTGATAATACAACAACGTCAGCATCAATAACAGAGGATCAAACCAAAACATTAACGGGCTCTCCATCAGGAGGCACTTGGTCAATTGTTTCAGGAGGTGGAACTATAACAGGAACGACTTATACACCAGATGATATCAATACCAATACCGATGTCACAATTCGATATACCATTGCTGCAGATGGGGATTGTGCTGCTACAAGTGATGATGTAACCTTTACCGTAACATCAGGCTTAGGCTCCATCGGAGATACAGTATGGTATGATACTGATGGAGATGGGATTAAGGACAATGATGAATCTGGATTGATTGGAGCAACAGTTACTTTAGATCCTGGGACTCCTAGTAACACGGCAGATGATAT
>Ga0206127_1000449_pt1 | contig 51186 bp, 36 predicted proteins | sample Helgoland_Spring_6_FD_148646 | JGI IMG/M metagenome (GOLD analysis project Ga0206127, IMG submission 148646) | Pelagic subsurface seawater microbial communities from Kabeltonne, Helgoland, North Sea - Helgoland_Spring_Bloom_20160419_1 | ecosystem: Environmental > Aquatic > Marine > Epipelagic ...
CACAGGGGGATTATGTGACGAGTGTAGTAGATACGTTGGATTTTGTGTTTACTTATGGAGCTGGAAATTGTTTGACTAGGGATACGATGGAGTTGATAGTGAATCCGTTACCGATAGTAGATGCTGGGTTAGATTTTGCGGTGTGTGTAGATGATACGATACAAGTTTTAATAGGAAATCCTTTGGGAGGAAGTTGGAGTGGTACAGGTATAACAAATGCTAGTGGAGATTTTAATCCTACGATAGCTGGAGTTGGAACGCATACTTTGACGTATTACTATTTAGATAGTAATGGTTGTGATAAGACAGATACTAGGGATGTAACGGTGAATGGGTTGCCATATGTAGATGCTGGTTTAGATACGAATATCTGTGATCAGTTGATAGGGGTTAATTATGTTGGTAATTATGTAGGTGGTTATTGGACGGGAGTTGGAATGGATAGTAGTGGACTGTTTATGCCGTTTAGTGTTGGGACGTTTGATGTATATTATCATTATACGGATGGTAATGGATGTTATAATGAGGATACATTGGGGATAACGGTAGATGCTACAGTATATGCGAATGCTGGGTTAGATTTTGAGGTATGTATAGATAGTGGGACGATATCTTTGGGAGGAATACCTGTGAGTGGAGTGTGGAGTGGTGGTAGTATAAGTCCACAGGGGGATTATGTGACGAGTGTAGTAGATACGTTGGATTTTGTGTTTACTTATGGAGCTGGAAATTGTTTGACTAGGGATACGATGGAGTTGATAGTGAATCCGTTACCGATAGTAGATGCTGGATTAGATTTTAATATTTGTATTTCAAACCCTGATACTCTCATCTATGCTAATTTCAGTAGTGGTTATTGGTACGGATCTCCTTATATAGATTCAAGTGGAGTATTTAGTTCAATTAATGCAGGAGTTGGATTGCATCAGGTAATATATTATTATAAAGATTCCTCAACATTCTGTGATAATACGGATACGTTAATAATCGATGTAAAGCCGTTGCCCGTTCCTAATTTTTCTAATGATTCAATTGTATGTAAAAATTCTACCGTTATTTTTAATAATTTATCTACTGGAGCTAACTCTTACCTATGGGATTTTGACAATGCAAATAGTTCTACTTTATTCTCATCAAATAATATTTTTTCTGACACTGGATTTTATAATGTAAAACTAATAGCCACTTCTGTTTTTGGATGTGCAGATTCAATAATTAATATAGTTGATGTAGTAGATCCTCCCTCTGCATATGTTTCTTTTCAAGATACTGGATGTGCACCTTTAGAAGTTTCTTTTGTTAACTCTAGTTATGGAAAGTATGCTAGCTATTTTTGGGACTTAGGAAATGGAACTAATTCCACAGACACCATTCCAATTACCCAATACTACCAGCAAAGTTATTATTCAGATACCACTTATTTTTTAACATTTACAGTCAATAATTTATGCGGTGCTGATACTATTGAAGATAGTATAAATGTACTTCCTATTCCTAGTTCAATATTTTTAAACAATATATCCTCTGGTTGCTCTCCATTAGATGTTTCATTTTTTAATTTAAGTGTTGGAAATCCAACGATTTATCATTGGAATATGGGGGATGGAACCGCTTTTTCAGCAACTGATTCCTTATATAATCATACTTTTTCTTACTCCGGATTATATGACACTACCTATACTGTATCAGTAGTCGCTCAAAATTATTGTGGAAGTGATACTTCAACAGCAGATATATCTGTTTATCCAGACGAGGTTACAGCCTTTTTCACTACGGATTTGACTAGTGGTTGTATGCCATTAAGTGTAAATTTCCAAAACTTTTCAGTAGGTTCTAATCTAATTTATTCTTGGGATTTTGGAGATGGGAATTTTTCTAATTCTAGTACTGTTAACCATACTTTTACTACTTCAGGAATATATAATGTGCAATTAATTGTTAACGATGGGTGTAGTTTTGATACTTTACACCAAGTTATAAACGTATATCCTGTTCCTCAAGGAAGTTTCTTAGCAATTAATGATTCAGTATGTGGTACGGATACAGTTCAGTTTTTAAATTCTAATACTGGTTCTTCTTTTTATTGGGATTTTGGGGACGGTAATTCCTCAACATTAACAGAACCATTCAATATATATTCATCTCCTGGAGTTTACAATGTTAAATTAATCTCCACATCTCTTGCCAATGGGTGCTCAATTGAAGATTCTTTAGAAGTTTATTCATTAACCAACCCAGAGGCTTTATTTGCTTTAGATACTAATATAGGTTGTTTACCATTGACAGTTAACTTTACCAACAGCTCAGTAAATTCCGATTATTTTTATTGGGATTTTGGAGATGGTAGCAATACTTCCAACTCAAATCCAAGCTATACTTACAATATAGATGGCTCATATACAGGAAGTTTGGTTTCTTCGAATTTAAATGGATGTCAAGATTCAGTTTTATTTTTAGTAGATGTAAATCCAAAACCTATTGCCAGTTTTTCTTACAATAATATGGATAGTTGTGTTTTACCTATTTCCTTCTCTTTTCAAAATACTTCTTCAATAAACTCTAATTATATCTGGGCTTTTGGCGATGGAGATTCTTCTACACTTTCCAATCCAATAAACTCTTATGCAAATAATGGGCAGTTTTTAGTTGATTTATATGTGGAAAATATTTTTGGATGTAAAGATACTACTCAAGAAGCAATAAATATTGACACTGTCCCAGTAGCTAGTTTTAGTATGGATACCATAACAGGATGTATCCCTTTATTAGTAAATTTTAGTAATAATTCTCAAAATTCTTCCTTTTTTAGTTGGGATTTTGGAGACGGAAATTTTTCCTCTTCAGTTTCTCCTTCTTTCATTTATTCTGTTCCTGGTAATTATCAAATTCAGCTTTTATCACAAGATGCCAATGGATGTTTGGATAGTTCTTTTAGCAGTATTCATATTTTCCCAGAACCGTTAGCAAGTTTTAGTTACAGCAATACAAATCCTTGTTTTCAACCTGTTTCCATGGACCTATTAAATACTTCAATTGGAGCTAATTATTATTCGTGGGACTTTGGAAACGGAATAAATTCTTCAAATACTTCTCCAAATTTTAATTACGATTCTATAGGCACTTACAGTATTTCTCTTATTGCTGGAAATTCTTACGGTTGTGAAGACACCACTTATCAATCTTTCAATGTTTATCAACAACCTCAAGCAATTTTTGATCCTATTCCAGATAGCATTTGTTTAAGAGACTCTATAGTTCTTTCCTCGATTAATAGTCAGTACCAAGATTTAATAACTTGGAATTTAAGTGGTTCTTTATTTAATACTACGAACGACACTACAATATTCATAGCTAATGCTGGTTTTTATTCTCTAGAAATGTATGCTTCAAACAACAATGGTATTTGTATAGATACTGTAACTCTTAGTTCAGGAATTGAGGTTCTCCCTTCTCCAATTGCAGATTTTATTATTTCCCCACTGGATGGTTGTAAACCATTAATTGGAGTTGATTTCATAAACCAATCTATTGCTGCAGATTTTTATAATTGGGACTTTAGCAACGGAAATACTTCAAATTCTTTTAATGCTAACGAAAATTTTTATAACGACGGCATTTACAATATATCTCTTCGCGTTTCCAATTCTCTTGGGTGTGTAGATTCTATTTTTAAATCGCTTGAAGTCTTTCCAAAACCTTCAGCAGATTTCACCTTTACAAATACAGATCCTTGCTATCAACCAACGGAACTGACTTTTAATAATTCTTCCGCTGGAGCAAATATTTACGATTGGGATTTTGGAAATTCTCAATCAAGTAATGTTCAGAATCCTACTGTTAGCTATGTAAATCCTGGAAATTATGATATTGGATTAATTGTAGAAAATTTATTTGGTTGCAAAGATACTATTGAAGATTCTTTTGAAGCGTTACAGGTTCCAATTGCAGATTTTACTCTTTCAGATGATACTATTTGTGTGGGCGATTCAGTAATTTTTATTTCCCAAAGCCAATATGCAGATTTTATTAACTGGGATTTAAGCAATGGTTATAATAGCTCTTCTTTAAATTTCATTTACGAATTTTTAGATACTACAACAGTAGATGTAAACCTACAAGCATTTAGCAACAACGGATGTAGTGATACAATTCAGGTTGCGTCCTCAGTAGTAGTTATTAATTCTCCAGTAGCAGATTTTTATTTTACTGATTCACTTGATCCATTCTATATATTGACAGGTACATTACATTTAAATAATTTATCGCTAAATTCTACATCTTATATATGGGAGTTTTATAATGGTGATCTTTTTTCAGATTTTAATCTTCAATATGAATATCAATATAGTAGTGAAGGGAATTATCCAATTATTCTAAGTGCTATTAATGCTTGTTCATTAGATACTATGATGCTTTACCATAAAGGAATTTATGAGAGCGGAGTTTTTGTTCCGAATTCAATTATTCCTGATGAAATAGATTCTGATGTAAATCAGTTTAGACCTGTTGCAGTAGGTTTAAGAGATTATAGATTTATGATATTTGATACCTTTGGGAACTTGATATGGGAAGATACAGAACTTGATTTCGAGGGGAAACCTATGAATTCATGGTATGGAGATTTAGATAACGATGGTAATATATTAAAGCAAGATGTTTATATCTGGAAGGTAGTTGGTACTTTCAAAAATGGAATTAAGCTTAATAAAACAGGAACCGTAACTTTAATTAGATAATGTTCAAACGAATAAATATAATTTTTATAGTAGTGATGTTGCCATTGTTAAATGTAGTTTCTCAAGAACCTATATTTTCTAATTTTAGTCCAACAATGAATTTTATTAATCCTTCATTAATTGCTGTTAGTAATAATTGGAGCTTAAAATTTATAAGAAGAGACCAATGGATGAGAATTCCTTCAAAATTAACCACCAATGGGTTTTCTTTTGAAACTAGTGTTGGTCAATTTGGATATGCTATTTCATATTCTCAAAATATTGAAGGAGAATTATCATTTAAAAATCAAGATTTTAGTTCTGGTTTCTCCTTATCCCTACCAATTAGAAAGTCTACAAATATTCGTTTTGGTGTCTCAGGAAGATTATTAACTAGATCAATTGATTATTCAAATATTACCTTTTTTGGAAACTTAGATCCAATTTTAGGAAATGTAAATAGCATAAACTATTCTTTATCTAATCCTTCCAACTCTTTTACAGAACTGAATCCAGATATTTCCTGTGGGTTAGGCATAAATTATCATAAATCTAATCCTGTGAATAGAGATCTTAGTTTCAATTCTTTTAAATTGGGAATTTCTGTAAATAATCTTCTAAAACAAGAAAAAGGTTTAATTTCTAGCTCTATAAATTACGTAAATTTTTCAAACTTTCCTTTTCCGATGAAATTTACAATTTATGGTTTTAATGAATTTTTATATTCCAATAATAGTGTATTAAATAATCCCAAAAGCACTTATTTTTCTCAATCGTATTTTTACCAAATTTCAGGACCACTTTCAACTTTTCAAATCAATTTAATTAATATTGATAATGGTCCATTTGATATGGGTGTTGGATATAGATCTCAAGGAATATCCATCAATGAATATATTAAAAGAGAATCAATTATTTGTAATTTAGGTTTCCAGAAAATAAATCCAACCTCTTCTTTAACTTTAGGACTTTCCTACGATTTTACTATTTCACAACTTAACAACATTAGCTCTGGAGGAACATTTGAAATTATGCTAATAATTGAATCTATAACTGGTGGGATTTTTGACAGTTATTTCTCTGAAGCTAAATTAAAAAAATGGAGAAAGAAACAGGTGCAATGCTCAAGACTAGGAAGACCTACTTACAGCAAAAGACTTGAAGGATTTAGTAAAAAGAAAAAACTATTTAATACAAACATGGGAAAAATGTAATTACCTAGAAATAAATTCAATGCTAGTTAATTACTTTCTTTCCTTTTTAATTTTTTTTCTCAAAAATTAATTCTAATTTTTTTATTAAATTTATTAAAACTAAAAATATATTATGAAAACATTAGTTGATACTTTAGGATGGGTTCCGGTTTTAGGTTCAGTCTTAAAGACTACTTATATTGCAAATTGTGCTAAAGACGTGATTATGAAGGTAAATGTTGATGAAAAATCAATTAAATCTGATAATGCATCTGAATATTTAAAAGATCTAGCTGAGGAAGCCTATGAGGAGTTTCTTGAGCCTGAAGTAAATAAACTAGATTTACCTACCTTAGTTACTAATAAAGCCAAAGAAAAGGCCATTGATATAATTGTTGAAGGTTTAAAGAAAAAGTATATTAAATAGTATTAGTTTATTCTAATTATATAATCATTGAAATATTTTTTTTACCTATCTATATTACTTTTGTCATGTAGTAAAGAAAACAGTAATTATCCTCAGCCTTGTTTACTTGAAAATTGTTCTACAGATTATAAGGTAGTTTACCTAGGAGATACTTTGACAAAAAATTCAAATGGATATTGGGTAGTGGACTATGCAGGGTTAAATTATTTTCAAATTTGTGGTAAACTTTCAGAACTTAATGATCATTATGTCATTAATAAAGTGCCTTTAATTGATGCGAATTTTGATTCTGATTATTGGGTGTTATTTGATACGCTGAGGTTTCAAATTCCAATGTACAGCTATCTAGGATGGTTTAATGACCAAACAATGAATACTCCAATACCAATAGGAACTTATACTTATACAATGGTTGATTTAATTAACTTACATCCACCTTTAAATATTGTAGGTTATCAAATACCCAAATATTTTTGTTGGGAATGTCCCTATGCTCCAACCATCGTCGGTGTTCACTCAAAATATAATTATCGTCCAACATGTAATGTTCTTTTAGATGATGAAATGATAGGTGACACTATCAATATTTTTATTCAAACAATTTTCAACTCTGATATGGGTGAGCGAGAATTGATTAATGATCAATTAAAAGTTGTTATTTTATAAATTTTAAAATCTATTTTAATGAAAAAAATTGCTTTTTTATTTTTATTAATATCCTTTGTAGGATTTTCAAATGAAAAAAAATTTCATGAATATTTTCAAAAAGCTAAAGTTGCTACTTTTTACAGTTCTACCTACTTAAACGGATATTATGAGCTTAATATGGCTTTTTCTTTCTTGGATAGTGCTCGCTTACAATTGCCTCAAATTCCTGACGAAAATATCAATAAAATAAAGTTTGAAAGCCAAGTAAATGCATTGTATAATGAATTAAAAATTTCAGAATCTATTTCTGTTGATAATCTTAATTATATATATCCTCATTATTCTTTAATTGCTGGTTATAGACAAGATTTTAATTTAATAGATGAGCCAGAAGAACTTTTAATCGAAGATGTAATTAATAAACATTTAAAGCAAGGAGATCCTTTTTACAAGGGTTTGTTATTAGATAATTCTCATGTAGTTATAATCAATATAACTCCTTTTGATTCAACTTTTTTACAAGTAGCCCTAGATTTTCTTGGAACTGAAACCAGTCATTATGCTATTAGACCTCACGAAATATTTAATTTACTTGGTGCTGAAGGATACGATAGATATATTAATAATTCCTTATTAGAGTCCGATTTCCAACAAATATTAGATAATTATAATATTGACAAACTATATAATTTTTCGGTACTAGACCAGGGTTCAGTTATAGAAAATTTATTTTATAAGGGATGCTATTTAAACATTATAAAAAAGAATCAACTTTCTCCTCAATTTACAAAGTATTTTGAAAGTTTTAAAATTAATAAATCAGATTCATTTAATAAATCTATAGTACTATTAATAATTTCATTTATAATTTTTCTTTTTTTAATTATAATTTCATTTGAGGATTCTATTAATAAAATAAAATCAAGATTCAATTCTGAAAACATTTCAGCTGACCTTATAATTGTTTTATTTGTTGGAGTTTCCATCGCCATATCAAATAATTTACTTGGTTTAATTGATCCTGGAATCAATGCATTTAAAGGGGCTTTTCAATCTAAAGCTTGGCTTTTAGTGAAAATCTTAGCACCATTATCAATTTCCTTTGTTTTATCATTTTTATTTACTACAAAGTTTTCTAAGGTGGTAACTACTGATGTTAGATTTATGAGGAAATTTATATTTGCTGCATTATGTGCTCCTGTCTTAAGTGATATTTTCTTTATGAGTCATTCAAAAATTATATTTGATTTTAATACTGACTTATTTGCAATACCATTTTTAGTTTTAATTATTTATCCATCTAGAGTTTTAGGATTATTTTGGCATAAGATTTTTAATAAAGGGGAATATTCTAAATTGTTAGTATTTACTTCTATACTAATACTAGTAAACTATTATTTATCCATTACCTATTTTGAACAACATTCTGACAATCTATACATTGCTCTTATTTCATGGATTCCAATTATTATTCTAGGTTATTTCAGTCAATCTAATATTCCTGATTCAGTGATTGTTAATGAACAGCTTAATACTTTCACCAATCCGTTTCAATATATTAAGTCAGGATTAAATATTTCCAAAATAGAAAATGAATTAGAAGAATTTATTAATTCTGATTTTGAATTTGTTTCTGTCTTAAAAGGGAAAAGAAATGTAGGTAAAACTAGATTTATTAAAGAGTTTAAATCTAAAAATAAATCTAAAAATGAATTCTTTTTTGGAGATTTTGATGAGTTTAAAGAAGGTGCGATTCAGCTTTATGAACCTTTTCATCAAGCATTTTGTTTACACGATAATCCAAATTATATTTTTGAAAAAGGATTTTTTAGCGACAGGTCTGTTACTTTCAATTCACTAAAAAAAGTTGCTACAATGGCTTCAGCAGCAGCTCCAATAGATTTAGGTGAAATAATTTCTATTGATGATAACCAGGGTCTTAGTGTCAACGAAATTTCTGGAGAACTTATTGAAGTTTTAATGGATAAGCTTGAAAATGATTCAAGTAATAAAAAAGCAATTCTTATATTAGATGATTACCAGTGGTTAGATTCTGCAACCAATGAGCTATTAGTAAGTTTTATAGAGAAAATTAAGAACAGAAAATCAGTTACTAAGAGCATAAAAATAATTTTGATAATTAGTGATTTGGAAGAAAGTCTTAATGCGGACAATACTGTTTTTATTAATTCTTATAATGACTTAAACGAAAAATTAAAAGACAAAATTCCTCATTTTGAGTTAGATTGTTCAAAGCCCAATGACTTTTTAAATACTTTATTTGATGAAAATGGTTTTATTTATTTTAGAAATGATGATGATGAGGAAAATAACAATAATGTAATTTTCTCACCTACTCTGAAATCTCATTTAAGAGACGTTGTTTCCAATGATTTAAAAAGACTCATTCCGGGAGACTTATTTAATTATTTTCAAGCATTAAAAAATTCAGATTTAATTGGAGTAGAAGGAAATCTTATTCGTTTAATCAAATTTCCTGATGAAAATTTCACTTTTGAGGAAAGTGAACAGATATTAATGAAAACTAAATTTGAGGCTTTAAATGATGATAATAAAAAAATCATTGAGTCTGCTGCTCACACAGGTTTTAAGTTTGACGCATCTATAATTGCTCATATTTGGAGAAAGGATTTAATGGATATTTTAAATGTTTTAGAAGATTTTGAAAAACTAGGCTTGGTAAACGATGAATCTGCATTAGATAATATTTACTCTTTTTCCAATAAAAACTTCCATAAATGGTTAAGGTCCAACCATGACAAAGAAAACAAAGCAGAGTTCAAACAAAAAATCATTGAATTTCAAAAAAGGATTATTGATTCTATTATTTCTAAAGGGGATAATTACATTCAAAACCTAGATATTGATATTCTAAAATCTGTTAGTAACAGATGTAATCTATTTTTAAAAATTGAAGAAATAGAAGTTCACGCATTAAAGTTTAATATCATTACTGCTGAAAAACTAGTAAACCTTAATAAACTATCTCAAAGTAGTTTATATCTATCAAAAGCAGCCTATTCATTTAGATTATTAAGTGACAATCAAATAGACACTCTATATAATATTTTAGAGTCATTTCAGAAAGTGGATATTAATTTAAACAAGCTTGCAATAGAATTAGAAAATAAATTGGGTCAGCAAGTATCATTAATTGACGAAATTTTCGATGTGTTAATTAAAAAAACAAATAAAAAAATCAGGTCAAAATCAGTTTTAATTTTTCTTTTAGATTATTATAGAACAAAGTTTAATTATGATGAGATTAAATTAAAGGAACATCCTACATTTTTAGAAACATCGCTCTTAAACAGAATAAATAAACTTAAAGACATTTTAAACTTTATTGAAAAAGAAGATCAATTAAGAGCAGATTTTTATCAAACTATTATTAATGATAAAAATGATTCTGTTACATTGTCGGCTCTTAAAAAATCTGCAATAGTTAATAAGGAATATACTTTAGCAGGTGAAATTTCTAGAGCTTTATCTATTATTTTTAGATCTAAAGAAACTATTGATTTAATGTTTGAGAATGTAATTGATAGTCTTCATATTGAGGCTAATATGGTTTTTGAATTGGAAAATTCTAATTTAGAAAAAATTGATTTTAACTATATTCATAAGATAATTAACAATCTACTTTCCAATACAAATATAAGCTTTGAAAAAGCAAAAAGTTTATCTTATTGCATCTCTAGATCCATTGAGCTCTTTTACATTAAAGAAGATTACCAAGGCGTAATTAAGCTGGGTGAAATGGGAGAAAGTTTGAATAAAAGAATAGGTGATACAATTGGTCTTTATATTATTTGGAGCTACTCTGGTGCTAGCAATCTTCAATTGAAAAATATTGACAAATCAATGGAGATTTATAAAAAACATTTTAATTTATTAATAAAAGAAGGGTCTGAAAAAAAGTATTTTATTGGCCCTCTTGAAGGTATATTATATTGCTGTAAAGAGAAAAACAACTATGATGAGTTTAATAATCTTAAAAATGAGATGTATGAACATTTACTATTTATAGATAGTAATATGAAGCAGTCTGATTTAAATATGAGCATTATTAATAAAAATGTAAAATTAGAGGACTTAATTCCTCAACAAAAAGTAGTTTCTAAAAATGATAACTTAAGTAAGGATAGTTTCGAATTAAGTGTAGATATTTTTAATATACTCTATTGTATATCAAAATCTGATGGACAAGTTGATAAATCTGAAGTTCATGATATAAAAGAAAGTGTTAATGCTATAACTTTTGCAGTAGGTTTAAAAGTTAGTATTAACGATGAATTAATAAATGATTCTAAACAAGAAATTGATCAACTTGAAATGAAAGATATAGAAGGCTATTTTGAAAAAAAATGTCATGTAATTTCTAAAAATCATGATAAAAACAGACTAAAAGCGATTTACCATTTTTGTGAAGATATAGCTAATGCAGATGGAGAAATTGATGATAATGAGCTTAAACTTTTAAATATTGCAAAATCAATTTTAACTAATTAAAAATGTCTTTTAAAATAAATTTTTTCTTTTTCTGTACAATTCTCTGTTTTTCTTGTAATAACTCTAAAGTAGATAACAATGTACCATTTATAATAAAAGACAGTTTTGTAGTAAATAATTTAGATATTCTGGATGATTCTACTTCCCAAGAAAATAAAGATTTAGTAGATACTGTTTCATTAGGGGTTGATAATTCTATAATTGATTCATCTGATTATGTTTACCAAAAGAATCCTAATATTGTTTCTCATAAGTACTACGAGTTTTTATATTCAGAAGAACATGAACAACCATATTGGGTAAAATATGTTAGTACTAAACAACATATTCTAGAAAAAAAATATAAAAGGAAAAATAATTTTAGAGAAGATCCTCTTGTAAAAACACAATCTGCGACTTTGAAAGACTATGTAAAAAGTGGCTATGACAGAGGACACTTATGTCCTGCTGGTGATATGTGTTTTTCAGAAAGTGCCATGTCAGAGTCTTTTTTTATGAGTAATATGTCTCCTCAATTTCCTTCTTTTAACAGAGGAAAATGGAAAGCTTTGGAAGAGAAAGTGAGAAATTGGGCTGTAAAATACGATACAGCTATTATTTATTGTGGAGGAGTATTAAGCGATATTTCCAAAACTATAGGACCTAACAATGTATCTGTGCCAAAGTATTATTATAAAGTAGTTTATTGTCCTAAAATAAAAAGTAGTGTTGGTTTTATTTTGCCAAATCAAAAGTGTGATAAAAATTTAACGGAATATGTATTTAATGTTGATTCAGTTGAAAAAATAACTCACCTTGATTTTTACAGTAATTTACCATTAGATATTCAAGAAAATATGGAAAAAAATTATAATTTAAGTCTTTGGTTTTAATAATTAACTAAATGGATTCTTTAACTGTTACCATAATTGCAATTGTTCTTGTCACTTTTTTAAGTGCTTTTATAAAGGGGCGAAAAAAAGATCGTTGTTTGAAAAAAATAGATGGTTATTTTATTCAGGTTTTCAATTCAAAAATAAAGACTATTTGGGGAAAAGCTGAAATTGAATCTAATTCTATTGTCATAGATTTTGAATCAAATGAAACAGATGCTGGTAAGAAATTTATTTTGTACAAAAGTGAATTTAAAAACATGCAACTTATTCTTCGACTGCATAGCTATTTTGACCCTAAGCAAAAGACTAAAAGAGACAAAGTAATTAAGAGGGTTCTAAATCCTGGTTTTTTAGGAAAGATAAAACGAAAGTTAGGCAACTTCTTTGCTACTGCAAAGGATGCTGTTAATGAAATTGTTAACCTATTAATGGCATCTGCTAAAACAATGGGGCCTATGAAAGCTCTATCATCTCAAGCTAAACATGTGGATAGGCTTAAAGACGATTCTTTAGGAAATCTTACTTCAAATTCATTTGAACCAATATGGGAAAGATATATAGGTAAAAAAGTTGAAGTTGAAATAATAGAGGATGAATCATTGAAGATAACTGGAATACTAGTAGAATATTCCCAAAGCTATATATTTCTATATGATGCTTTAATTGACGGTATTGGAATTGAGGGTTCCAATGACTTACTTGTTAGTAGATCTTATGGAACCATAAGGCATGTTCTTACAACTTAAATAATAAACTTGAAGGGTTTATATTTTTATGATTATCTTAATTAACATCCTACTTTTTATAGGAATGGCTTTAGTCTTATATTCCGGAATTAATAGAAATTTAAAGCGGATTATTTCAGGTTCTTTTTTGTACACAGGTTATTTAATCAATACTCCAAAATTAAAGGGTATTTTTGGTTGGTTTGATCATTCAACAGATGTTATTTTAACACAAATTATTATGGCCCCATTTGCAGTAATGCTGTTGGGTTGGTTACTTCTTGCTGTCTCTGAGAAAAGAGATGAAAAATAAAATGATTTTATATTGAAACATTATTTAATTCAAGTTAAAATTATCTTCTTGCTATTTATATTTTGTTATTTTAGTCTAGGACTTATTGAAGATGCTTCAGGATATCTTTGTTGACATAGTTTGATTGCTTCATTTGGTGAAAACGCCCTGAATTAATCTTCTCTTCTAGCTCCATTAATTAAAAAACTACATATATAATCTTTCATATCTTTAAAATTTATTGTTATTCATCTTTCCATTTAATCTGGAATTCTATTTCATTTTCACCATCACCTCTTTCGTGTTCTATATTAAAAGTAGCTCTGTCTGGAACATAAATAGGTTCGTTTTCAACCATTATTCTAAAGTTTTCACCGCTTTCAATACTATCGGCTAATCTTCTTAGTTTTTCAATAAATTCTTTGTTGGAATAAGTTTTTTCTATATCTCTTTCTGACATGATTTTATATTTATTATTTGATTTGTAAAAGTAAATAATATCTTATTTTTCAGTTGAATAAATAATAAAATAATTGCCTAACCCTGAACCTACCTACCTGCGTTACGTTTATGATGTCATTAAAAAATATCATTTCAAAGATTGTTTTTTATTTATTCGTTTTTTAAAATTATTTTATCAATTTGACGTTTAGTTTCTAATACCTGTTGGTTATCCTTGCCAAGTTTTTGAAGTCGTATTTTATATACTTTGTTTAAAAGTTCAAGTGCTTGATTTTTTTCTCCATTTTCAATTAAAATGTTTGCTCTAGTTTCATAGTTCCAAGCCATTTCAGTGCTATTAGAGTCAACCCTCAATAGTTTACAAGAATCCGCTCTATCCATCATTTCTAATGCTTCGTTAAAATGTTTTAATTTTAAAAGCGATCCTGCTTTCATCTCATAGGTGTTACCTAGAGTGTAAACTGTTTTACTATTGTTACAATTAGTTTGGATTTTAATAGCTTCGTCTAAATGTTTAATGGCCATTTCTGGTTGATTCATTAAACTATATGTATATCCTATATTTTCTAAGTTTTCATATTTTTTTAGTGAAAATTTCCCAAATTCTTTTTCAATTAAATCTGTACTTTTTAAATACAATTTTAAGCCCTTTTTAAGGTGTGATATATCATTACTTTTTAGTTCATACCAAGATTGATAAATCCATCCAGACCAGTTAATAAATTCACCATCATTTGAAAAATAAATTTTCATTTTTTGATAAAGGTCATCTGCTTGTTTGAAATCACCTAACTCTAACAGTGGATATAGAATGTCATAATAATGGTTTCTTATGAATATTGTTTCTGAGCTATACAAATCAAATTGCTTTGCAAATTCAACTGCTTCTTTGAAATTTCCTTTTTTGGAAAGTATCTTATAAAATGAAAAATAGAGCCTTGTTTTATCATCATTATTAAAGCTTTTTATTTTAGTGATTTGACTGTCGAAAAAAGAGAAGCTTTGTTTGATTGTTAAAATTATAGAAGCATCAATCAATACTTTAATCGCATTATAGGAAAAATTATTTTTAGTGTTATTTATTTCCCATAAGTGTAGATATAACTTATTAATAAACACCTCATTAGAATTGCCTCTTATGATATCTATAGATTTATCAAGTATCAAATAATCATTGTCTGTAGGATCAGCCAATAGCTCATCCATCACCTTTTCGATCTGTTTTTTCGAAGCCTCTTCTTTTTCCTCCTCTGTTTTTGGATTTCCCTCAATTATAGAAAATGCTTGAGCTAGGGGATAGGCACTAGCATCTAATGCTTTGCCTCCCTCATCAATGAGCCACATCATCCTTGATAAGTCGTTTTTTTCTACATCTCTAACTAAGCATTGCTCGACACCCTCAGTAATACCTCTGAGCTTGGTATTTTCTAGTAGCTCTTTTAAAGCTTCTGCACCTTTATCTAAAGTTTGCTTTTCAATTACTTCACCTAGCACATAATGAAAGTAACCCTCAACGGTAAAGGTCACCATTACCCGTTCTTCTTTAATGGTTTCAGTTAGTACCCCTTCAAAGATCAATTGCTGGTATGGAGAATCGATTTGAATACTTCTAACAAAAGCCCCAATCTGCTCGTCTTCAAACAAGTCATCCAAAGCAAGAATGTGCTGCTGTTTATCCAGCATCAGCTCTGTAAGGCGATATAATAAAAGGTGGTTATTGGTCATTTATTTCTTTAAGTTTTTTAGATACTTTTTTTGTGTGTTTATGTTCTTTTCCAAGTTTAGTTAAGAAAATATCATATGACTTTTGATAATATTTTTTTGCTTTAGAGTATTGTTTCTTTCCGTTGTAACAATCTCCTAAATTTTCATAAGATTTACTAGTGTCAGGATGCTGATTACCATGGACTTTTAATCGAACAGCTAAAGCTTTTTCGTGTAAATTTATTGCTTTATTATAGTCACCTTTTTTTCTCCATACAATACCTAAATAATTGTATGAAAACGCTGTTGAAGTATGTTTATCTCCATTGACTGTAAGATTAATTTCGTAAGATTTTTCAAAATATTTAAAAGCTTTATCTAAATCACATTTTCTTATCCATGCATTGCCAATATTGTGATATATGTCGCATATTAATAATTCATCGCCTAGATTTATATACTTTGTTTCTTTTAAAGATAGATTTCTGCCCTGAATATTTAAAACAATATTTAAGGCTTTTTCTAAATAAAATAAAGCTTTACTAAAATTTCCATGTTCAATAAATATTTTACCTAAGATATTATAACTATCAGCTGTCCATGGATGTTCTTCTCCTCTTGTTTTTATATCTATTTCAAGTGATTTTTTTGAAAAGAATATTGCTTTTTCTGTATTACCAACATGATTCCAAATAACACCAAGATTTAAATAGTTAGTTCCAACAGAAGGATTAAATTTATCAAATACTTTAAGATTAATTTCTAGTGATTTTTCATGGTATTTTAACGACTTATTAATGTTTTTTTTATTGTACCATAATATTCCTAGATTAGTAAATCCATTTGCAGTTAATGGATGTTGTTCACCATAAACTTTTAAAAATATGTTTAAAGACTTTTCAAAATAATTAAGTGCTTTATTAGTATCCCCACTGTTAAGAAAAATGTAACCTAGACCATTTAATGATTTTGCAATATAAGGATGTTCATTCCCATGTTTTTTTTGAATACTAGATAATGATTTTTTGTAGTATAAATTTGCTTTTTCATTATTTCCAATAGTTTTATATAGGAACCCCAAAATATTATGTGATTTAGCAATTAAATTACTATCGTTAAAATTTAATTTTACATTTAACCTTAAAGATTTTTCAGAATATTCAATTGCTTTATTGTAGTCTGCAATAAACTCAAATTGTTTAGCTAAAGAAAAGTAAAAGTCTCCAGCAATTTCATTTTCTTCACTTATATTAAATGAACTTAGTTTATCAAGTTCTTTTTTTCTTAACTCCTTTGGGATATAGGTAATGGATTTTACAAAAAGATTGGCTTTTAAAATATTGCTAGGTTTTACAGAGCTATTAATTTTTTTGTAAATTATTTTTACTTTATCATTTTGTTGTGCACTTTCTAATTTTTTAATCGCCTTTTCGAGCACCTCAATATCGTTGTCTGATGGGTCAGCCAGCAGTTCATCCATCACTCGTTCAATGGGATGAATTAAAAAAGCTTGAGCTAGGGGATAGGCACTGGCGTCTAATGCTTTGCCTCCCTCATCAATGAGCCACATAAGGCGTAATAAATCGTTCTTTTCTACATCTCTTACTAGGCACTGTTCTACACCCTCAATGATTCCTCTTAGCTTGTTGTTTTCTAGTAGTTCTTTTAAAGCTTTTGCTTCTTTGCCTTCAGTCTGCTTTTCAATGACCTCACCCAATATATAATGAAAGTACCCCTCCACGGTGAAGGTGACCATGACCCGATCTTCTTTGATGGATTCGGTTAGTACCCCTTCGAAGATCAATTGCTGGTATGGAGAATCAATTTGTATGCTTCTTACAAAAGCACCAATCTGCTCGTCTTCAAAAAGATCGTCCAAAGCAAGAATGTGCTGCTGTTTTTCCAGCATCAGCTCTGCAAGGCGATATAGCAGCAGGTGATTATTGGTCATTGGCTATTTTTTTTAATCCAATCGGGTAGTAGCTCAAGGTTATTTGTTTCTTTAGCTAGTCGTATTGCTTCTTTAATGGCCTTTTGTGTACCATCATCTTCAATTCCTGATGCTTTTTTTCTTATTTCAGCACTTAGACAGTAATTTTTGGTAGCTTCTTCTAATTGGTTTAGGTTTTCATAACAAATTGCGATTTTAAAAGGAAACCCACCTGAATCTGGATGACTAATAAATCCTTTTCTAAAATAATCAAGTGCTTTTCTGAAGTTTTTTGTTGTTAGATAAAGATTAGCTAATATAAAGAAGGTATATCCAGTATCAGAATTTTCTATTCCTTGCTTTTGGATTTCAATTTTTAGTGCTTCTTCATAATATTTAATTGCTTTTTTATATTGCCCCTTTTTTTTCCAAATAGCACCTAAATTATTGTAACACCTTAGAGTTGAAGGGTGTTCATTTCCATGGTTAAGAATTTCAATTTTTAGTGCTTTTTCTAAATGATAAATAGCTTTATCATAGTTTTTTTTATGTGACCAAAGTAATCCTAAATTATTGTGTGATATTGCTAAGGAAGGGTGCTCATTTTCGTGCACCTTAATTTTTATCTCTAAAGACATTTGATAATACTTGATTGCTTTATCATAATTTTTTTTTGCAGACCATACCAACCCAATGTTATTGTAAGTTGTACTAATAGAAATATGATCTTTATCGTACAATTTCATCTTAATTTTTATAGACTTTTCATAATAGTCTATTGCTTGATCATAGTTTCCTTTATCATATAATGCCAAACCTATATTGTTAAAATATAATGCTGTCCTTGGGTGTTGTTTACCATGGTTTTTTATGTTGATTTCAATGGCTTTATTAAACAATTTCAATGCCTTATTATAGTTCTTTTTATTTGACCAGGCTGATCCTAAATTATTATATGATGTCGCTAATAATGAACTTTTATTACCATAGTTTTTTAAAATAAAATCAAGATCTTTATTGTAATAATCAATCGCTTTGTCATAATCGCCTTTGTTTTTCCATATAAAGCCCATGTTATTATATGTTGAACCTATATTTTTATGATTTCCCCCAAAAAGTTTTAAGGTTACATCTAATGACTTTTTATAAAATTTAATTGCTTTATTGTAGTCTGCAATAAACTCAAATTGTTTAGCTAAAGAAAAGTAAAAGTCTCCCGCAATTTCATTTTCTTCATTTACAGTAAATGAACTTAGTTTATCAAGTTCTTTTTTTCTTCGCTCCTTTGGGATATAGGTAATGGATTTTACAAAAAGATTGGCTTTTAAAATATTGTCAGGTTTTATAATGCTATTAATTTTTTTGTAAATTATTTTTACTTTATCATTTTGCTGTGCACTTTCCAATTTTTTAATCGCCTTTTCGAGCACATCAATGTCATTGTCTGAAGGATCAGCCAGCAGTTCATCCATCACTCGTTCTATGGGATGAATTAAAAACGCCTGAGCTAGGGGATAGGCACTTGCTTCTAATGCTTTTCCTCCTTCATCTATGAGCCACATAAGCCGTGACAAGTCGTTCTTTTCTACATCTCTAACTAGGCACTGTTCTATACCCTCTGTAATACCTCTTAATTGGTTGTTTTCTAGTAGTTCTTTTAAAGCTTCTGCTCCTTTGCCTTCAGCTTGCTGTTCAATAACTTCTCCCAATACATAATGAAAATAACCCTCTACGGTAAAAGTCACCATGACCCGTTCTTCCTTAATGGTTTCGGTAAGTACCCCTTCAAAAATCAATTGCTGGTAGGGAGAATCAATTTGTATGCTTCTTACAAAAGCACCAATCTGCTCGTCTTCGAAAAGATCATCCAAAGCAAGAATGTGCTGTTGTTTTTCCAGCATTAATTCCGCAAGGCGATATAGCAGCAGGTGGTTATTGGTCATTTGTTGTTAATATTTTATCTTGAAGTAGTTTGACATGTGGAAAATCTGCCCCATAATTATATTCAAAGATAAATTTTGATTTTTCATAGTATTCTCTTGCTTTGACTTTAGAACCTTCTTCAAAATAAACATCGCCAATATCATCAAAATTTAAACCTAAATTATGATGATATTTATGAAAAATCTGTTTATCAATTGAAAGTGCCTTATTGAAAAAATTATGAGCGGTTCGATACTCACGTTTTCTCAAATAAGCTGATCCAATATTACTATAGTTTCTTGCTGTTAATGGATGAATGTTCCCATGATTTTTAAGTATTATATCTAATGCTTTTTCAAAAATTGCAATTGATTCATCATAATTTTCTTCTAATACTTTAATTAAAGCTAAATTATGAATTGCATCAGCTGTTGAAGGGTGGTTTAGTCCATATATCTGTAGACATTTTTTGTGCGATAACTTAAAATAATATTCAGCTTTTTCTATGTTCTGTTTATACCAATAAACTGAACCAAGGTTACTATAAATCTTTTCTAATTTATCTTCAAAATTACCTTTTTTCGATTTGAAAATTTTGATAGATTTATCAAAAAGGCTTATTGCTTTTTCAAAGTTGGAAATGATTAAATATTGCGTTCCTAATTCAAAAATAATTTCTGGGTAAATATCAAGATTATTATATTGTTGAACCTCAATTTCAACCCTATTTATAAGTTCCAATTTTAAGTTTTTTGATATAAAAGGTATCGCTTTTACTACAACTGTTAAGTAGTGTACATTATCATAATTTTCTTGCTTGCAAATAGTTGTATAAATAGATAGAAGACACTTGTTTTTTTGTGCTATTTCTAAATTATAAATAGCCTTAAGAATAACAACTAAATCGTTTTCGGTTGGGTTTTCTAATAAATATGATAAAACTATTTTGTGATCTATCATCAAAAAAGCCTGAGCTAATGGATAGCTTGTTATTTCCAATGCTTTTCCTCCTTCATCAATGAGCCACATTAGCCGTGACAAGTCGTTCTTTTCAACATCTCTTACTAGACATTGCTCAACACCCTCAACAATTCCTCTCAGCTTATTATTCTCCAGTAGCTCTTTCAAAGCTACAGGTCCTTTATCTAAGGTTTGCTTTTCAATAACTTCACCTAATACATAATGAAAGTAACCCTCTACTGTAAAGGTGACCATTATACGTTCTTCTTTAATGGTTTCGGTCAGTACCCCTTCAAAGATCAATTGCTGGTATGGAGAATCGATTTGAATACTTCTTACAAAAGCCCCAATCTGTTCGTCCTCAAAAAGATCATCCAAAGCAAGAATGTGTTGCTGTTTTTCAAGCATGAGATCCCCAAGGCGATATAGAAGTAAGTTGTTATTGGTCATAAGATTATAATTTGATTATTGAGAAATCAATTTTTGATGATACAGCGTCCAAATACTAGTAAAACCACCACGACTTTTAGGTAATCCTTTTCCATTATAAAGTTCTAAAAATAAGCGCATGAGTAGGGGGTTGTCTAGCTGATCGGCCAATGATCGGTCTTTGTAGGTTAACTCTTCTAATGTAAAATTGGGTTTTCTTCTGACCTTGTCTTTTTTGTTGGAAGTATACATGTCCCAGGCGCCTTCAACTTCTTTTTTATTGAGTGGCTTCAGCCAATGACATGCTTTTGCTACGATGTTCTTTTCATCGCTGCTATCCGAACCATCTACATATACTAAAGATTCAAATTCTGGTTTTACAGAGGGTAATTCACTTTTGGTATTTACCCTCCAGCTCAATACTACTTTAATATGACCGCCTTTATGAATGTTTAAAAACGCTAAAATATCATCAAAAAGTTGTTCTGCATTTGGATGCTCATTGCAACCATCAATTAATATTATAAATGGGTTGTCTTGTGTGTAACCAAAAGCTTTTGATTTGGAAATATTTACATCTTTAGCTAGGTTCAATCGAACCTGAATTTCCTCCCACAATTCATCCCCTGCAAATCGGTTTCCTCTCAGCAGTAATGTATCAATACCTCTTTCATTGTACTGACGGTTCATTTCAACTAGCAGATTGGTTTTTCCGCTACCTGCCTCTGCGCTTACAAAAAACAGTCCGGCTAAAGCTCCAATCCATGAACGAAGTGCAATTTCTGCATCTTGTCTTTCTTGATAAATCTCAGGAATTACTTTTCTTTCCTTAATTAAGCCACCCACAAAATCTTTGTTGTTTTCCTTTATTAACTCTTGGAATTTTTCTTTGCTGAGTTGTTTATTGGTTATGGGTTCTTCACGGTCTTTGTCACCAATCATTTTATTGAGCTGTTCCAGTACGTTTCCAGATGTTTCTCCTGATATACTCTCAGGGCTAAAAAACACCATTCTCTTACCTGTATTTTGCTCATATACCATCAGCTTAGCATTTTCAGAAACTTCTTTTATAAAATACTCTCCTGGAAGTACAAAAAACGGCACCACACTAATTTGTTCATTTTTTGCATTTAACATAGCTACATTGGATAGAAGTTTGGTTTTAAGATTAACTTGAGTTATCTCATTACCCATTAGCCGCAGCGTAATATTTCTGTCTTTACTGACAATAGAGTAATTTTTACAAAACTCCATTTCTAAAAGCAGTTCCTTAAGAATGGCAAAATTTTCTACCCACAATGCTTCACATTTTTCTCTTGATGGAACCATTCCATGGCCTAAATAGTGGTTTCTAAAGTTGATTAACGCCCCAATTCCAGTTTGGTCATTGTATTTTTTTGCCTTTTTTTCACTTTCTATTTTTTTATAATACATTGGAAGCTCTTTTACAAACCATTGGTGTTTATTTTCTTTTAAAGCTTTCACGGTTTCCCTCATAAAAGCGTTCCAAAAACCAAACTGTGGACGGAATAAAAATTGCTTGAAATTTCTGTTGATGTCCTTTACCTTAAGATCTGAACTGAAATATTCCGAAGCGGTAACTAGCCCTAAATATTTGAGATAGTTCAAGAACGTTTCTTTTAATAAATGAATTCTTTTGAAAGGTTCGGTTTCTGTAAGTGCTCTGTGATAAGGATGCGCTAAAAAGTAGGGATAGGTGTCTATAATCCTCTGATCTTCTTTATCGACCAATTGCTCTTCTAATTGATTCTTTGTTTTTAATGATTTAAATCCTTTGTAGCTAAGTTGAGTAATATTATCAATTTGGTATGCATTTCCTTCTTCAGTCTTAATGGTTAATTTACCTGAGCAACTATTTTCGTATCCATTAATATTGCTTTTTGTCTTTTGGTCAACAATGGATAGTTTCTTAAGAAACTCACATTGATTAAGCATTTCAACAAAAATGGGTTCATATAGCTCATATATTTTTTTGCTTTCTTCTTCAGAAAATACCGTTCCATGTCCCAAATACTTATTTCTAAAATTGATCAATAATTCGAGTGGTGTATTTTCAATTTTTACTGTTTGAGTTTGTCCTTTCCAATCGGTATACGTATTGTTAATAGTAAGCCGTTTAATTTTTCTAGTTCTTCCTGTTTTAGATTTCACACCAAAAAGCGTCATTATTTCTCCAAGAACAGAAAGCTCTGCATCTTCATCTAAGAGTGTTACTACTTTTGCAGCCATTGAGCTCCACAGGCCATGACTTTCTTTTGATTCTAGTGTTTCAAATATGGAATTTAACTCCTCGTTTTGGTTATCTTTTTGGAGATATATTTCTTTTAGAAAGCTTCCATTTATTCGAAGAATCCCCATCAGGGAATCTGACATTAGATATAGTTTAGTGAAATAACTTTCACTTTCTAAAAGTTTATGAATTGGTCTTGCAATATGTACAGGAAGTTCATTTTTAAGCTCTTGTAATTTTAATGTATAATCAGACATATTTAATAGATTGTATTATTACATATTAGTAAGATATAATAAAATTGAACATTAGATATCGTACTTAAAAAAATATTAGCTGTGTTTTACACTTAATCCAATTCAAATGAAAATTTATATTCAAAGAAAAGCCAATTACAACAACGTTGAAATTGTTTCTGAAAAATTAGAGCTTAATGAAGAAATCCTTTCTTTTTGGCTTTTAAATAGGGTAGAAGTACCCCATTTTAATAACGCTCAAGAGGTTAAAAATTTCATTACCGCTATAAATTTATTAATTGAACCTGTTGCTGGTGGGGTATACGGTCCAGTTGGCTATTTCTATGACACTGACTTAAGTCCCATTGAATCGCTAGGTAATATGGTAATTACAACTTCTTCTGGTGAAGCTATTGAGGTGGAGATAAATAAATACAAGATGTGGGATGACAATCAACCAGAAGGGAATGTAAAATTAAGAGATATCCTTCAAGAAGAAAAAGAGGAAGTTCTTGACGTTAAATCTTATTCTTCCTATTCAGCAGAGAAAGAACACAATGGTGGTTTTACGTTTTATGGCCTGTGTGTTGATTACATCATTCCTTTTCTATCCATTTATTACAATGAAAAAAATGGTAAAAATGCATTAGACTGGTACGAACTAAAAACAGGGGATAAAGTTGAAGTTATAGACGATGTTGATGACCATTGGATTTTTTCAGAGGATTAGTCAAACATTCAAAATGGGTTCAATAACCCACAAAGTTGTCATAAAACACAAAAATATCAACTTAAACTATAAAATCTATCCAAGTAAGGAAATAATATAACCCATTCCTCCAAGCCATAAGATTTGAACTATCCATCCAGTAATACTAAGAGAAAATGGCCTAAATCCGTTGGTGAACCTTCCATCTCTTTTTGAAAATAGATTGTTAATTATAAAAAATCCAAATCCCATAGTCATTCCAACAATTTCTATTGTCTCCATATTTTAAAATTATTTATTTAGCGTGTTTTAATTAATATTTATTTACAATTGAATTTGTTTGAAAGTTGACTAAATTATTACTTTGGTTAACTTTCAACTGATTCTTCAGTATTTTCGTTTTTTTCTTCTTTGTTTTCTGAAGCTTCTTTTTCTTTTACAGCTATTAAAGCTTTTAAATCGTTATTTAAATTAATACTGTCTCTAAGATTAAAATTCATATTTTTAATAGGTATAAGATGGGTTTTTTCATCTTTAAATGTTAACATAATTCCATTTTTTGAACTTTTAGAAAAAGATTGAATATCACTTATTTGAAATTCTTCTTGAGTTCTATTGTCTTTGTAGGATAGAATACCATTATTTATTTTAACATAATCATTGCGATCACGTATTAGTTTAAATAAGTTAAATAATGTTGGCAGGAAACTCAGTAAGGAAAGATACCCAATTCCGTAATAATATTCTAGGTTTGATAAACCTTCTTTTTTACTAATAAAATCATATAAATAATAGGCAACACCTAGAAAAATCAAAATTCCTAAAAACTTGGGCCATTCTTTAGGGTTATAGATTATTACTCCATCTTTTTCTGATTTTCCAGAACCCATAAATTGTATAAAAATAAAACTGGCTAAAGTGTTGATTAGTCCGGTTATAGCTATTCTCCAAAATCCAAATATTACCCATGTCTCGTAGAGTAAATATAGCAATCCAACTGAAGCTAACAAAGCTAAAATTACAATTACAACAACTACTTTACTGGATGCTTTTTCTTCAGCCATAGTTTATTTCTTTTTAATTAATTTATTTTTTTCTTTTCCTAATCCTCCTAAATGTGTACAATTAAAAATTTGTTCCATTGATTCATAAGGCACTTCTACTTTTTTGTATCCATAAGTTTTTTCTAAGGTCACAACTTTGTTGTTGTCTCCTCCGCTAATATCGATATCACTCATTTTCATTTGACTTGGATGCTCGTATCCACATGCGTGTGTCATTTGTAAAGTCTCCTTTCTAAGTGTATTTATATAGTTACCAAATCTAAAAGATTTAATCACAGGATCTAAACCTCTTTGGAGTCTTTTACTTTGTGTAGCAATTCCAGTAGGGCAGTGTCCTGTTTGACATTCTTGAGCCTGTATACAACCAATTGATAACATAGCTTCTCTGGCAATATTGATAAAATCAACTCCCATAGCAAATGCCTTCAGTACTTCAGAAGGAAAGCCTAATTTTCCAGACCCTCCAAAAGCAATATCATTACATAAATCTCTTTCTTTAAAAACATTATATACCTCACTAAACCCAAAAACCCATGGTAAAGCCACATGATCTGCAAACGAAGGTGGAGCAGCACCAGTACCTCCTTCACCTCCATCTATCGTTATAAAATCAGGACCTTTTTTCTCTATTTTCATGATATCTGCTAATTCTTTCCAATGACTTAAATCTCCAACCGCAGATTTTATTCCAACAGGTAAGCCTGATTTTTCAGCTAATTCTTCAATAAAATCTACCATTTCTCTAACATTTCCAAATGCAGTGTGGTAGGTTGGAGAAAGAACATCAGTATGAGGTTCAACACCTCTAATATTAGCGATTTCTACTGTATTTTTTTTAGCAGGAAGAACCCCGCCTTTTCCAGGCTTAGCACCTTGGGATAGTTTAATTTCAATAGCTTTTACTTTACCTGGATATGGATCTAAAACTTTATTTTTGAAGGTGTCAAAATCAAAATATCTTTTTCCATCTTTAGTTATTCCGCATCCATAGTACCCAGTCCCAATATGAAACATTACATCTGCTCCTTTTTGATGGTAAGGAGACAAGCCACCTTCACCAGTATTATGGTAACACCCAACCATAGCAGCACCAGTATTAAGAGCTGTATGAGCATTAGCAGAAAGACTACCATAACTCATAGCTGAAATATTTACTATAGAGTAAGGTCTAAAAGGATTCTTTCTGTTCTTAGCTTTGCCAATTATTTTAGCACAAGGCATAAAGTAGGGGTCATTTTTTTCATGATTAATATGATTTTCATCTACTTTAAATGGAAACATTTTAGGATTAACAAATATATGTCCAGGATGATATAGATCTTTATCAGTTCCAAAACCTTCGTAATTATTTTCTTTCTTAGACGAAGAATCTATCCAGTTTCTTTGACTTCTGTTAAAGGGAAGTTCCTCTCTGTTGCTGGCTATGAAATATTGTCTTATTGGAGGACCAAGCAAAATAAATACATTTCTTAATCTACCTAAAAGAGGGAAATTTCTCGTGATGGTATTCTTTTTTTGAAAAATATCGTAGATTGTTATTAATAACAATATTATACCAATACATATTAGTGCGTAGGTGAAAACTCTCATATTTTTTGTTTTTTAGATTAAATTAACAAATTTTTATAAATTTAGTTAAAAATTAAAAATCATTATTTAAAAGTTAATACGTTGAAACAAATATATTAACGATTAACATTTTAATTTAAATTTTTTATGATCAAAATAAAACCAAAATATGTTCTAGAGGGTTGTCCAATTCAAACTTCATTTGATTTACCCAAAAAAAGAACTGTTTTAGTTTTTTATGGTTGGAAGTCCTTTATTAGAAAATCAGATGATGGTATTGTACTTTACATAAAAAAGAAAAAGAAAAAAATAACTGCTTATTACTGGAATAGATTCTTCTTTAAAAAAGAAAAAATTTACTTAAATATTAATACTTATAAATCAACCAATATCAACGATTTAAACCATGAGCTTTCTGGCGCAATTGATATTAAAAAAAATCCAATTATTTCTACATTTTCTAAAGAGAAATTACTTAAACCAAAAACCAAATTCTTCCCAATCAGTAAAAATATTAATAAACCAAGCCTAGTATTTAAAAATCTTTACAGTAGTAATATTTCATCTAGGATTAGCTTTGAGAAAAAGATTTCAGATGTAAGTAAAAAAATTCAATCAATAAACACCAAAACTTCTTTTGACAACAAAGAATTTGAAAATTTTAAAAAACAAGCAATACATAATCAACAATTTATTTAGATATGGAAGTACAAGAATATTTAGAAAAACATAATAAAAGACAACACAAAGAAACTACAAGTAAGTTTAAAACGTTTTTTAGAAAAGTAAAAAACTTTTTTTTCCCAAAACCTTCAAGATTTACTAGGTTTTTATGGTGGTGCTCAGGTGCAGATAGTGTCTTGCTGAAAATATCACCTATGAAAGATAGGGTTAAATATGCTGGAATAGGCGGAATAGTTTTATGTACTGGAGTTTTAGCTGCTTTTTCAGGCGGTTTTGCTTTTTATACTATTTTTTCTCCTAAAGGTGAAGCCGTCCACGATAGTGCTGTTCATTTAGATGTCATTTTACCAACTTTAATATTTGGTTTTGTGTGGGGGTTAATTATCTTGAATTTAGATAGGTTTATTGTATCTAGTACTGGAAAAGGAGACGGTACAGACAAAATTACCTGGAAGGAATTTGGTCAAGCAATTCCTAGAATAGTAATAGCTCTTATACTTGGGGTTGCTATTTCCTCCCCTTTGGAAGTGAGGATATTAAAATCTGAAATTGATGCTAATCTTCAAAAAGTCCAAGAAGATTATAAAATTGAATTAGACCTTCAAACAGATTCTGTTATAAATATGCAAATTGTAAGATTAGATGAAAAAATTGAAGTAGTTGAGGGTAAAATAAAAGTATATGATGATTACGTAGAAAAAAGAAGACAAGAGTTAAATGATCAAAGTCTTAGATTGGAACAAGAAGCTGAAGGTAAATTTGGTAATCCTGGTAGAGGCCCCTCCTATAAAGCCAAGTTAGAAAATTTAATATTTAAGAAAGCAGAGCTAAAAAAATATGTTGAGCAAAAATCTGATGAAATTTCAAATCTCAGATTAGATCAAGAAAAACTCCATGACCAAATTGATGAAATAGACGAGTCAAGAGCTGAAAAGAAAGAAAAAAATGAAGCCGTAGCTCATCAATTAGATGGTCTATTAAAAAGAATTCAGATATCTCATGAAATTGGTGGGGTGGTGCCATGGGTGATTTTAGCTGTATTGCTTTGTATTGAAATGGGACCAATCTTCTTTAAAATGATGTTGACTAAAGGTGTATACGATTATTTAGCTGAAAATATGGACAGAAAACTGAAAGCATATTCTGGAATAGTTCATAAAGAAGAGATTTTCCAGGATAAAGATGGGACTATACATAGAGACTATTATGAATTTTTAGAAGAGGACCAAGAATTGCATGAGAAAAAATTGAAATTAGAAAGACAATCCGACCTTTCTAAAAAAATTATCCATGCTTGGCATTCCACTAAATCTCAAGAAATTTCACAAAATCCTGATAAATTTTACGATTCTAATTCTTAATTAAATATAGTTTTGATAAAATCAATTTTAGGTATTGAGGAAATTTTATTTAATAAGGTTTCTAAAAGTGAACAATCAAAATATAAGTTAGTTATATTCTTGTTTATAATCTTGATCCTTTGTTCTGTTATTTCAGGTTATTACATGGCTCATATGATTTATCAAAATAAGTATTTTTCAGTCCCAGTGGGAGTTTTTTTTGGATTTATTATGTTCTCTATATTTAAATTTAGTTTGAGCAGTATTGAAAGAGATAATTCTACAATTACTAATGAAAGAAAAATATTAAACTTTTCTTTCTTATTTAAATTAACAATGCTTTTAATTTTTGGTGTTTTTATTGCTTTTCCCTTGTCTTGCTTTATTCAAAGAAGTTCAACTCAACATTTAATTGATAATCAAAAAACAATTATGATCGATGACTACACAAATTCTCATCTTTCTTACAATGAAAAAAGCTTAAATATTTTCAATGATAAAATTGAACATATTAGTATTCAAATTGATTCGCTAAATACTGCCAAATTCCAATTTAAAGACTCCCTAAAAAGAAAACTTGGCAATCTGTTTGATTTATCACTTGCCATAAGAATCATTGAAGTTGATATTAAAAAGTCTGAAAATAAAATGATGAACCTTATTGAAAAAAGAGATTTATTAGAGGCTACATTATTGGTGAAAACAGAAAATGATATTGAACTTTTTAAAAAATCTTTAGTTAATGCTGAACTTCCACTTTTTCAACTTTCAAAAATCTCCACCAAACCTCTAGGGGTTTTTATAATTACAATAATTAACCTTATTTTAATCTATACATTATACATCACTAATTCTCTTTGTTTTAATAATAAGTACGAATATGCAAAGGAACAATCAATGCTATACAGATCAATTATAATTTCAGAACACAAAAAAAATATAAATAGTTGTAAATCTATATTGAAAGAAAAGTTTGACCATAATTATGATTTTAAAACCAGATTTGAAGATTCACCTTTTGATAAAATACCCATTCAATTAAAAGAATTAAAAGTTCAATACAATGGTTTAGAAAATTATTTTGACGGAATTTCTGTAAAAGAAAATGAAAAGGTTTAAAACTGAATATATAGAAAAGTATCTAATTCAAGGGGATTTTGAAAGCAATTTCATATCTGTTAAAACCGATTCCGATAAAGATAATAAAAGAAGAGTTTTAAATACTGATGGAAGATATAAATTGAAAGATAAAAAGTCTTTTAATTCAATTGAATTAGTAGGCAGACACAAAATTACCAATGCCAAAATTATAAAATCTTTTCCCAAAGCAATAGAAGATAAAAAAGATGCTTTTAAACAAATTTCTTTTTTAGAGGATATAGAGCTTTATCCTTTAAAATCTCAGAAACAACCATTTGAAACAGAGAAAAGATGGAATAATAATAAAACAGATAAATTAATTATTAATCATTTTTATGTGGACCAGCCTGAAATAATTGATTCTTTTTATGATGAAGGAATTAATAAAGGGCTTTTGAAAGGAACTGTTTATGCTTCAGTTGGAGAATATATAGAAAAACCAATAATAGAAAAACCAATAATTAAAAAGCCACCTACTACCATAAATATTCCAATCGAAGCAGATGAAATTGAAGAACCTCTCCCTTTAAATACATCAAATACAATAAACAATCCAGGAGTCGTAAGTCAAAGTCCTAATGGTTGCAGTAAATACAATCCTCTCAACAGAGAAAATTATTCAAATAGTGGTGTCACTTCACCTGGGTGTGGTCATTTTTTACCAGGTGGTTATAGTAGTAGGCTTCCTGGTGGCTGCATGACCCTAGGTTCTGGATGTTTTCCATCTTGGTTAATGGGCTGCCAGAGATTGGGTTGTGGGTTATTATCCTTTTTAATAGGTCTAGCAATTTTGCTTTTATTACTAAAGCAATGTAATAACTCTGGTGCTAATTCTAGTAACAACGAATCAGGTAGTGATTCCAGAGTTGACACTGTTAGGATCTATGAAGTAGATACTGTAGAAAGAGTAGTTTTAGATACTTTATATTCAGTGGATACTGTACAGCTTTCCGATACTGTATTTACTGTTATTAAAAATGCATTACCATTACCTAATGTTATTTTTAAAACAAATTCTGCGGTTATTAGATCATCTTCCGTAGAAGGTATTAAAAGCCTAGGTGATTCATTAAAGTCACATCCAGAATTAAACATGATAATTTCAGGACATACAGATGCTTCTGGAGACGATAATCATAATGATACTTTGTCGTTCTGTAGGGCTAAGTCTGTTAGAGATGTATTGGTTGATTCTTGTGGTATCTCCCCAGAAAGATTAATGTTCGAAGGTTATGGAGAGAAATGTCCAGTCGAAGATAATAATTCAATTGAAGGTAAAACTACCAATAGAAGAGTAGAGTTTAGGTATTTTGGAGAGTCGAGTGGTAAATGTGAAAAATTTAAAATTCAAATAGATGAAAATGTTTGTAATTCGGGTTCTTATTTAAGTTCTGTTGAAATCCCAAGTTATAAAAGTGACACCATCATAAACCATAAAATAAAGTCAAAAGAAACTTTATATTCATTATCTAAAAAGTATAACGTAAAAATTCAAGATATTATTGATCTAAACCCTGGAGTTAATAAAAATCTGTCTGTAAATAGAGTAATTAAAATTCCAATTTCGAAAGATGATGAAAATCTTAAAACAAAAACAGATAGAAAAGTTTCTAATAATAATTGGTATACTGTAATTAGTTCAACAAAAATGGTATCAGTGAAATCTGAAATGCACCTTAATTCAAAAGTTTTATTTAGATTAAGACAGGGCCAAAAATTTGAAGTTGTTGATTCTAGCAATAAAAAATGGTGGAGAATAAGATTTAAAAAAACAGAAGGATTTGTTAATAGTCACAAAATTGTAAAATTAAATAACAACAATGAGTGATAAAAAAATAGTCATAAAAGGAAAATTTATTGGTTATTACTCAATTGATAAACCCATAAAAGGAACTTACGATACTTTTAAAATTAAGTGGGATAAAATAATTATAGAATCTCCTAAAAAAATTGATGACTATAATGTAAATGAACTTAAAATTGGTAATTACCAATATGTTGGAGATTTAACAAATGAAAAGTTCAAAATTTTAAGTCCTGATAAAACCTTAATTTCTCAAGAAATATTAAAGTTTGTTATTTTAAAAAACATTCACATCTTAAAAGCTATAAATGATGATGGAAAAAAATATTTTAAAGCGGAAGGTGATTTTTATGGCAAACTTCCATTTACGCCAACTCTAGAAATAAAGAAATTAAATCTTAAATCACAAGATAATACAAAGATAGTTACTGAAAATTTAACAGAGAGTGAACCTGTAACAGTAAGACAGTTAGAAGAGTCAAAAGGGTGTTTTAAGGGAAAAAAGAATACTATTATCTCAAACCAGCCAAAAGAAGAGAAAATTATTACTGGTACTGATTCTAATTCAACTGATATTAATGGTAAATCTAATAATGAAGGATGCGGTAAAAAATACACTCCTGCTCCAACATCAAGACTGGGTAAAGCTTCAAATTGGTTTAAGAATAGTAAAGTAAACAAATTAAATAACAATTATTTTCAGAGCAGAGGAGGTCAAAGAGGTACAGGTTGTAATAGACGCTCCAGTAATGGTGGTTGCCTAACTTTCATTCTTTTTTTTCTAGGTCTTTCTTTTTTAGTTTCATCATTTGATACTTCTCCATTAATTAGTGCAATTATTTTAGGGCTATTTGGTTTATTCTTGATTCTAGCAAGTTTTATTCCTAGACTTAGAGGCTCTGTAGGCTCTATTATTGGTATGTTATTTTTATTATATGTAATGGGTTCGGCACTAAGTTACATATCAAATTTCATTAATGAAGACTGGTGGCAGCAAGATTGGGTTGAACAAAAGAGTGATGAAGAAAAAGAGTGGGAAAAGCAAAGAGAAAGAGAAGAGGTAGATTCTGAAGATACAGATAGTACTGGAAAAGATGGTCCTATTACTTATTTTCAGCATAATCATAACTGGAAAGAAAATAGTGGTAACAAACGTAATTCTAAATTTAGAGTAAGAAAAAACTATTTTCAAATTGCTAAAAATAAGAGAAATAGTATTCAACCTAACACTAGTAATTCCTCAGTTTATTGGAATAAAATTTATTCTTCAATGGTTCAAAGTGATAGAGGAAAACTTACTGAAATATGTCAGATGTATGATAAAATTGGAAAAGAACAAAACTTAAATTATAATCAGTTTGCAGACATGGTAGTTACTTCAATTCAGTGGATTCCCTACGTACTGGTACTAGAAAAATCATGTGAAGATTCTAAAAATGATGGTGGGTTTGTAACAGAATATTTGTTAAGCGGAAAGCCATGTCTTGGAAACATCAAATTTGGCATTCAGTCCCCAGTTGAATTTATGTCTAATTTTAAAGGTGATTGTGATACTCGATCTGTCCTCTGTTTTATGATATTAGATCAATTTGGTTATGATGTTGCAGTATTGGTTTCTGAGCAATACGGTCATGCCATTTTAGGGATCAATTTAAACTCCGGAGGTGGGGATTATGTAAAACATAAAGGAAAAAGATATTATGTATGGGAAACTACTGCTACAGGCTTTGAAGTAGGTAACATACCTCCAGCATGTTCAAACTTAAGGTATTGGAAACCAGCACTAACTAATAATTAAAATTTATATATTTATAATCATGGATAAACAACTTATAATCTCATTTTTAGAATTATCAATTGCAGTTGTAATTGGTATTTTGTCGTTATACATCACTCATTTTGTAGTGGTAAGAATTTACAAAAGTAAATTCCCGTCTGACAATCCCTACAAAAACAATGCTTTTCTCATTTTTATGACAGGAATGATGTTCTCTGTTGCATATCTTCTTTCGGGTATCATTCATCCTTTATCTTCTACTCTTGATTTATTAACAAAGTCTTATCCTGAAACTTCAGATCTAATTCTTTCTTACGGAAAGTATCTAAGTCTTTTCACTTTAATTGGTTTGGTTTTGGGTGGAATTATTAACTTTTTGGCATTCTTTCTTTTCTCTTCTTTAACTACTCAGGTAAATGAATTAGATGAAATAAAACAAGGCAATATTGGAATAGCAATTTTTATATCTGTAATGGCCATTACCATTGCAGTGTTCTGCAAAGAACCATTTCTGGTGGTCTTAGAATCATTTATACCATATCCCGAATTACCTAGGTTGTTTTAAAAAGAATTTGGTTAATTCTCTATTTGTGCAATTATTTTTTAATCTTCCTCAGAATAAGTGGTGGCTGACCATATATACTCTTCGTTACAATAGAGAATCGATTTATAGATTCTTGGAGGTACATTAGAGTCATTTTCATTTTTGTAATACTCAGAATCCTCCTTAAATTCCTCTCGAATAGCTTTAACTTCTTGTTCAGAGACTAAACTTTTTAGTTTATCCCAGTCTTCATTTTCAACATACCCAACATGCTCAATTCCACTGTAAGTTTCGCTCTTTAAATCATTAATACTAATCTTTAGTATTTCTATATTATAGTCTGTGAACTCAAGCTCTTTGGCAAATTTCTCACCTAAGTACTCTGATAAATAATCTGTATCAATATTTTTTTAATGGCTTCTATACAGTTACTCATGATTTTAAGAATTGTATTTGACTAATTTAAATAAAAACAAATAAATTCTAGAAATACTTAAAAGGTTAAATATTATTTATGGCACCGGATCATGTCCACTTCCCCCTTTAGGATGACATTTTCTAATTCTTCTCCATCCCATCAAGCTCCCTTGAAAAAACCCATATTTTTTAATAGCCTGTTTAGTATATTCTGAACAGCTTGGCGTAAATCTGCAAGTTGCTGGAAACAGAGGAGATATAATTCCTTGATAAAGTTTAATTACCCATATTGAGACAATTTTCATTTATTTAAGATTTGAAACATCACATCTTTCATTTTTACAATTAGTTAATAAATTACTTTCACTGTAATTTTCTACTTCTTTGTCTAATAATTGTCTTTTTTCTTTACTAAGTTTTTTAAGTATTTTACCTTCTACAAATCTTTTGAGCTCTTCATGGTTTTCAAGTTTAAGTTCTGGAACTTTTTTTGGTGAACCATCTTCATCCTTAGCAACCATTGTGAAAAAACATGAATTGGTGTGTTTTGAAATACTAGTCCTTGGGTTCATAGAGTCTATCCTAATTCCTATAATCATGGAAGAATTACCTACATAATTAACAGATGATTTTAATGAAACCAATTCACCTACTTCGACAGGTTGTAAAAATTCAACACCTTCCACTGCTACAGTTACACAATAAGAACCACTATGTTTTGCTGCACAAGCAAAAGCAACTTTGTCCATTAGTGATAGTAAAATTCCTCCGTGAACCTTTCCAGAAAAGTTGGCATAGCTAGGAATCATAAGCTCGGTAATAGTAGTTTTAGAGTAAGAAACTGTTTTAATTTTCATGTTTGATGTTTTTAAAAAATTCACTATCGTTTAGACCTATTTTCAAGTAAAGATCAAAACCTACAATTATAATAAAACTGCAAATCCTTATCCATATAAGAGTTATTAATAACCCTGCAACAGATCCATATACTTTATTATAGTTAGAAAAATTATTAAAGAAATAGGATAACAGTAAAGAGGCTACTACAATTACAATTAGAGTTGTTAAGGTTCCTGCGTTTATAAATTTGAGTTTAAAACTATCCGATTGAGCATATCTAAAAATTAGACTTATCGCAAACAAAAGGGAGTAAATAGTAAATATCCATTTTGAAAAATTTATTACGATGTCTATAAATGAAACACTAAAATTCTGATTAAAAAAATTCATAATAATTTCTGCTCCATAATTGAAAAAAACAGTGATAATTATTAGAGCGAAAAGTTTTAAGAATAATGCGATTGATAAAAGACGTTGTTTTATTGTTTTATATTCTTTTTGGATTAAATGTGAATTGTTAAGTACATCTATCATTGTATTTAACGCATTAGAAGAATAGTAAATAACTAGCAATAAACCCAGACTTAACAAACCATAATATTTGTTGTTAATTAAGTTGTTAAGAGTGTTCTCAAATAAGTGGTAGGCACTTGGCGGGGAAATAATTTTAATTTCTTCCAAAAGAAGCTCTTGAAAGTTTGGAATTGGAATTATTGGAATCAGTGTTACTACAAATATTATTGCTGGAAAGACAGCTAAAAACAAATCAAAAGCTATTGCAGAACTTTTTACTCTATAGTTGTTATTTTTAATTGATTTTAAAAGAAAACTAAGTACTTGATAAATAGATAACCCATTAAATCCAAATAACTTGATGTTGCCCAGAGTGTTTTTAATAGATTTTTTCATAGTTTAGTTGAATGTAATTGCTAAATTAAATGTAATGTTAAAATATTTATTATTTATAATTTCTTTTTTGTTTTATAATTTATCTCATTCTCAATCCATTGTCAATACTGAAAAACTATTTACTACAAATGACGAAGGTTTAGGGGCATCTGCTGAACTATCAGGTAGTTCTATTTCTGGAAATGCATCTGTTTTGTTAATGGAGTATTCCCTGAATTTTTCTTACAAAAACGAAGACCATTATCTGAGGTTCCTGTCAGGTGGAGAAACCATTTATGAGGACAATGATGAGGTTTCAAATAGTCTTTTCACTCAGTTAAGATATAATTATTTTATAAATGAAAAAAGTAGGTTATATTCTTTCACACAAATTCAAAGTAATGCTATTCTTCTACTTGAAAGAAGACTATTGTTAGGCGCTGGATACAGAAGAAATATAATTGACATTAAAAAAGATACATCTTCAAGATATGAATTGGATATTAGTGCAGGAGTTATGCAAGAACAAGAGTTGCTGAAAACACCACCCGAATTTAACATAATTGATGGGCAGGAGTCTAGAAATTACACAAGAGCTATTTTTTCTTTGGTAGGAATAATAGATATTAAAGACAAATTCACAATAGTAAATACAACTTATTTACAACAGTATTTAATGAATTTTAATGATTTTAGGCTTTTAAACGAGACCAATGTTATGGTTAAAATTAATGAATGGCTTTCAATAGGATTGGATTTAGAATATCGTTTTGATAGTGATCCTCCAATGGGTCTAAATAAGGTTACAAACATGGAGGAATTCATTCTGAAGAACAAAGATTTCAATACTAATTTAGGTTTGATTTTTAATTTTTAAATATTGGATAGATTTACAGATAATATTTCTGACCATTTAAAAAACTATGTTTATAGACTTATAGACCCTAGAAATGGACAAACATTTTATGTAGGTAGGGGAAAAGGAAATAGGGTTTTTAGTCACGTTAATACTGAAATAAATATAGATCAAGAAGACACCATCAATCTTAAATACAAACAAATTCGAGAAATAAGATTAGCGGGTTTAGAGGTAATACATGTAATCCACAGACATGGTTTAGATGAAAAATCTTGTATTGAGGTTGAATCAGCTTTAATTGACGCTTATCCTGCAATAACTAATGAAATAAATGGTGAAGGAAGTTCTGATTTTGGGCCAATGAATTCCAAAGAAATTATTGATCTATATAGCTTAAGTTATCTAGATTTCAAGCATAATGTGGTAATGATTACTGTTAATAATACAGCCCCAAATAGAGATTTATATGATGCAACTCGTTTTGCTTGGAAAATTAATATCAAAAGAGCAAAAACAGCAAACTTTATTCTTTCAGTTCAAAAGGGTGTTGTTAAAGAAGTTTATGAAGTTTCAGAGTGGAAAATGGCTACAATTGATAATTTCCCGGAATTTAATTTAGATCTACCTCTAAGGTTTGGCTTTAAAGGTAATTTAGCCCCTCAGGAAATAAGAGGGTACTACAATAATAAAAAGATACCAGAAAAATACAGAAAAAAGGGTGCTTCCAACCCTGTTAAATATAACTTTTAGTTGTAATGGACTAGAAATGGACTATTATTTTTTTATTATTAAATTATGAGATATTTAACAAAATCTAGATTTCGTCAGGCAATTGAGTGTCCTACTAAACTATACTATACAAAAAAAGATAAGTTGTATGCCAATACTAAAGAGGAAGATACATTTTTAAAGTCTTTAGCAGAAGGTGGCTTTCAAGTTGAGGAATTAGCAAGACTTCATTATCCAGGTGGCTATTTAGTGGAAGATGATAGAAATTCTAAAAGTTACTATACTGATGCATTATCTAGAACTGAAAAGGCACTATTAACAGAAAATGTAATTATTTATGAAGCAGCTTTTTGTTTTCAAAAGCTCTTTATAAGAGCAGATATACTTATCAAGAATGGGAATAAAATCAAGTTAGTCGAAGTTAAAGCTAAGTCTTTTGACTCTTCTAATACAAATCAGTTAGTGTCTTTAAAAGGCAAAATTAACTCATCTTGGAGACCGTATTTATATGATTTAGCTTTCCAAAAGCATGTTATAAAAAGTGCCTATCCTAATTGGGAAGTATCAGCTTATTTAATGATGGCAGATAGGTCAAAAAAAGCCACTATTAGTGGATTAAATCAGTTATTCAGAATTTCTGATAATAAAAAAAGAACAGGAATTGAATCTATGGTTAATTCTATCGATCAAATTGGTGAATCTGTTTTAGAAGAATTAGCTACTGATGATGTTTTAGAAAAAATTTATAGCGATAAAGATAGAATTATCAAAAGCATGAGTTTTCTAGAAATGATAGATATATTTTCTGATTATTATTTTCAGGACAAAAAAATAAAATGGCCAGTAGGTTGGCATTGTAAATCCTGTGAGTTTAAAAAATCAAAAAAAACAAAAGACAATTTAATAAGCGGTTTTCAAGAATGTTGGAAAGAGCAAATGAATTTTGTAGATAGTGATTTTTTAAAGCCTAATATATTCGAAATTTGGAATTTCAGAGCTGGTCCTAAATTACTTGGTATGGGGAAGTTTTTTTTGGAAGATATTAATCAAGAAGATATTGGGATGAAAACATTAAAAAATAAATTATCTACCCAACATAGGCAGTCGTTACAAGTAGAGAAAACATTAGAATTAAAAAGCTTCGGTAAATCAGACTTTTATTTGGACAAAGAAAATCTAAAACTTGATATAAAAGGCTGGAACTACCCCCTTCATTTTATTGATTTTGAAACCAGCAGCTCTGCTTTACCATTTACAAAGGGTAGAAGACCTTACGAACAAGTTGCCTTTCAGTTTTCTCATCACACAATATATGAAAATGGAAAAATTCAACATTCATCTGAGCATATTGATTTATTTCCTGGTAAGTTCCCGAATTTTGATTTTGTAAGAGCTCTCCAAAAATCATTGGGCAATGATAACGGTACTATTTTTAAATATGCTACTCATGAAAACTCTATTTTAAATGCTATTTATAATCAATTATGTGACTCTAATGAACACGATAAAGAAGATTTGAAAGAATTTATTCGTCAAATAACTAATTCTAATGATAGTGTTGCTGATCAATGGGTAGGAGAAAGAGATATGGTTGATTTATGTGCCTTGGTTAAAAAGTACTTTTATCATCCTTACTTGAAAGGATCTAATTCAATTAAAGCTGTTTTACCATGTGTCTTAAAAATAAGTCATTTTTTAAGGACTAAATATGCCAAACCAATATGCGATATTAATCTTACTTCAACCAATTTTTCTGAAAATCATATATGGTTAAATTCATCCGATTTCGATCCATATAACTCCTTGCCAGATTTGAATTTGGATAACTTGGAATCATCTATTTCAAATTTACAAAGTATAAAGGACGGCGGAGCAGCCTTAACTGCATTTGGAAAGGTTCAGTATACTGGTATGTCAGAAATTGAAAGAGAATTGATTAAAAAAGCTTTACTAAAGTATTGTGAATTAGATACATTGGCAATGGTAATAATTTGGGAGTTTTTTAATTTCGAGATAAATTCCTAAAATTTATTTATTAAATTTATTAATCTATAAATTACAAAATTAAACTTTTATTTTTTTATAATTTAATATGATATCTAATAGTAGAAAATTAAATATTCTTTAATGAAAGAAAGAAATAATATTGTGGTATTTAAAAGAGCCTTAATATTTACTACGATAGCTATTTTCTTTTTTCTTTTGGGAACAACGAGGCATTTCTATTCACAAGGTGTTGAACTATTTACAATGGAAGACATTGAATAATAACTACTTGTTACATTTGAAATTTTTTAAAATACTATATTGAATACCTGAAAAAAAGATGGAAAGAATTGTATTGACTTGGGGGTTAATTCCTATTGATAGTTCGTCAGAAACCATTTATTGTGGAGATTCAGAAACATCAAAGACAAAGGAATTAAATTTTGAAATTGTTGGAAATTCTTTCAAGGGGATTGATAATGATTTTGATTATGACTTTTCTTTAAACGAACTATGGCAATCTAATTCAAATCTTTATTTGGCTATTTCAACCTACATTTCTGAATGTTTTGGCGAATCGATAGCACCAGAACAAATTTATGGTGGTTATTCTTTTGTTAATGATGAGCCAGATGAAAATTCTTTGAGTTTCGAAATTATTGAGTCTGAAGCGGGGGTTTTTATAAATAACAATCAAAAGTATAATGGTAAAATATACATGAGATATTATTTTGAAGAAAAGGGAGAAATTTATGACGAACAAGTATGTGTAACTTCTCATAATTAGAAATATTTTTTATGAAAATTATTTATATCGATTTAGATGGGGTAGTGGCAGATTTTGAAAAGGGTAGAATAGCTCATCCAATGTCTACGGTTTCTCCATATATAGGAAGACCAGATAAGTTACCAGGATTGTATGAGAATTTATATCCAATTCTCAATTCTATAGAATCAGTAAATCAACTACTTTTAAATCCCAACTTTGATGTCTATTTTTTATCAACTGCACCTTGGGATAACCCTGAAGCTTGGATGCATAAAAGGCTTTGGGTTGCAAAATATTTTGATGAAAAATTAATTAGAAAACGTTTGATATTGTCTCATCATAAACAATTGTTGAAAGGAGATTTTTTAATTGATGATAGAAGGTTTAATGGAGCATCAGAATTTCAAGGAAAATGGATTCATTTTGGTAGTGATGAATTTCCAGATTGGATAAGTGTTTTAAACTACCTTAATAAAATAAAATTGTAAAATTTGGAAAATATTTCTGAACAATTAGAAACTTTGATCAATCAATTTTCAGAAAAAGACACCAAGCTTTGTTTGGAAAATAGATTTCCCTATTTATATACTAAAGCTTATTATTTTAACAGAGATGGTCCTGAATCTTATGCTAGTTCCGATGTTTTTAATTTACCGGATAGTTCATTTAGTAGTGAAGATATAGAATTATCAAGGTTGGGTTGCAAGCAGATTTTAAAGGGTAAGGGTTTTAGTCCCAAAAATCCATTTAGAAATTTAGGAATTAGAGGTTGTTACAAGTTATTTGAACTGTTTCACTTTAATTTTACCAATCAACAAGTCACTGAAGTTCTTGATGGAATGTTAGATAAAATGACCTTTAAGCATTTTGTGGATAATAAGGAAATTATTTATTATAATCTTATATAAAATTTTATTATTTCAAATCTCAAATACTAAGAATAGATTAATAATTAGTATTATTATTTGCAATAAGTTTTTCCTTCAGAATTTCAAGGAAAATGGATTCATTTGTTAGTGATGTATTTCCAGATTGGATTTGCGGTTTAAACTATTTATATTAAATAGTATAATTTCTTTTATTGGTTGAAATTAAAAAACCATATTAAATCATATCATCTACTAACTTATTCCATTATTTATTGGATGTTTATTAACTAATAATTTCTAATTTCATATATTAATGATTCCATTTGCAAAAAACACCATTCATATTATTTTTCTTATTCGCTTTTTTAAATTTTAATGCACAGTTAAATCCTGATAGTATTGATATTATAAGGGGAAAATATGGTACTCCTCATATATTTGCTAAAACAGACAAAGAAGTTGCTTATGGCTTAGCCTGGGCACATGCTGAAGACGATTTTAAAACCATTCAAGAAACTTTTCTTCCTTCAAAATATATGATGGGTAGATACAAAGGAAAAGAAGGTGTTCAGCTAGATTATATTTCACAATTACTTAAATGTGAGGAGCTTGTAGATAGAGAAATAGAAAATTTGTCTCCTGAAATTCTTAGGGTAGTGGATGGTTATGTAGAAGGTTTGAATGCATTTGCAAAAAAATTTCCTGATCAGGTTTTGGTTAAAAAAACCTTTCCTATGACAAGAAAAGAATATCTAGTTGGATTTAATTTTATAATTCATTTCTTCTCAGACATATCTAAAGTTTTAAAAGATTTATATTCCAATAAAATTCCTTTAATTCAAGATTCATCTTTAAATAATATTGGCTCCAATGGATTTGCATTCAATAAGAGTAAAACCAAAGACAATAAAACTTATATAAATATAAATACCCATCAACCATTAGAAGGACCTTTTTCTTGGTATGAAGCGCACCTCTCCAGTGAGCAAGGGTGGAATATGGTAGGTGGTCTTTTTCCTGGTTCTCCGTTTCCATTTATTGGAACAAATCCAAACCTGGCTTGGACACATACTTACAATTTTCCAGATTTAATAGACGTCTATCAAATGGAGATACATCCTAAGAAAAAAAATTATTACAAGTATGACCAAGAATGGAAGAAATTTGAAATTTCCAGAGCTAAACTTAAAGTCAAATTAAATAATGGATTAGTTGTCCCATTAAGAAAAAAAATTCTTTGGAGTGAATATGGTCCAGCTTTAAAAAACGATAGTGGGGTATTTTCCTTTCATCTTTCTGCTTTAGAAAATATTTCAGCGATAGAGCAGTGGTATCAAATGAATAAAGCCAATAATTTTGAAGATTTTAAAAGAGCTTTAAATATTATGGGTATCCCCAGATTTAATATTGTTTATGCTGATAAACAAGATAATATATTTTATATGAGCAATGGACTAATTCCTTTAAGAGACACTAATTATAATTGGAAGCTTACTCTTCCAGGTAATACATCTCAAACAAAATCTAATGGGTATTATGGTTTTAAGGATCTTCCAAAATTAGAGAATCCAATTTCTGGTTATATTTTCAATACCAATAACAGTCCCTTTAATTGTACTGAAAAATCTAATAATCTTGAAGAAGAAAATTTCCCTAAAAGTTTTGGTTACAGAGAGAAGTTTAATAATAGGAGTTTAAGATTTGAAAAAATTATAGACGGTTATGATAAAATTAATTACGAAGATTTTTTAAAGATTAAGTACGATCAAGAATATGCCAATCCAATATTTTGTCCATTTAAAATCAACAAAATTTTTGATGTAACTTTTAATGATTCTTGTGAAGTTGCAGATATACTGTCTGTTATTCAATCTTGGGATAGAAAAGCAAATGTAGACAATATTGGAGCAGCTCAGTTTAGCATGTTTTACAAAAGCCTAAGAAAGAAACTTAAGAAAATTAATTTTGATTTTGATAGAGAAATTCCGGATTCTTTATTATTAGAAAGTCTTCAAAAAACCAAAAATCAAATACTTAGAAGTTTTGATAAATTAAATATATCTCTTGGAGAATATCAAAAGCATGTTAGAGCAGATGTTGAAATTCCTATTGGCGGATTGGTAGATATGATAGCGGAGTCTTCATCCAGTAAATATAAAGACGGTAAGGTTAAAGTTGTTAAAGGAGATTCCTATATAATGCTTGTTAAGTTTGGAGATGATTTACCAGAGATAGAAACTGTTTTGCCATATGGTATTAGTAATCGTGTTAAATCTCCTCATTTCACAGACCAAATGAACCTTTATGCATCTCAAAAAAGAAAAAAAATGACATTAGATAAAACAGAAATTTATAAAAACGCGTCTAATATTTACCATCCAAAATAATGTTGTATTTATTTTTTCTTTAAATTGAGGATGATGAAATGATTTTTATGTTAAGATTATTCTTTTTTATTTTATTGTCTTTTAAGGTTTTAACCTCCTTTTCACAATGTGTAATAGATACCAGTTATTCTGTTCCTGGTATATATCCAGATCCTCTTCCCGATGGATATGTAGGCCAACCATATTCTGAAGATATTACTTTTATTATGCCTTTAGATACTATGGGAGCTGTTATTCAAAACTTTGAAATTGTCAGTATCGGTCTCCCTGTTGGACTTAGTTGGGTTTGTAACAATCCTACTAATAATTACAATCCTCAAAACAATCAATATGGATGTATCAATGTCTATGGAACTCCATTGTTATTGGGTCAATACAATGTAAATGTAAGTGTCTTGGTAGATGTCGTTTCAGCAGGTCAAAGTATAGACAATATTCCTATTGATTTTCCAATTACTTTTAATATTAACAATCCAACTCTTGGTAATTCTGGTTTTTCTTCTTCACAAATTTTAGGATGCGTTCCTTTAGATGTTAATTTCACCAATAACAATCCTGGTCTATTACAATACTTTTGGGATTTCGGAAATGGTCAAACTAGTTCTTTAGAAAATCCATTAACACAAACTTATAATCAAGCTGGAGACTTTCCTGTTTATTTTGAAGCTTACAATAATTTAGATACTACAGATCTTTATACATTAACAAGTGTTACTATTAATAGTATTTCAGGTGGTTGGGGTCCAGAATGGATTCCTTTTGTTTACACCTCTAACAAACCAGATCCTTATTTTATATTAAGAGAAAATGGAAATTTAATTTATCAATCTAATTTTGTTTTAAATGACGATGGTCCAAATACATGGAGTGTTAATATTAACTTGAATCCTGATAGTGTTTATACTATCGATGTGATGGATGCAGATCAGACAGCGGCATCTGCTAATGCTTGGGAATTAACTTTTGGAACCGACGATTATATTGGCTATTATACTATAGACTTTCAAAGTTGTAATTTATGTAATGCTGGAAGTGATGCGGTAATAAGTGATTCTATAATTTATCAGCAAATATTGCCTGTTCCTGCTGTTCAGAGTGTTGATACTATAAGAGTTGGGTACGAACCTGGAAAACCAAATATTATTTACGACTCTATTAATTATGTAGTATATACAGATTCTATAAATTATTCGTTACAATGGTATATAGATACAAGTTCTCTAGTTGGACATACCAGTCCTATAGATACTATCGTTCAGTCAGGTAATTATTATGTTAGAGTTTATAATAATTTTGGGTGTTTTAATAATTCAGATTCTGTAAGTGTGGTTTATTGTGATCCAACAGTTGGATTTAATATTGATTTGGATGGTGCAGCAAATTTATATGTAACAAATTATTTAAGTGGATATGATATTAACTGGATAAATAATGGTCAAATTATTCAAGGATTATCATCCAGTCTTATTACCCCAACTGTAAATGGAGATTATCAAGCTCGTCTCTCAACGGTTGCAGGATGTAAATATTTTTCTAATATTTTTTCTTATTCATTATCGATTGACGATATAGTCTCTGACTTTAAATGCTATCCAAACCCTTCCAATGAACAATTTGTTTTGTCTTGGACAGATATTAAAATAAAATCAATAGAAATATTCAATTCATATGGGCAAAAAATTGATGAATTAAATTTAGATTTCTCTCCAAAAATCGTGAATACCCGTGAATATTCCGAAGGATTTTACTTGCTTAAGATAAATTATGGCGATGAGAATTCGTTTTTTAATGTTAAGCATATCGTAAAACATTAATTCTTCAAATAAACTTTACTAATTTTTATGTGTTTATAACAGAGATACCAACTATCTTTGCAAAAGATGTTAAGCTACACGGTATACAATAATGAAAATACTTCTAAGTGGGTGACCTTTATCCACGGAGCGGGTGGAAGTAGCTCTATTTGGTTTCAACAGTTTAGAGCATTTAAAAACGAGTTCAATATTTTATTAATAGATTTAAGTGGACATGGAAAGAGTAAGTCTAGGTTTAGCGAAAATAGCAAAGAGGGTTACACATTTGAATTAATAACTGGGGACATTGTTAAGGTTTTAAATAATTTAAGTATTAAAAAATCTCACTTTATAGGCGTTTCTTTAGGTACCATAATTGTAAGAGATATAGCAGATAGATTTCCAACCTTAGTGGAGAGTTTGGTCTTGGCGGGAGCTATTTTAAAATTTAATATTCGTTCAAATATGCTAATGATTTTTGGAAATTTTCTTAGATCTATAGTACCATACATTCTATTATATAAGTTAGAGGCTTTTATAATTATGCCAAAAAAAAACCATAGAGAGTCAAGATTGTTATTGGTTAAAGAATGTAAAAAATTAAATCAAAAAGAGTTTATAAGATGGTGTAAATTAACTAGGGGAATTAAAAAAGTGCTAAAGTCACAAAGGCAAATAGACATAAAGACTCCATCCCTTTATGTAATGGGAGCAGAGGATCATTTATTTTTACCTTCGGTTAGAAAGGCCGTATCGTCTTTCACCAATGCTCAATTATCTGTGATAGAAAATTCTGGACATGTAGTTAATGTTGACCAGCCTAATAAATTTAATGATAGGGTAATTAGGTTCCTGAAATCTCTTGATTAAGAATCCCCTAATTGAAAAGAAATAATTTATTTTACATTTTACTCTAACATATTTTTTATTAGCATATTTGCTGAAATTTTCATTTAATGAAGTTTAGGTTATTTATTAGTTTTTTCTTATGTTTTTTTTGTTTTTCCTATTTTGCTCAAAAAGGGCAAATAATTGGTAAGGTGATTGACGAAAAATCCAATTCTTCTATTTTGTATGTTACGGTGAGTCTGCATAATTATTTAGATACTTCTCTTATATGTGGAGTAATTACAGATGAACAAGGTAGATTTAAGATTCAAGATATTGTTCTTAATAGTTCCTATCTACTAAAATGTTCTTTCATTGGTTACAAAACCTATTTTAAAAGGGTAGATTTCGAAAATGAAAAGTCGATAAATTTAGGAGATATTTTTATTTCTCCCTCTGTGGAGCTGTTAAAAGGGGTAGAGGTACTGGCAGATAAGCCAATGGTCACTTACGAAATAGATAAAAAGGTGGTAAATGTGGAGCAGATGAATACAGTTACTTCTCAAACGGCAGTTCAGGTTTTGGCCAATATTACCAGTGTTTCGGTAGATATTGATGGCAATGTTTCTTTAAGAGGGTCACAGGGATTTACACTTTTGATTGATGGTAGACCCTCTGCCATGCCCAATTCAGAAGCATTGCAATTAATACAGGCTACCAATATAAAAGATATTGAAATCATCACCAATCCATCTGCAAAATACGATGCTGAAGGAACCGCAGGTATTATTAATATTATACTTAAAAAGAATATTCTACAGGGGGTTTCAACGCTTATTAATGTTAATAGTGGAAATTCTGCAAATGGCATTGATTATTGGAATAACGGAGCTGATTTTTTAACTAGTATAAATAAAGAAAAACTGAGATTTAATATTGGAGGTCAGTGGGTTGATAAAAATAGATTTAGAGATATTGAACAAATCAGAAAAACCGAAATTTCAGGAAAAGAATCCCGTATCGAAAGCCAAGGTTTGCATAGGTTTTTTGGGACTAATTACGGAGGGAATGTTGCTATGGAATACCATCCTAATAAGAGTAATTTCTTAAGTGTTGGGTTAAGCGCAAATACTAGGCAGTGGAATGCAGCTGCTAACTATACTTTTGATGAGTTTTTAGATGATTCTCTTTTAAATACTTATGAAAATAGGGAAAGAACTCTGAGAGATTTTTTATTTCTGTCCTCCTCTTTGGCATACCAACATCTTTTCAATAAAGACAATGAACACTATATTTCTTTAACCTCTACTTATAATTTATACGATGGGAAAGAGGATGCTCAAACAGAATTCTTCAACGATGTGGAGAGTCTAGAAGGTGGTAACAGAAATACTGAAGTTGGCCCTACCAATGCGATTCGTTTAAGTCTAGACTATCAACATCCATTAAAAAATAAAATGAAATTACAGTTGGGATCAAGAGCTGATTTCGGATTTAGTGGAGATGACCAAGACTCTTACAGATACGATATTAACTCTCAAGAATATATCCGATTAGATTCATTTTCTACAGATGTGGAATATACCCAAAATGTTTATGCTGGCTATGGAATTATAAATGGTAATCTAAAAGATAAGCTTGGTTATCAAATTGGTGTTAGGGTAGAGTATACCGATCGTTATATATCTTTAACCAATAGTTCTTTAAATGCTTCAATAAACAGGTTAGATTGGTTTCCTTCAGTACATTTTTCTTATGAATTTAATAGTAAAAATCAATTTATGGCCAATGCTTCGAGAAGAATCAATCGTCCAAGGAGTTGGCATTTAGAACCTTTTATTTCATGGGAAGATCCATTTACGGTGAGACAGGGCAATCCAAATTTACTGCCAGAATATATTCAATCCTATGAGTTTGGGTATATAAGAGAGCTTAAAAAAGGAACTTTTTCATCTGAATTCTATTTTAGAAATATCCAAAACATGAGACAAAGAATTCAAGAAGTTTACGATGTCAATGTAATTGTTAAAAGACCTGTTAATGCAGGTGTATCTCAATCTTTTGGAGGTGAATTTACTTTATCTAAAAAAGTTATGGATTGGTGGAGTTTTGATTTGGGACTTAATTTGTTTTATTACAAGGTTATAGGCGATTCTATTATATCTAGCCTTAATCAAGAAAGCTTTACTTACAGAGGAAGATTATCCAATAGTCTTATTTTGCCAAGAGATTTTAAAATTCAACTTATTACCAATTTTATTGCAGATGTAGTTACAGTTCAGGGAATTGACAAAGGTTACACTACGTTTGATTTGGCAATTAAGAAAGATTTCAGCGATGGAAGAGCTTCAGCTACTTTCCAATTCAGTAATTTTCTAGCATCCGAAAGAAGAGAAACAATAGTGGATACTCCTTCACTTTACTCTTATAGATTAGCAACTCCAAGATGGCCTTTTGTTTCATTATCTTTGTCTATAAGGCTGAATAATTTCAATAATCAGGATAAAATTAAAACTGAAAAAGGTTCTGAGTTTTAGTTTCTTTTTCTTTTCAATTTTACCCTCCTCTGTACTAGTAGTGTTTTAAACAATTGTTAATAACCTATGTTCGTAAAGTGTTGATACAAAACAGGTTGTTAATTCTTGGTTAAATAAAATATTGTAGTATGTTAGCATTGGTAAACGAGAGATGAGAAGAGCATGAAAGTGCATCATTTTGAAAATCCAAAACGTTTGTCAGCCGTTGTGAAAGAGATCAAAAGACCTAGCTCTTTTGATTTTGAAAGATTTATCCAAAAACAAGGCTGCAAAAATCATCAAAAAGAAATTTTTGATTTTTAGGGAGGGTTTTCTACGTTAAAATATCGAAAGGTATTTTTAATAAATAAACTATTAAATTAAGTTTTAAAGTTTAATCAAGTTTTGCATACGTGTTTAACAAGATAAATGAGAGATAGTGAAAGTTTCTTAGGGAACAAATAGCTTTAAGCTTCAAACTGTAGTTTTCAGTCAGGTCAAACTGATTTATGGCGAAATTGTCGAAAGATGGTTTCGCCTTACTGTTTTCAAGCTTTTCCATTTTTAAAACATACTTCATTTTTTTAATTATTTTATTTTAATATAATTTATATATACGGTATATATTAGTTTCATTACAAAAGCTATACGAAACTCCATATACACGATATATACCTCTGTTATTTAGTGATTAAAATGATATGAATTTGTTGCCAAAATTATTATATTTCGCGCATGATTTTAAGAAATATATTTTTTTTAGTTTTCTCGTCTTTTATTTTATGCTCTTTAAATGCACAAATAACGTGGAATGGCTCCGTGTCAAACGCTTGGTCAACAGATGATAATTGGAGTCCTAGTGGTGTTCCAGACCTTTCTGACAACGTAATAATTGCTTCAAGTTCTAATAACCCTGTAATTGACATTCCTGGAGCAGTTTGTAATGATTTAACTATTCAATCTGCAGCTACTTTAACCTCAAACAATGCTTCCAATAAGCTTACTGCAACTGGTACTGTTCTTATTGAGTCTTCTGGTCAAATATCTATGACTAGTGGTGGTGGTGAGATTGAATCTGTTGATTTTACTCATCAAGGAGTTCTCTCGATGCTAGGCGGTACTATTACAATAACTGGAGATTATTTATCTTCTTCATCAGCTGTATCTAATTTGTCTGCAGGAACTATTGATTTGTTTGGAGATTGGGATGGCTCGTTAGATACTGATTTTGATCCAAGTTCTTCACATACAGTAAGGTTTCGAGGGGGGGCTCAAGACATAAAATTATATAATGCCAACCCTTCAACCTCATACTTTCACAACGTTAGTCTTGTAAGTGGGGGAACAAAATCTGCAAGAAGTGATTTAGATATTAATGGTAATTTATCTATTTCCTCAGGAACCTTAGATATGTATGCTAGTGAAGACAATACTCTTGATTTGGAGGGTGATTTCACTTTAGCTTCTTCAGGAACTTTTACTGCCCAGGGAGGTAGCCATAATGTTGCAGGTGCTTGGGATGATGCAAATGGAATATTTCAGGCTACTGAAGGAACGGTTACATTAAGTGGTGGAAATAGCGATATTACAACAGGAGGCTCCAATTATTTTTTCAATTTAGAAATTAATTCGACTGGAACTAAAACAGCAACCTCAAATTTAGATATTAATGGTGTTTTAACTTTAACTGCAGGTATATTTGACGCTGGAAGTACAAGTATTGATATAGTAGGTGACTGGGACGATAGTGGAAATAACGGAGGTTTTACTCCTTCTTCAGGTACAGTAACTTTAAGTGGAGCTGGAAGTAACATTACGACAGGTTCTAATAATAACTTTTTCAATTTAGTTATTAATAGCTCAGGGGCAAAATCGGCATTAAGTGAATTAGATATAAATGGAGATTTAACTGTAACCGATGGTGAGCTTGCAATGGGTGCTAATAATGCCGATGTCGCATCTGGCAAAACAGTTACAATAGCATCATCTAAAACCTTATCTATGTCCTCGGGTGTATTCACCGCAAATGGGACTTCAGATATCAATGGTACTTTATCTATTACAACTACAGGAAAATACGATGCCGATGGAGATTTTGATGCAACCGGCGGAACAATTACTTTTGGAGGAGCTGGATTTCTTGAAATGTCAGGGGCTACCACTAATTTAGGTTCTAGCTTCACAGAGGGCTCTGGAACTGTAGAATACGACGGAACTAGTGATCAAACTATTTTCAATACAACCTACAATAACTTAATAATAGACCAAAACTCTACCAAAACTGCTTCTGCAAACTTAGATGTAGATGGTAATTTAACTATTGATAATAGTGCAACTTTAGATATGTCCGCAAGTAATTATAATCTAACAA